>Ga0209137_1004780_pt1 | contig 10612 bp, 9 predicted proteins | sample SaaInl5LU_22_DNA_FD_184642 | JGI IMG/M metagenome (GOLD analysis project Ga0209137, IMG submission 184642) | Marine microbial communities from expanding oxygen minimum zones in the Saanich Inlet - ESP_105LU_22_DNA (SPAdes) (version 2) | ecosystem: Environmental > Aquatic > Marine > Intertidal...
TTGTTAGCGTACAAGTAAATTCTCCGCCTGTACCGATTTCTTCACATACAAACTTTTTTGATCCTACTTGCTTTACGATATAACCTTCTTTAACGGCTGTGCCATTATGAAAGTTTATTTTGATTTCGCTCCCACCAGCTGTTGGTGCTCCGAATAATCTTTTGTTTAGTGGTCTTCCCATTTTTTTTCTCCTATAATAGTAGTCCTATGCCCGTTCTATGGGCTACGCTGTTGGTACAGCATAAGTCCGCCTTGCGGCACACTATTTGACATATGTATTTATCAAAAGAAGTTAGTTCTCAAAGAGTTCTTATCTTGAACGCTATTTAAAAATTGACTAAGGAAGTCAAAATGTATTCCTAATGTTTTAAATAAATCGTTACGTATAGTTTCTGATGCGTGTATGTAACTAGACTTTCCTACATCACTTACGTACTTAGAATTTAATTTATAGTCAGGAAAAATTCCTGCAACAAATAAGCATGTGTCACCGAGTGTTTTTGCATCTCTATAATTAGAAATAGTTAGATACGACTCAGCAAGTGTTCTTGGAAGAAAGTCTGGTTTATCAACATGCGAAGCTAGTAATGCAACAATGTAGTGTTCTACTTCAACAGGAAGTTGTACTCCAGTGTTAAGTGAAGTATCTTGTACGATATCATACATTATAGGAATGTATTCGTCCTTCATACTAATATTTAGTCATAAAAAAACAGGACCCGAAGGTCCTGTTTAGTGCTTTTACTATTAGTAAAACTTAACTGAAGCTTACGTTAGCTACGCTTACACGTGCCAAGTAGTCAGCTGCGTTACCAAGAGATGATGCTGTGTTGTTTAACTCAACATATCCGTAACGTGTCATGAAGCTCACAACAGGTTCGAATGTGTCTGGGTCTAATACAACTCCACTGCTCATTAATGGAATATATGGGCAATAGAATGCAGCTGCGTCTGATTCACTTGAACCTTTATAACCAACTAATACATCAGTTGCGTCTGAAGCGTATGTGTTAACATATACTTTCATTGCATTGTTTAATGTACCAACTAGCTTAGTATTAGTAGGTGCTTCAAAAGAACCTTCAGTTGTTCTTGCGAACGCTGAAGTAGTAGCACTTTGTAATACTGTTAAGGTATGTGGTGAAACAACAGCAAAGTTACCAGCGCCACGTCTTGTGCGCTGAGCAATTTTGTTAGCTGCTCTGTTTATCATCACTGCTAAAGCGGCGTGCTCATCACCAACAAATGTAGCTGTTCCGCTAACACCTGATTGGTCATACTGTACGTCTGACTCTGCAGATCCTGCTAGGCTGTAAAGACTAGCAATTACTTCTTGGTCAATCTCAGCAGTAATTTCTTGTGCTAATGCAGCCATAATTTCTGCTTCAACATCAATACCGTGCTGTGATTGTGCATCCTGAGCAGCTTCAAAAGTCCAACGAGCTGATAGCTTTCTGGATTTCGCTTCTACAGTTTGCTTCAAGATTTGAATGCTTAGTCTGTTACCAGCTGAGCCTTCTAACGCTGATGTAGCAGCTGCTTTATCATCTAAAGCACCTGAATACGCTTCAGCAATCTTGAATGGGCTTAACGCCTCGTCACCAGCTGCTGTGTCTGTACCATTAGTTGAGTTTACTGCATCTGCATAACGTACTCTCAATGTGTGGATTTGACCAACTGGTCCAGTCATAGGTTGTACACCAACTAACTCGTTAGCAATAACGGTTGGCATTACACGTCTGATCACTGGAAGGATCACACGATTTAAGGTTGCGACGTTACCGGCGGAACTTGCACCAGCTGTTGCACTCTCTGACAAATACTTACGAGTATTCTCAAGTGTAGCAGCCATCACGCTTTTCTTGTTGCCGTTTAAGCCTTCAAGAAGTGCGCCTTTGGTTTCCTGCCAGCGACTTTCTAGTAGTTCTGACATAATTATCTCCTTATTTATAATCCAGCTAGACGACGAATGTCAACGACATTATTGTCCTCTGCTTGTCTACTGTTTGTTGTCATTTCTTCTCTATTGCCTGTGATTTCTTTGCCTTCTGTAAGCGCCTTCTTTTTAGCTGGAGTATTACCGTCAATAACAGTAGGTAAGTACTTGTCAAACGCCGCACGTAGTTTTGGAGTTTGAACGGATTCCAGTAGATCTGACATTATGTCCTTTTGGTCTTTCGATAAAGGTGCAGTCAGTTCGTTTAGAACACTTGCTCTTTTTGCTGATTCAATTAGTCTCTGCTTTTCAACAGTAACTGATTCAGCTAATTGTTTTGCCTTTGTCGCAAACGTCTTTGCTTCTGCTAGTTGCTGGTCTTTAACACCAATAACCTGCATTAGTTTAGCAGTTTCCGACTTTTCGTTTAGGTAGCTATTTGAATATTCGCTAGCGAATGCTTCAAACAACTTACGACCAAAGTCGTTTCTTCGTGCCTCTTCGATATCTTCTTTAAGTTGTCCAATCTCACTGTTAAGTGTTGATTCAACAATTTCAGATACCTTAGTAGCACTTCTTTCGATAAAGTCTGTTTTAACTTTAGCGAAGTGTGATTTAGCTTCTTTTACAAGTTTAACCTTGGTTTCTGCTAAGTCTTTTTTATCTTCTGCAAATTCTGCAATTTCTTGTGCAAGTTGCTCGACGACAAATTCTTCCAATTTGCTAAAGTTTTCAGCCATAGCTTTTTGGTCTTCGTGTAGCTCGGATACCTCTGCACCTAACTGATCAATAACAAAATCTTTCATTAACGTTGCGTTTTCACGCATTGCTACTGCATATTTTGCTTTTGCTTCTGCTAGTTGTTTACGGTCTTCAGTGAATTCTGAAATTTCCTCTGCTAGTTTTTCACTTACTAATGAGTCAATAGCTTCAACCATAGTTGACTTATCATGCTCATATTTTTGTGCAAACTCTTCACGTAGTTCTGCTGTTACCGCTTGGCGATTTTCGATCACCCTTTGGTCCCATGCTTCTTGAATTTGTTGACGCACATCTTCTGAAACTACATCGTTTTCAAAAAGTGTTTTTAATGCATCCAACATATTAATCTCCTTTTATTGGAGTCGACTGATTATGTTAATCAGCGATTCTTTTAAGTATTTCTGTGCCTTGGGGTCTTGTTTTGTTGCCTGTGCTAATTCATATGCTGCCATTCCTCCACGTGCATTCATTAAATGCTCGTAGATTGGTGTAGGATATGCTCCTGGGGCGCTAGGCTGAGCCACAACGTCCACAGTAATAATTTCAAAGTCCGATACTTCACCGGACCCGTCTTCTGATACGTTACCAGAGCCCCTCGATGAAACACCTAGTTTAACTCCGCTTTCCAGCATTGTTTTAACTAGTTGTCCCATTGGGGTTGGTAAAATTTTCATCTTTCCGTAACCATTAGCGCCGTCCATCCATGTTGATTCAATCATGTGTGATACACGGTCTAGGTTAATATTAAGTCCTTCTGGATGATCAACTTCTCCGAGAACACTATATCCTCCTTGTATTTGATCATTGAGAGTTTTGACAGCCCTGCCAATTTCTTTTACAGGATATACACGTTGGTTAGCATTACGCACCCCGCCCTGTATACAAATACCCTTAAGGTATAAGTCTTTTCCCTCGTTAGCAGACTCAATAACCATATTAGCTTGGTCAAATGTCAATGTCTCTCGTAGGTTTTTCATTCAGATTTTCCTAATTTACTTGCCAACAACAGATTTCTTGTTGTCTGCAGTTTCGCCTGCGCTTTTCTTCTCTGCGCCGTGGCCTTTTGAATCACCTTTTAAAGATTTAGAAGCTTTTCCGCCTGGCTTATTTACATTGCCTGCATCTTCTTCTTTTGCTGAATCTGCTGTGCGTCCACTTTCTTCACCGCCTTGTGCAATGTTTCCAGCTTCTCCGCCCATGTTGTTAGCACCAGCTACAACCGACTTAGCATTTGCGCCATTGTCGCCCATTTTAGGTGTTACTTTTTCAACATACTCACGCATTGTTTCTGCTTCTGATTTTTCATCATCTGCTTCTTCAACTTCTTCGTCAGTAGCTTCTTCAACTTCTTCGTCAGTTGACTCAAAGTTAAATGACTCTTCTTCTGAATCGTCATCTTCGTCACCAGCTTCGTCTTCGTCGCCAGCTTCGTCTTCATCACCAGCTTCGTCTTCGTCGCCAGCCATCATTTTTTCAAATTCTGATTTAAGATCGTCTAATGCGTCTTCTAAATCAACAACTCTATCTTCAATTTCTTCTTCGCCGCTATCTTCTTCGCCGTCCATTGCATCTTCAATGTCGCCCATCATGTCATCTGCTGGGTCTGCTTCCATTGGGTCTGCTTCTACTTCAAATTCGTCTAGGTCAAAGTCTTCTGCAACTTCTTCAGCATCGTCATCTTCAGATGCTTCATCAACTTCTTCGTCAGTAGCTTCATCGACTTCTTCGTCAGTAGCTTCTTCAACTTCAGCAGCTGTTTCTTCAACTTCTGCTAAGTCGTCTTCTAATAATGATTCGTAGATATCTCTTGATTTTTCAACTACGATTTCGTGAAATAATTCTTCTGCTCCAGCTCTGTCTTCGTTGACGAGCTTTTCTAGCATACTTTCAAACTTATTTTGATCTGCCATTTTTGTCTCCTATAAAATGTTTACCTATGGTAAGGCTGTCACTAGTATTTACTATATAGTTGAAAATAGGTGCTAAAACAGGCTCAAAACGAGCTTTTTTGTAAAATGTGAGGTTAGGTTCCCAATTTTACTCGGAAATCGTCAATCAACATTGTACTATAATTGACAAAACTATTTAGTTTGTGAGTCTGTAAATTATCTGGTAATATTATTCTACAGTACTTTATTTGCTGATTTTTTCTAAAAACATCTTCAGTTTGTCGCAACCAGTTATGATAATAAGTTGCTCTATCTGTTTTATTCATATAGTTTTTAGTGTTAGCATATATGTTATTATAAAGTTTCCCACTGTCTACACCCATATAATCAAATCCTAGCATGTATATAATATTGTTTTTGTGTTCACTTGCTAGGCTTAATGCTGTTGGGCCACTACTCCAACCAAGTGATTTTTCAAAATAATTAAATCCATTAAGATTTTCAAATCGTTTATGCTTGTTTGTCCATACATTATTATACTTGTGTTGGTATTGCGATTCATTTATTTCAAATACCATCTTAGGATCAACAGCAACTAAGTAATCAGGATCATAATCTCGGTATACAGCATTACATGCATACACTGTTCCGTGTTTTTTAAGTAAGTTAAGATCAATTGCTGATCTACTTACACCATTACCTATAACAAATGCTGTATTTGCTTTCATATTACAAACTAAATTGTTCTTTAAACTTATCTATATGTAAATTACTAAGGTTAGTATTTTCTTTAAGGTCTTTTGGAATATAACTTTTGTCAGTTACTATTCTGTGGTAATTGATATCAGTATGGTCCTTAAACACCGATCTAGTTTGACGCATCCAGTTACCGTAAAACGTAGGTCCTTCTGTAGATTTCTTATAATTCATGGTATCAGCATACAAATTGTTAAATTTTTCGTTATCTATGCCCTGAAAATCGAATCCTAAGATATATATGTTCTTAAATCCATGCTGGCTTGCTAACCATAGTGCTGTTGGTCCACTACTCCAGCCTTTGCTAGGCGAAAAATAATTTAATCCACTTATGTTTTGAAAACTTTTGTTAGGGTTTGTCCAAACAGGAACTTTGTGTTGATATCTTGACTTATTAATTTCTAGAATCATTTTAACATCAACTGCAACTAGGCAATCTGCTTCGAATGATCTATATAATGCATTACACCCGTAAACTTTACCTAACTTTTTTAAATCTTCTGGATCAATTGAAGCTCTGCTTACACCGTTGCCTAGTACAAATGCTGTGTTAGGCTGAAACGATTCGTGTATTTCTTTAACAGACGGAGTAACAGTTTGTTGTTGCTGAAGTTTAGCCGCGGCTTTTTCTTGGCGACGAGCTTCTTTTATTCTGCGCCATTGTTCTTTTGTATATTGTGACTTATCTAACTTCGCCATTACACCCCGCCGGCTTCAACAGCTGGAATTCCATACATTTGCTTTATAAAGTCAAGTTCTTTACTAGACTCTTTAGTATGTATGTCGGCTGCTTTGCGGACGCGGTTAATTTGGGATAATGTTAGTCTTGTTTTGCGAGTATCGCTTTTCTTAACTACTGAATCGTCAAGGTCTGGGTCGTAAGATGAATCTTCGACTGGTTCTAATGTTTCTTTATCAAAATAAAATAATTCACGTAGTATCATAATAGTATTTATACCGTTTGGTCAGTTGTTGGGGCGTCAGTGCCTGGTGCACCTGTTGCTGTTTCGGGTGCTTCTGCATCAGCGCCTACATCAGGGTCTGCTGTATCATCTGCTACATCTTCTATGCCACCTAAATCTGCATCGATTCCTGCTGAACTTATTCCGGCTCCTCTCAATTCTCCACTTGCATCACCTGGACCAGGTGATAGTGTTTCGTCATTTTCTTCTCTCCACAGACGCTCGTTTTCAGCAAGCTCTTCGTCTGTCATGCCTAAGAATCGTTTCATTGCAAAACGATTTGAAATATAAGGTATTTGACTCATTTGTGAGTATGTTGGTACTCTAGCATTGTCAATTTCACTTTGTCTATAACTTGCAAAGTTCTGTGGTGGTTGAAATCTAAGATCAAACATTGCTGTATCAATGTTTACACCTTTTTCTAAAAGATATCTTTTAAATTCTTGATTAAAATCTTCGATTAATAAATTTTGTAGTCTTTCACAATATGTATTAAAACGTAATTCTTGAATATATGCTGTTCCTACTCTACCGTCATTGTACTGACTACTTGCATCGTCAGCGCCGGTAGGTAAGTAACTGCTAGGAATTCGTAAACCGCGTACGAGCTTATTAGTAAAATATCTAAGGTCATCAATTTCTCCAAGATTAGTTCCGCCTGGTAGTGTTTCAACTTTTGATCCTCTACCTTCAGCTGTTTGTGGGAAGAAGTAGTCTTCATTTATACTTAAAGGATTATAACTACTGTCAATTACATTAGTTCCTCCACCTGTTTGCGACGGAATACGTCTTTGATGTATTTCAGTTTTTACTCTTTCAACAAATTGCATAGCTAAATGGCTAGGCATGTTACCTACGTCAACATAAAATACACGTCTTTCAGGCGCTCTTTGTACTCGATATATAATAATTGCATCTTCGAGTAATTCTTTTTGTTTATATACTTTGAATACTGTTTCTAATAATGAATTACCAAAAGGATAATTCATATCTAAACCTTCTGACAGACTTAAATGTACCATATGCTCTGCATCAACAGCTATTTCGTTATCTGCATTTTGGAATCTACCACCTGCAGCATTTTGTGTATTAACATTACCAACCATGCCTCTTGCACCGCCAGTTAAATAACCTTCGCCGCCGCCAGTAACGTTTCCGTTAGTTTGGAAAGGTGTAGTTGCTACCATTTCTCCAAAATTTAAATTAAAATCTTTAATTACATACTGTTCGGGCTTCTTGCCTTCACTTTCGTTGACAATAATTTTTGTTAACTTAGCAGGATCAACATGAAACAATTTTTTAGTTTCAGGATCTCTAATAAAAAATGCATCGCCCATTTTAAACGTGTTACGTAAAATGCGGAACATTCTAGTTTCGAAGTTTTGTAACTTACACCACTGTTGTAAGTATTGCTGAATAATTGTAATTTCGCTATTTGTTGCTTTTGCTTTAAAGTCAGTTATAAACGGAGTTCTATTTTGAGTATTTTGTTGTGTGCAGAATTCAGCGAGGATGTCAAGAGCAGCATTAACTTCACTGTCCATGTCCATTGTATGATATTGTCCGTAGCGTTCAACACGATTTGGACTTCCAACATATACGTCTGGTAAGTAGGAACTATAGTTAGATTTTGCAGGCCCAGCATTCATACTGCCACCACGACCGCTAAAGGGACTATAACTGCCTTCTGTGTTATTACCAGTTGGTACTGGTGTAAAATATTTTTTCCAACTCATATATTATCCTAACTGTGCGCGGTTCCGGTCTCTCTTATTGCTTTAGGCAATTTAGAACCAGTATTTTCATTAACTTGTTTCATTTCTGCGAGCAATAATTGCATAGTTGTATTTAACTCATTATTGCTATTTCCGGACATAGCTTGACTTTTAAGTACGTCTGCAGATGCAACACCTGTTCCACCGCCAAATAATCCTTTGTTATCTTCTGACAATGTTTTATTCAAATCTTTAAATGTCTCATTTAAATCCTTTACTGCATCATTATACTTGGAAACTCCGCCTTTGTCAAGCTCATTTAGGCTAGCAATGGTAGTTTTGAAGCCATCAATTTTACCAATATTATCCATGTTGCTTTTTAAATTCATTAATTCTGCATTTAAAGTAGCATAACTCACTGTTGCTAAGTTACTAAGTGCTGATCCTGTTTCTGTAGGCATGCTTACACTTGGTGCTTGTGCTACAGCCATTTGTGTTGTTACGCCTGTACCTGCAGCATCACCTGCGTCTGATAAAGTTTTGCCTTCACCGCCCATCCATTTTGGTAAAAACGATTTGAAGTTAGGCATTTTAAAGTCAAAGGTAAAGAAGCCTTTAACTTTGTCAATAACTGTCTGGAACATACTTTTTATACTAGGCATTTCCATGTCTCCAAAGCCAAACCACCCTGTTACAGTATTCCAGGCCGAAGTTGCTAATGTTCCTATACTATACGCTGCTTCGCCTTCGCCAAAGCCAAACCAACCTGTAACAGTATTCCATGCTGTAAGTGCTAATGATCCTATACTATACGCTACTTCAGTGCCAAAGCTAAACCAAGTCTTTACTGCTTCCCATGCTACTGTTCCTAATGCAGAGATGCTAAAGTCTAATCCGGTTAACCCAAACCAACCTGTAACAGTTTCCCATGCTTTGGTTCCAAGGGCACTTATACTAAATGTATTATCTGGACCAAAGGATAACCATCCTTTAACAGTTTCCCAGGCGCTAGTAAACAACCCGCCTATGCCAGATGTTAGAGAACTTACAACATCTGCTCCAAAAGTAAAACCTGCAACTAATAGATCCCATGCTCCTGATACTAAATTCTTAAGTGCTTGTGCTCCAAAGAATGCTGTTATTGCGACCGCTATACCTGCAGGTACTGCAAGTACTGGTGCCGCTATTGCAGCTCCTATTCCTGCTAATCCGCCAACAAATAGTGCGCCCCATGGTATATTAAGATCAATATTTTCCCAAGCTGCAGCGACCGCTTCACCTAACATTTTACCAACATCTATTTTCTTTCCATCTTTTCCATCGCCTTTAAACAATTTTTTTAATGCTTCGCTAAAACTAACATCTGGATTTGCTATATCTTTTATGAATGTTTTAATGGTTTCAGTTATTTCCTCAATTTTAACTTTAAGGTTTGTCATTGCATCAGTAAACTGTATTGTTTTAACTTTTTTACCAGTTTCTTCGTCTATTTCTTCACCAGCTGTAACAAAGATATCTGCTAAGCCTTGTAACCCTGTGCCAATAACATCAAGTACTCCGCTCTCAATAAATGCTATACTCAAACTATTTTTAATCTCGTTTACTTTGTTTTCAAAATTTGTAAAGGCGTCGGTTATTTTGTCTCGTCGCGCTTTTTCTCTTGCTAATTCCTCAAAATCAATTGTTTTATCTGCGTATTTTTGTAAATTTCCAATCTCATTAAATAAGTCTGCAAATGGGTGTCCTGGAATATCTGCAAAAGTACCACCCATTTGGTCTCTAAACGCTGCTAGTGGACCGCCTAATTTTTTTAATTCAGTCTGGAATTCTTCCGGCGACATATTTTTCATGTTTTCTGCAAATTTTCCAAATGCCGGACTCATTGAAGCCATTTGCACGGCCATCTCTTTTTGCGGAGTTCCATCTGCTAAGTCTTTAAATCCTTCATAAAGGGCTGGACCTAGACTCGATAATGTAGCTAAGTTTGCTTCGTATTTTATTTTTTCTTTCTCGCCCATCTTTGATAGCATTGCTTGTGTTTGTGCGTCATTGGCTTGCGCTAACAGTTGTTCTTCTACTTGCTTGCGGCTCATTCCTGTTATTCTTGTTAGCTTGTCAAGTTGCCCTATGTAAGCTGTAAGTCCGTCAGCCTCTGCTTTAGACCCTCTTGCTTCAAGACGTCCTTGTCGAGATTGTTGTTCAATATATGCCGCTGACAGATCGGTCAGTTCAGATATAGTAAACCCTAGTTCTAAAAACCCTGCTTCACGTGCTGTCTTTGACAATGCTCCTAAACGTTTTGCGCCTTCCGAAATAGTTCCGCCTAGTAGTGTCAGCGTGTTAGCATTATTTTGTACTGCAGATGCAAATACATCTAGTGGTAAATTTGCTTGTGCTGCTGCTAGACGTAACTCTATTAAATTATTATTAAATGAAGCACCGTTTTGAGATAGTTGTCTAAATGTGTCCACACCGTCTTGGAAATATCCAGCAAGAGAGCCAAATATTCCGCCTACTACCGGAACTGTGGAAGCAAATTCTCCAATAGTGTTTGCACTTGTTGTAAACACCATTCCCATATTGACAATAGAC
>Ga0209137_1004786_pt1 | contig 10604 bp, 10 predicted proteins | sample SaaInl5LU_22_DNA_FD_184642 | JGI IMG/M metagenome (GOLD analysis project Ga0209137, IMG submission 184642) | Marine microbial communities from expanding oxygen minimum zones in the Saanich Inlet - ESP_105LU_22_DNA (SPAdes) (version 2) | ecosystem: Environmental > Aquatic > Marine > Intertidal...
TATCAGTCGGTGGTGGGTTATGAGGCTAACGGCGGATTTTTGACAGCATCTGCCATTAACATTGAGGGTAAGACCTTAGCGGCCCTAGCCACTCGCGATGCGGTTTTGCCGCTGTTGGCGGTGATGAACGAGTGCCGTAAACAAGCGTGCTCGGTTGCCGATTTGGATGCTCAATTGCCGGCTATTTTCACGGCGAGCGATCGCGTAAAGGGTGTGGCGCCCGAGCGCGGGCAAACCTTTATCGAGTTGATGACAAAACTACCATTTGAGTTGGCAGAGACTTTGAGCTTGGGTGAGTTGATCGCAACGGACCTGACGGATGGTTGCCGCCTGACCTTTAAGGATGACGTGATCGTGCATTTTCGTCAGTCAGGTAATGCACCCGAGCTGCGGTGCTACTCGGAAGCGAGGTCAGTTGAACGCGCCGCAGAGGTCAACGCACAGGCCCTGGCTTTTGCGGTCGGTCAGTTGTAGCGAAGTCACCAACGAGGGCGCTGGTAACCCGCAGGGTTCGGGCCGCTCTCAGAAGTCCGCGTTGCCTGGTGTTCGAGGGAATGGGATGGCGTCGCGTACGTTCTCCATGCCGGTAATGTAGTTTAGCAAGCGCTCAAAGCCCAACCCGAAGCCGGCGTGTGGCACCGTGCCGTAGCGGCGTAAATCTCGGTACCACCACAAGTGTTCTCGCATCGTCTCGTCCATGCGCGAGTCCAGCACATCGAGGCGCTCCTCACGCTGGCTACCGCCGATGATTTCGCCAATGCCGGGTGCCAAGACATCCATCGCCGCGACGGTTTTTTCGTCATCGTTTAAACGCATATAAAAGGCTTTAATATCTTTGGGGTAGTTCATCACAACGACCGGACGCCCTACGTGTTTTTCCGCTAGGTAGCGTTCGTGCTCGGACGCCATATCAATACCCCAGCTGACGGGGAACTCAAATTTTTCGCCACAGTTCTCCAAGATTTTTATGGCGTCGGTGTAATCGATGCGCTCAAAAGGTTGTTCGATGACATTGGTCAGTCGCTCGAGCACCGTGGTGTCGATGCGCTGATTAAAGAAGGCCATGTCGTCTTCGCGTTCGTTCATCACGCGAGTGAATACGTGTTTTAACAGCGCTTCGGCCAGGTCGGCGTTGTCGGCTAAGTTAGCAAAAGCCACTTCGGGTTCGACCATCCAAAACTCGGCGAGGTGGCGGCTGGTGTTAGAGTTCTCGGCTCTGAACGTCGGACCAAAGGTATAGACTTTGGACATGGCCAAGCAGTACGACTCGACCTCGAGCTGTCCTGATACGGTTAAAAAGGCTTCTTGCTCGAAAAAGTCCTGTTTGTAGTCGACCTGACCTTGCGGATTCTTTGGGGTATTGATCATGTCCAAGGTACTGACTCGGAAGAGTTCACCCGCGCCTTCGCAGTCGCTGCCCGTAATAATCGGTGTATTGATCCAGTGAAACCCATGATCAAAGAAAAACTGATGAATAGCATTGGCCAGCGTGGTGCGCACCCGAGTGATGGCGCCAAAGGTATTGGTGCGGGGGCGCAAATGCGCTTGGGTGCGCAGGTATTCAAAAGTGTGCCGTTTCTTGGCAATGGGGTAGCCTTCAGGATCGTCTACGTCGCCGATAACGATGACCCGCGTTGCCTGTATTTCTAGCGCTTGGCCTTTGCCCTCGGATTGCACCAAAGTGCCGCAGACGTCCACGGCGCAGCCAGTCGACAGTTTTTTAACCTCGGACTCGTAGTTGTCGAGCTCGGCGGGCACGACCGCTTGAATGGTGTCGAAGCACGAACCATCGTGAATCGCCAGAAAGGAGATGCCCGCTTTGGAATCGCGCTTGCTGCGCAGCCAACCTTGAACGCGAACGATATTGCCTACCTGATCGTCTGCTGCAAGAAGTGACTTAACGGCTTGAGGTGAAGTTGAAGAACTCATGGTTTAATCCTTAAATATTCGCGTATTGGTGCGCACACCAAATCGATAATAAATCTGATACCAGTGTTACGGTTTGGCTGTCAAAGCGGTTTGCAATGGGGCTGTCTAGATCAAGCACGCCCAGCAACCTGTTGTTGACCATAATGGGTAAAACCAGCTCAGATCGAGAGTCAGCATCGCAGGCAATATGGCCCGGGAATGCGTGCACATCTGCCACGACTTGGGGCTCTTTGTTTGCCGCAGCGGTTCCGCAGACGCCGCGACCAAGGGGAATGCGCACGCAGGCGGGTTTGCCTTGAAAGGCGCCCAGGACAAGCTCGTTGTCTTGTAGCCAATAAAAACCGACCCAATTAAGATCGGGCAGACTGTGATACAGCAACGACCCAAAGTTGGCACTGTTGGCGGTTACATCGTATTCTTGATCAAGCAGGCCCCGAAGAGCGAGCCTAAGGTCTTCTTGAGCGGTAAACATGGCTCCTCACTGCGGCTTTGATTTAGGTCAAAGCAGTCAAATCAATGGTCGGGCATTTTACGCCATGTGTGTGGAATTAAAATCAATAAAAAAAGGTAATCTTATGGCTAATCACATGACTCAAGACGATCAAACGCAAGACGCGAAAGACATGAAATCGCTGTTTAAAATGGTCGTAGGCTTTTTCTTATTCACTATTGCCCTGGGAATTACTGTCGGCGCGATAATGGGTTAAGAGCAAGCCCTAAGCGGCGGTATGCAGTCCGCATTCGCGGCCATTCAAGACTTTAGTCGGGTCAAAATAGTGCGCACATGAGGGAATGACGTGTTCTCGCATGTATTCTTTTATTTGCTGTTCGGTCCAATAAAACACTGGCGCGACTTTTAGAATGCCTCGCGCATCCACAGAAACAATATCCAATGACTTGCGGTATTCGGTCTCTTCGCATCGGATTCCGCTAATCCACACTTTGGGCTTGTGCTCTGCAAGTGCTCGTTCGAAAGGCTCGAGTTTGACTTCGCGCGTAAACGCCGCATGGCGTTCCGTCTCGTCTAGGGTCGGTATGCCGCCGCGAATCGCATTGCGACGCTCTGCTGTCATCGCTGGGCTGTACACGTGCAGGTTCAAGCGTAATTGTTGCGTTAAGGTATCAGCCACTCGATAGGTATCGGCAACGTTATAGCCAGAGTCGACCCACGCGATCGGCAATTTGGGCGTGGTCTGCGCGATCATATGCAGCAATGCGCCCGCATTGACGCCAAAGCTGGTGGACGCAATGGTGGAGCTGCCCAAGCCAACGGCCCAGCGAATAACGTCTGTTGGCGCTGCGTTGCGCAAACGTTGATTGGCTTCTTCGATTTCTTGTTGGCTTAAGATCATGACAGGGTCCCACATGATTTGATGCGGAGCAGGATACGAATAGGCTCGGCGTCTGTGAAATACTGTTTGTGTCTATGCTTATGCAACTGTAGGTGAACCACGAAACCACGAAACCACGAAACCACGAAACCACGAAGCCACGAAGCCACGAAACCACGAAACCACGAAGCCACGAAGCCACGAAACCTCCTACGTAGCATCAAATATCACGCACCCACTAAGCGAGGGAGAGCGCTAGAGGTTTCTTTGAGTGCCAATGGGAGCGATATTTCGCTGATGGTAGTCACAGCGACGCGGGTGTTGCTGGCATTGTGGTGTTCGAGACAACGGCGCGAGCGAGCCAGTCGACCGCAGGCTCGAGAAGGAACCTGTAGGGCTAGGCCCGGTAGCAGTGCTCTGGCTCACTCAAAGAAGACCTAAGGTGCCCAATTAAGACCCAATACATACAAGCACCAAATATGACACAACCAATAAGCGAGGGAGAGCGCTAGAGGTTTCTTTGAGTGCCAATGGGAGCGATATTTCGCTGATGGTAGTCACAGCGACGCAGGTGTTGCTGGCATTGTGGTGTTCGAGACAACGGCGCGAGCGAGCCAGTCGACCGCAGGCTCGAGAAGGAACCTGTAGGGCTAGGCCCGGTTACAGTGCTCTGACTGACTCGCGATTACACATCAACGTTATGTTGCTCCAGCGCCCAAATGACATGCTCCAGCACCAAATCACTGGGAAATGACAAGCGCGACTTTAGCGCCTCAATAACGGGAATCGTGCTGGGCGCGTTGCCTAAGGCCACTGCGATGTTGCGCAACCAGCGTTCATAGCCAATGCGTCGTAGGGCCGAGCCCTCGGTGCGATCGAGGTAGGTGTGCTCATCCCACAAAAACAGCTCGACCAAATCGATATTGTCTAAGCTGTGCCGTGGCTTAAAGTCCGACTCTTGGGTGGGTTTGGCGAATTTGTTCCATGGGCAAAACAGTTGGCAATCGTCGCAGCCAAAAATTCGGTTGCCGATTTTCGAGCGAAGTTCGGTATCAATACTGCCTTTGTGCTCGATGGTTAGATAAGAAATGCATTTACGAGCATCTAACTCAAAGGGGCCGGCAAAGGCTTGTGTTGGGCAAATGTCCAGGCAGGCGGTACACGAGCCGCAGTGCTTTTCTGTTTTTGGCTGAGACATCGGCAGCGGCAGGTCGGTATAGATTTCGCCTAAAAAGAACCACGAGCCGGCCTTGTCGTTGATGAGCATGGTGTTTTTGCCAATCCAGCCCAGCCCCGCTTGTTCAGCAATGGCGCGCTCCAACACCGGCGCGCTGTCAACGAAGGCTCGATGGTGCCCACCTGAGGCATCTTGTAGCCGTTTAGCCAGTGTTGCTAAGCGTTTGCGCACCAGTTTGTGGTAATCTCGGCCCAAGGTGTAGCGCGCGATGTAGCCTTTATTGGGCTCTTCTAATACGTCAAGGGCACGGGTGTTCTCGGGTAGGTAGTCCATGCGGAGGGATATGACGCGCAGAGTACCCGGCTCGAGCAAATCTGGACGCCAGCGCTTCTCCCCATGTGCGGCCATAAAGTTCATGGTGCCGTGATAGCCTTTGTCGAGCCAGCGCTGCAAATACTTTGGGTGTTCCTGTAGGTCAATGTCGCTAATACCCATAGCGGCAAAGCCTAATTCGTGAGCCCAGGTTTCGAGTTGCTCGTTAAGCGAATGTAAATTGAGGTCGGTCACGGGATTGGGTTTATGCTTAAGGCATGCCTATAATGCTAGCAGAGTAACGGATAAAGTTTTTTTTTGCATGTCGAAAGCCCCCTCAAGTTATTTTGCGCGTGAATCGGCCTTGTATTTGGCGGAGCAAACGCGCGCCATTGATGCCAGTGCGATCGCCAGCGGGGTAAGCGGTTTTACATTGATGTCGCGCGCTGCTCGCGTTGTGTATGAGCTTGTATCCGAGTCGTTTGAGTCGACCCTTCCCCTGTTTGTGGTATGTGGTGGTGGGAACAACGGTGGCGATGGGCTACTGGTGGCATGGCTGGCCAAAAATCGGGGGCGAGAAGTGCAGGTGTGCCTGAGCAAGTCGCCCGAGGCGCTCAGAGGCGATGCAGCTAGAGCTTATGCCTTTTGCCTTGAAGCTGGTGTGGCATTTGTCGATTTGCCCTATACCACGCTTGAATCAGACTGGATTATTGTCGATGCCCTTCTGGGTACGGGCTTGAATCGCGATGTGCAGGGCGAGGCCTTGCGTGCGATTGCTTGGATGAATGCGAGTGCTGCACCGGTCGTTGCCGTCGATGTGCCATCAGGTTTGTGTAGCGATACCGGGCGCGAACTGGGTGAGGCGGTCAAGGCCAATGTCACCGCGACTTTTATCGCTTTAAAGCTTGGATTATTTACAGGGCATGGCCCCGACTGTGTGGGGTTTTTACATTACGCGGATTTAGAGGTCCCAGACGAATCTTTTGCGGAGCACTCGCCCGTAGCAAAGCGCTTAGACTTGGAGGCGCTGCTGGAAAGCTTAGCTCCACGTAAAGCCAATTCACATAAAGGGGTGTATGGGCATGTATTAGTGGTCGGTGGCGATTATGGTTTTGGTGGCGCTGTAGCAATGGCTGCCGAGGCAGCCTTGAGTTGTGGTGCGGGTTTGGTCTCTGTGGCAACGCGCGCTGAGCATGTGCCGGCGGTGTTGGCTCGGACCCCAGAGGTCATGGTACACGCTGTCGCGAATCGACACGAGTTAGATGCTTTGCTTAGTGGCGTCTCGGTGGTTGTGATTGGGCCAGGCCTTGGCCAAAGCGCTTGGTCTGAGCAGCTACTGCAAGTGGTGTTAGAGCACGACCACCCTTTGGTCGTGGATGCCGATGCGCTGAACATTTTGGTGGCAAAGCAATGGTTGGGACGTTTGGCGGCGCGAGCAGCGCCCGTCGTGGTGACGCCGCATCCCGGTGAGGCGGCCAGAATGCTGGGGCAAACGACTGTGCAGGTACAGGGGGATAGACTGACCGCGAGCCGGGCGTTACAGGCACTCATTGATGGTGTCGTTGTGCTCAAAGGTGCTGGCAGTCTTGTATGCTCTGAGCGAAGTGTCGGTTTAAGTGACTATGGTAATCCTGGTATGGCGTCCGGTGGTATGGGCGACGTGTTAAGCGGGGTGCTGGGTGCTTTGCTGGCGCAGGTCCCCGATGCGGTGTTTGTGACCGAGCTCGGTGTGTGTCTGCATGGCGATGCCGCCGACCGTGCCGCCGCTAAATTTGGTTTGCGCGGCTTAAGATCGACTCAGTTAATGCCTTTTTTACAGGAGCGTTTGGGTGGTTAATGTGGTTCGAGAACTTCAGAATGAAGAAGCCCTGCTGGGTTTTGGTCGAGCTTTAGCTGCCTGTTTGGTGCCTGGCCTTATGATCGAATTACGGGGCGAGCTTGGCGCCGGTAAAACGACGTTAAGTCGCGCCATTATCCAGTTTTTAGGACACAAGGGAGCGGTCAAAAGTCCGACCTACACCTTGGTAGAGCCTTACGAACACATCCAGCCACCGGTGTATCATTTTGATCTTTATCGCATTGCTGACCCTGATGAACTGCATTATTTGGGTGTAGAGACTTACTTTAATGAACGCAGCATTTGCCTCGTTGAGTGGCCCGAGCGAGCGGCTGACCTGCTGCCCAAGGCCGATATCGTTATTACATTAGAGCACGCCGTTCCGGGCCGAACGATTGCTGTCGCAGCATGCTCAGATAAGGGCCGCGCGGTCGTGGAGTGTCTGTCGTAATGTTTCAGCTTTGGCGTGTGAGTATTGCTCTGCTTTGCTTGGTTGTCTCGGGCACAGCGTTAGCTGCAAAAATCGAGGAGTTGCGGTTGTGGCGTGCCCCTGACCATACGCGCTTGGTGTTCGATTTGTCTGAGCCCGCCGAGCACACTGTGTTGGAGTTAAAAAACCCCGATCGCATAGTGATTGATATTAAAAAGACGCAGTGGGGGTCTACACCTGACCTTGTTCTGGATGAGACTCCGATTAAAAGTATCAGAACGGCGGTGCGCAATAATACTGACGTACGGGTAGTACTGGATTTGCGGGGCGAGGTAAAGCCTAGGAGTTTTGCCTTGAAGGCAACAGACACCAAAAAAAACCGATTGGTGATCGATTTGGTCGATCCAGCTGCCCCGCCGAAAATCGTGACCAAAAAAGTGGATAACTCTGAAAAGCGCGACATTATCGTTGCCATTGATGCAGGGCATGGCGGGGAGGACCCTGGAGCAATAGGCCCGGGTAAGATTCAAGAGAAAAAGGTCGTGCTAGCTATTGCTGCTGAGTTGCGCCAATTGTTTGGAGATGCCAGGGGGTATCAGCCGGTCATGATTCGCACCGGTGATTACTATGTGTCCTTGTCGGGGCGGCGCAAGTTGGCGCGGGAAGCGCAAGCGGATGTGTTTATTTCAATTCACGCCGATGCGTTCACTAATCCGCAAGCCAATGGCGCTTCGGTATACGCCTTGTCTCTGCGGGGCGCTTCGAGTACTGCGGCGCGTTATTTAGCGCAACGCGAGAACGCCGCTGACTTGGTCGGTGGTGTGACTTTGTCGGACAAAGATGATGTATTGGCCAGCGTGCTGACCGATTTATCGATGACGTCTACCCTAGATCGCAGCTTGCAAATGGGTTCGAGTGTGCTGGCCGAGATGGGTAATGTGGCTCGTCTGCACAAAGATCATGTGGAGCAAGCGGCGTTTGCGGTGCTGAAGTCACCGGATGTTCCATCGATATTGGTTGAAACGGGATTTATTTCGAATCCGACTGAGGCGCGACGTTTAAACAATAGCGCTTACCGACGCAAAATGGCGAATGCGATATTCGCGGGCGTAAACGATCACTTCTATGCTCAGCCTCCTCCCGGAACCTATGTGGCCTGGTCGAAAGAGCAGGGCCAGCAAACCTATACGATCGCGCGCGGTGATACCCTGTCGGGTATTGCGCAAAAATTTAAGGTGCCGGTGGAGTCCTTGCGCGCGCACAACAATATCAACGGGTCGCGAATTTTGGTAGGCCAAACCTTAGTCATTCCGAGAAGTTAGTTTATGGCCCGTATTCACAGCTTAAGCCCTCAGCTGGCAAACCAAATAGCGGCGGGTGAAGTGGTCGAACGCCCAGCCTCCGTGGTGAAAGAGGTGGTCGAAAATAGTTTGGATGCGGGGGCGACCCGCATTGATATCGAAGTTGAGGCCGGCGGGGTTAAGCGTATTCGCATTCGCGACAACGGGCAGGGGATCGACCCTGATGACCTGCCTTTAGCCTTGGCTCGCCACGCGACTTCTAAAATTGTGTCACTGGATGACTTGGAGGCCGTGTCTAGCTTGGGTTTTCGCGGTGAGGCGCTAGCCAGTGTTGCCTCGGTGTCCCGACTTGCCTTAAGTACGAATGCTTCTTCCGACGCCAGTGCCGGTGTTCTCGCCGAATCGGAGGGGCGCGATCAGGTCGTGGCGGTGCGGCCAAGCCCGCATCCACAGGGCACGACCGTCGATGTGCGCGATTTGTTTTTTAATACCCCAGCGCGTCGCAAGTTTTTGCGCACTGAAAAAACTGAATTTAACCATCTAGAAGAGGTTGTCAAACGCCTGGCCTTGGCGCGGTTTGATGTGGCGTTTAGTCTGTCGCACAACGGACGTGTGGTGTTGAATTTGCCGGTCGCCGACTCCTCAGCGGCCCGGCAGCGTCGAGTGGCCTCTATCTGCGGACCAGCCTTTATTGACCAAGTGGTGCACATCGACAGCGAGCGCAGTGGTCTGGGTTTAAGCGGCTGGGTGGGCTTGCCCACCTTTTCCCGCTCGCAGGCCGATCTGCAGTATTTTTTTGTGAACGGCCGTGTCATTCGCGACAAGCTGGTGGCTCACGCAATTAAACAGGCTTACCGCGATGTGCTGTATCACGGCCGCCATCCCGCCTTTGTGTTGTACTTGAATATTAACCCAGCCTTGGTGGATGTAAATGTGCACCCGACCAAGCACGAGGTGCGCTTTAGAGACAGCAGAGAAGTGCATAACTTCTTGTTCTCGACTTTGCATCGCGCCTTGGCAGATGTACGCCCAGCTGATCAATTAGTAAGCTCGGAGCGTTTCCAGCCCCTGGCCGAGGGTGGCCACTTGGATACCCATACGGGTGAGGTGAGTCAGGGCGCCCTAAGCTGGGGTGGTTCATCTCATCGACCTGAGTTCAGTCATTCAGGTCGGCCAAGTCCATTGGCGGTGCAGTCACAAGTAAGCAGTTACGGGCGCTTGCACCCAGCGCCTTTGCCGGAGCAGTCGTCTGAGGAAGAAGCGCCGCCACTCGGTTATGCCTTGGCCCAGTTACAGGGCATTTACATCTTGTCGGAGAACGCCCAGGGTTTGGTGTTGGTCGATATGCACGCTGCTCATGAGCGCATTACCTACGAGCGCCTTAAAGAAGCCGATGCCGCGGAGGGGGTGCGTTCGCAGCCCCTACTGGTACCACAAGCGATCGCGGTCAGCCAAAAAGAAGTTGAATTGGCTCGCGATCATGCGGCTGTGTTTATGGGCTTGGGTTTGCAGCTAGAACCTGCCAGTGAAGAGTCTTTGCTAATTCGCTCGGTGCCCACCTTGTTGCGATCTGCCGACATGGAACAACTGGTGCGCGACGTACTGTCGGATTTAGCTGAGTACGGTCAATCTGACCGTATTGCTGCCGCGCGCGAGGCCATACTGTCAACCATGGCCTGCCACGGATCGGTGCGCGCTAATCGCGCTTTAAGTGTGCCTGAAATGAACGCTTTGCTGCGCGACATTGAGGCCACTGAGCGCGCCGGGCAGTGCAACCATGGTCGCCCAACCTGGACCCAGATGACTTTGGCAGAGTTAGACAAATTATTTTTGCGGGGTCGCTAGTGGCGAAACCTTTGGTGATCTGCATTATGGGCCCGACCGCATCGGGTAAGACGGATTTGGCCATTGAATTAGTTAAGACCTTGAACGCTGAACTGGTCAGCGTCGACTCAGCGTTAGTTTACCGAGGTTTAGACATTGGCAGTGCTAAACCCAGCTATCCACATCATTTAATCAACATTCGAGATCCCGCAAGCCCCTACAATGTAGCTGATTTTGTCAAAGATGCGGATGCCGCTGTTGCAGATATTATTGCCCGAGGCAGGACCCCGATTTTAGTGGGTGGCACCATGCTGTATTTCAAAGCTTTTTTAGAGGGTTTGTCGCCCATGCCTGAGAGTAGCGCTGATGTTCGTGCTGCGATCGAAGCCGAGGCTGAAGCTCTGGGGTGGCCTGCGCTGCACGCTCAGCTGCAATCGGTGGATCTGAACAGTGCGACGCATAT
>Ga0209137_1004790_pt1 | contig 10601 bp, 11 predicted proteins | sample SaaInl5LU_22_DNA_FD_184642 | JGI IMG/M metagenome (GOLD analysis project Ga0209137, IMG submission 184642) | Marine microbial communities from expanding oxygen minimum zones in the Saanich Inlet - ESP_105LU_22_DNA (SPAdes) (version 2) | ecosystem: Environmental > Aquatic > Marine > Intertidal...
CGCTCTCGAACCTACGCCGTCTGCAATTACATAACCTCGATCGGATAGATCTCCGGTTGAATAACCGACGGGTCTCTCAAGGCATTTAATAGTTGTGTGTGCAACTCCACAAAATCTCCACTGTAGGCGATTATTGTAGATGACTGTGGCTTTCCAAGTTGAAGTACCACGCTTCATTGTCATAAAATAGTTATCAAACCCCGTGTCGGCGTGATCAAACGAAAAATTACCAGCTAAAATATCATCAGCATCTAGATGCAATACGTAATCTGACTTATCATACACGTACTCCATCATTTTATTTTTATTCTTATCGAAACCGATCCATTCATCAACATGAATCTCACCTGGAATATTATGGCGTTCCATATATTCTCTAACAATATCGAGAGTTCTATCGGTTGAACCAGTGTCTGCTACAACTAAATAATCAATGTAAGGTGCAACGGCCTCTAAGACTTGTCCAATAACATGCTCTTCGTTTTTACACATTGTGGCGAAAGCAAGTGTTGGACGATCTTGACGCTGAACTGCAGTTGGCTGTTGAGTTTGGTGAATTTTCATATCTGATGGAATAAAGATTTCGTTAAGGATTGATTCGTTTTCGTGATACTGTAGAGTAGACATATCGTTTTGAAAGAAACTAGAACGTTGAATATCTTCGTGCCAGTCCCAGTCTGTACCACCTAGTTCTATAATTCTATTATGAATTGCCAAATCATAGTGATCTCTAATCAATCGAGCTTTGCGATTGATATCAAGTGCATTGTTGTCTACTGTTGAGTTACGATTATTATATTGTAGGTATAACATCTTGTGAATGTGAACTATTTTTGTTTCTAAGAACGTTCTGACTATCAATTCATAATCATCTGCAACTGAAACAAATCTATTGTGTCTACCTATTTTATCGTAGATATCTTTGCGCCAAATTCTAGCATGATTTGGCATACCAATGTTAAAGCGAATGGTTTTAGGATTGATTTCAGGGTAGATGTGACTTAAATATTGCTTGCCATCTGCTTCAACCCATTCATGACCTCCATAACCCCAAACAAAAGTATTTCTGGGATTTTCGTACCATTCTTCTCTCGATCCGATCGTATTGGTATACTTACGCATTTCACCGTCTTCGTACGGTTCTGCAACGTCAGTGTAAAAGAAACCAGCATCTGGATTAGCTTTAATAGCAGATGCTACGTCTTCTAAACATGTTGAAATTAAAGCATCGTCGTGATCAAGTTCAAGGAGCCAACGGCTATTGGCCATTGAAGTTGCTCTGCGTTTAACTTCACCGATATTGCCACCAGAAACTGGATTCATTCGAAAAATTTTAACTCTAGCATCTTTAGCAGCAATACCCTGTAGTATACCCCATGTAGTTAAATGGGTTTGTGGAGAATCGTCTACAATAATCCACTCCCAATTTTTATAAGTTTGATTTTTTAGACTTTCGTATGCTCTGAAAATTCTATTTTCAGTCTTATATGTTGGTGTGAATATCGAAAAATACGGAGTCTCTTCTGAATTATAAACTCTTTGGTTAACAGAACACGCCCAATTTGTAGCTTCTTTGACTACAATATTAGCCAATTCAATTTCGTTTTGAATATTTTCAATATGAACCCATTTGCTAGCTACTAAATTATTTTCAGAAGCTTCAACAACGTGGTGAAAATTCGATTTATCTGGACCAACCGTGATAATAATATCAGGATTGTGCGAAACTAAATGTGAATGAATATCAGATGAATCAGTGTAAGAGTGAAGTTGAACATCCTCTATTAGACCCTCTTCGTGATACAAATTACTTTTAATATAAAAAGATCCTATTGTATCTAATCCATAGATGATTGCACTTGGTAAACTTGTTTTCATTAAATGAAGTTATTTAACAATTATATGAAATAGACCGCTAATTGTTTATGTAAAAGGAGGGTATCGTTAGGGGCTCCCACCCACTCGGCTTTCGACTCCGACACTAATTCCTCCAATGGTGGAATGCAAGATATTTATTCTTGATCCTCTGCGTCCTCGATCAGATCCAACCACTCTTCATGGTTGCGTTCAAAGGCTTGCGTTGTGAATTCTTGTTGAGACATTAGACAAAGTTGAGCATATTTGCCAAAATAATCATCAACCATATTCATGAATTCAAGAGCCTTACCAAAATCTTGGTATCTGAGAGCTGCAATTTCACCATCCCCGAATGAAATCTTTAGGATCCATGGCGCTGCACCGGTTCTAACATCTATGCGATCTCTATACATGATTACGCTTTTTATTTTACGTCTAAGTTACTAAAGTATCTTTCTCCTCGATCACATAGAATTGTAATCGCATTTTTCAGATTATGATCTCTAAGCCATTGAAATGATCCTCTAACGTTTGCACCAGCCGAAATACCAACGAAATAACCATTAGCTGCCAAATGTTTAGCATGTTCGGTTGCACAGCCAGTACCAACAGTAATGACCTGATCAACAAAATCTAAATCAACTAGAAATTTAGAACCATCGCCAATACCTTGAATACCATGTAATCCAGGTTGTCCACCACTCATGACCGGAGATTCAGCTGGTTCGATAGCAATAATCTTAATATTTGGAAAGTGTTCCTTTAACTTTCTACCAGTACCCATTAAAGTACCTCCAGTACCAGTACCAAGAATAAATGCATCTGGTTCAACACCTTCAGCTTTTAGTTGCGCAACTAGTTCTTCACCAGTTGTCATATAATGAGCCTCGACATTCCACTCTGAATGAAATTGATTACCGTTGAACCAACTATGCTTTTCACACAATTCATCTCGAGTCTTAATAGCCAGATCAAAATTACCAGCTTCGACTTCAATCAGTTCAGCACCATAAATGCGAAACATCTTTTTGCGCTCTTCACTCATGTTAGATGGCATCACGATAACGCACTTATAGCCCGATAAAGCTGCAAACATTGCAAAAGCTATACCTGTATTACCAGATGTTGCTTCACAAATGGTGTCTCCTTTTTTCAATAAACCAGCTTGTTCAGCTTGTGTAATGATATGAGAAACTGGTCGATCTTTTACTGAACCACCTGGATTCATGAACTCGGCTTTACCCCAAACGGTAAAACCGCTTTCTTCAAGTTTAATTAGTGGCGTATTGCCAACATGTGGTCTTAGGTCCATTATCTTTCGGTGTCAAAGAAGAATGTTTGGAACAAACGACCATCGTTGATGTCACGGCCGAAATAATCAAGTGATGTGTGGAAAATGTCTCCGCGATAGATGACAAGACGATTATAGACGTTACCAACAAAGTCAGTCATTTCCCATTTGGTCATGTCTTGAGAATCTTTGTAAATCTCGCTGAGAATATCCATATTATAAGAACCGTCTGGGTTTTTAGGAGCCATAGTCAATCCAGTCTTTTTATGACGGAAAAGACCAGTACCACCTGTTAGCGGAGCATTTGGTGTTAAGTAACAAACACCAGCCCATGATGTTGTTTGATCAGCGTGAACCCATGAACGATCTCGTTGTGTTGTGTATTGAAAAGCTCCAGTATAATCTGTTTCCCATCTGGTAATTTTACCACCATATGGTTGAACGAAACGTTCGATCATGTCTTTAACACCCTGATTATAGACTGGAACAGTGCGCTGGCCTGGATAATTGCCTCTGACGCCAAATTCCATATTAAGCGCCATTTCTCTGACTTGGTCTACATCGTTGTAGAAACCGTCAATGACTAAACTACTTAGTTGCATGTTGTTATATCTTTTGGTATACTTTAACGTTTTTCACAATCATTGCTGACTCAAGGGGCCTTAGTGCGTTGTCCTCGAAATTCTTTAGACCGTGATTAAGAATTATATACTGTGGTTGACCGTTTTGTTTCAGTGCCTCGGTATTTGTGCACTCTTGGACTAAATATCCATCAAAATAGATTCGAATAAAGTCCTTAGTCCAGTGAACGGCGTATTGAATAAAACGATCTGTTGGATTATGAAGAGCAATAGTTGGAGCACCGTAATCCTTTTTACCTTGTTGCCAAGTACCCGCTTTGCCCCAATGAATATTTGGCTTCAGTGTTAGATCCTCTGGATTCTCTTGACTATAAGCCTCAAAGACATCGATTTCTGGTGGCCAACTCTTATCACCGGCCAACCAAAAGGCCGACCACTGACTCCTATCTTTTGGCAACTTAATAGTAGCTTCGAACCAACCGTATTGCCAAGCTATTCTAGTCGACAACAAACCAGCAGCCCAAGAAGAAACCCAACGCTCTGGCATATCTTCGCGCTGTTGCCATTCTTGTAGCTTGGCTTTTTCAAACATCTTTGGTTTATTCTTCAACCCAATGCTTAGACCTTCTGTAGTTGGCTTAATGATACTTCTAGCTTCCGATCTCATGGGCCAATACCACCAGTGTTGATCAGCATGAAAATTACCCCAAGGTTGCCCGTAATTCCAAATGTCTTTACGAACCTCTTCAAAATGATCAACAAAAACTAGTTCATAGCCATCTGGTGGAGTTGCTACTCGACCAGCTGCTTTAGCATTTGCACGCCTCTTGGCTTGAAATTGTAACCAAAGGTTTTTTAAGTTGTTAAGTAAACTTCTTTGAAGATAATGTTTAACGACCATAATTAATAGCTTTAGTTATTTATCAGTCCTAGTTTCGGCCGTAAATGTCGTTTAGTCTGACTATGTCGTCCTCGCCGAAATAGCTACCTCGTTGAACTTCAATGAAAACCAATGGCTCTTTGCCAGTATTTTCGATCATGTGTTTAGCTAGAGTTGGAATTACTAGTGTATCACCAGGCCCACAAATAGTATTAATGCCATCAAGTGTAAAGATACCGGTACCTGATACTACAGTCCAAACTTCGTTGCGTTTGAAGTGATACTGATAAGACAATTTTCCGCCTGGATAAACTTTGATTCTTTTTACTTTACAGTCATTTGATTCGAATAGGATATCATAATGGCCCCACGGTCTGACGCTTTCATCAGCAACGGCCACATCTTTATCTTTAACTTGTTTCTTATAATCGGCCGAGGCTGGATGCTGCGTAAAATGTTCGAAGAATGGATCTTTCATACTCATTATTGTGCTACTTTTTCGATACCTAATTCTGATTGCTTATAAACACTTGCAATCTTATTCTTAGTTTCTGGATCTAACTCGTAGATTTGATACCATTCAAGCTCGATGCCATCTTCACGATACATGCGTTTAACTTCATTGGCTGAATCAAGGGCTTCTGGATAACTATTTGATTTAACTTCAAACTTTAGCTTTACATTCTCTTGACGAGGGTCTTTAGCTTCAAATAACCAAAGCTTTGTACCTTCTGTATTGCCAATACTCATTGCAATACCAATTGCAACAGTGACCGTTAAGGCCATCAATAGGATAACGATTAGTGAACTGCTCATTGTTTTAAGACTCTATTAATTGGATTATTAACATCTTCAATAAACTGATTGTCGATACTCTTCAAGAATGCGATGAATAGCTTAATGCAGTTTTCAACATCATCTCGGTGAGCCATCTCAACTGTAGTGTGCATATATTTTAATGGAGTGGCCAGAATTGCAGTCGGTGTATTAGCCAAGAAGAAGCCCATAGTATCGTTACCGTATGAGCCAACATGGTGTTGGAGCGGCAACTCTTCTGCCTTGGCAACCTCTTTCAATTTGTTCAGAATGTCTCGGTGATTCTGTGAAGTGTATTCAAGTGATGGACCTTTACCGCCTTCAACGGGACCGTGCTTAGCCTTGTCCATTTTTGGGTGATTAACATTGTGACAAACATCATGTACTAGAGCCAAGTCTGCTTTCAATGTGTTGGCAATGTTTTTAGCACCGTACAGACCAACCTCTTCTTGAACTGAATTAACAATGTAGAGATCATATGGTAGCTTCACGTTATCAAGACTCATGCGCTTGATAACTTCAGCGATGATGTAACCGCCAATCTTGTTATCGAGAGCACGGCCAATGTAATAATTACCAAGCTCTTCGAACTGAGTATCGAAAGTTGCAAGGCAACCAACTTCCACGCCCAGTGCTGTAGCTTCTTCATCGCTTTCAACACCTAGATCGATCCACAATTCATGTGGTTCGTAACCCTTAGAAGTGCGTTCTGTGCGGGTGTGGATCGCAGGCCAACCAAATACACCTTTAACCTTTTGGCCATCGTGAGTATGGATCATCACACTCTTAGAAGGCGCAATCATGTTGTCAGAACCACCATGTGGTTTAACTCGAACGTAACCGTCTTTCTCGACATTTGTAACAATCCATGCGATCTCATCACAATGGGCCTCGATTACTACTCGCTTAGCGTCTGGATTGTCTGATTTGTATATGCCGTAACCAGTACCGTAAGCATCCATGTGTAACGAATGAACGAAATCTGAGATGTAACGCAACCAAATGTCTTGGCCTTCGGTTTCCTGTGCTACTGGTGAATAAGCGTTGAGGTACGCTTCTAAGAACTTGTGACTCTTCATAAAGTCTTTATTGATGTATTAGATTAAACTATTGGCAATAACGCCGATGATTGCAATGATAGCGATAGTGATTAGAGCCATGACAACTTTTTCGTTGGCTTCTGCTTGTTCGACTGTGCGGCCCTGGTAAAGAGAAGGATCGTAATCTTCAAACGGCTCTTCGGTCATAACGAATACAACTTCGTTTGGACCAAATGTTTCGATCTCAAGGCCTCGTAGTTCAAGAGCATCTTCCAACATACGTGGCTTTTTTTCGTAAAAGTACTTGAATGTTTCGTACTCTTCAACAGACCAATCGTGACTTGGATCTATGTTTAGAAAACCCAAATAGGCCTCATCGCCTGGCTTGAATTGATAATCACCACGGACTCGGTCCAACAACTTATGTAAAACTCTAAAATCGCTCATCTTGAAAAAACATTTAATGGTTAAGTGTTATACAAATGTGAGTTACAAAAGTTTCAAAAATAAGAAAGCCCAGTTGAGGCTGGGCTTTCGGTGTCGGTCATTGTGGGGACCGACTGGTGACCTACGTTCGGATAAGTTATATGCCGAACTATCATGTTGGTTTCATTTGCTCCCCGGGTAGGATTTGAACCTACGACCACACGATTAACAGTCGCGTGCTCTACCACTGAGCTACCGAGGAATCTTGCATGGCATGCTGTTACCCCAGATAGATTCGAACTACCATTAAGTGGACCAAAACCACTTGTCCTGCCGTTAGACGATGGGGTAATATGTAGGACATCGCTTAACCTACAGAGATTGATCAGATCTCTTTTGAGTGATCATAGCAGGACTTAATTTGCTTAGATCTTCTCTACGATTTTTTTGTAGTCCTGACTGGACTCGAACCAGTGACCCTTCGCGTATCAGGCGAATGCTCTAACCAACTGAGCTACAAGACTGAAAGAATTCTTTAACGAATGTTATTTATCAGACTGGATTTTTATCCAGATCTAACTTTTTGTAAATTTCGGCAAGATGTTTTGCAACACCATCTGCAGTTTTATCAGTACGAGAATCAACATAGCCATAAAGCTTGTTCATTTCATCGTACAAATGGTTGTGGAGTTTGTCTGCATAATCAATCAGCTCATTCTCCTTTTTATCGAGCATGCGCTCGAGATCTTCTATCCTACGATAGAGGTTGTTTTCAAGTTCATCAATCGTATGACCTACTGAGTTATAGTTACGAGAGATTTCATTTTTGGTGAACTCCTTGAGTTCGCTCTTAATCCTGAACACACTCACAACAGCAAACAACGTTACCACTGAAAGCGCACCCAACACAAAATAGAGTACTTCCATAATTCGTTAAAGTTTTTTTATGTCAAAGAACTCTTTCGTCGGGATGACAGGACTCGAACCTGCGACCCTCTGGTCCCAAACCAGATGCGCTACCACCTGCGCTACATCCCGATATTGTTCCGAAGAACAGTACTTATATCAAGTACAAGTATTAATGTTTCAGAATATCTGAACTGGTTTACTATATTTGTAACCTTCGGTGTGTTTTTTTATATTCTTCTCAAATGGATAATTATTCCAACGTCTATACATACCGTCAATTGGTTCCATAAAGCTAGTATCGCTTTTAAGTCCATTTTTGATAAAAACATTTGATAATTCGTATAGCCAATCAGAATATTCAGTCCCATTATTCTGCCAATCATAAAGACTAAAGATCTCTTTTGAATAGTGAATATCGGGATATAGCTTATGTTTGAAACCTAGCATAGTGATCCATTGCATGGCCATTTTAATTTTTTCTGGCTCATAGGGTCCAGTTAAAACCCAATCAATGTCCCACGAATGCCAATCTTCTAGTAAGCCACCCGTGACATATAGATTAAAACCTTCAAATAAATTTGGTAAAGCTTTAACTTCTTTCAAATATGCTTGAAATCTGGGGTGGTTCCAACCACCGACAGAATACCACGTATCGTTAGAGTAATTACCATACGTAATATCACCTGTCCAAACTTCAGTTGAATTGTGATCTATCATAAGTATTATATGTAAAACTGTTAGACGAGTTTCAATAAAAAAGCCCAGTCACTCGGACTGGGCTTGACGGGGGACCGCGTAAAGGCTGTTGCGATCAGCCTGTTGATACGCAATTTATATATTCTTAGGAAACTGTTACGTATCCTGGATCTACTGTGTAAGATAGCTTTTGTGGGTTTTGACCAGCTGAAGCAATCTTCGATGTAGTTGTGAATCGAAGGTGTTCGTGGCTACCATTTACAAACAATAAGTTTGTAACATAGTTAAACACTACCGCGTATTCAACATAATTTGATGCATCAACTTCTATTCTTAGCGTAGTAGCTGTATTGAAATCATTCAATCTGTCATTACCAAACGCATCGTATCTAGCAATTTGGATGCTCGGAGCGTTTGGCCATGAAGATGGTGCAGATGGGCTACCACCAAGACCTATAATTTGACCCGGGTTGTATACGATTTGACCGCTGCTGTTTTGTTCAGTATTCAAGAAGTATGCGTTCGAGATTGGTGCAGAAGCAACGCCAATTACGTCATCGACTTCAGAATCAATCAATATAGTAACCTGAGCAGAACCGTTAGCCGGTCTTTGACCCTCTGCAACCATATTAGTTACACTGAAAACAACTACTGTGTTAACAATGCTTGGATCGCTGTTGTATTGTGCGTCATATCCGTTAAATGTGTTTAGAACTGTAGAAGTCACATCAAAAACAACGTAGTTAGAAGCATCAACATAGAAAGCAATCCTAGAAGAAGCTCCTAGTAGTTCAGTTTGGCGATTGTTACCGTTTGAATCGTAGATGTTAACTGGAATGCTAGTTGCAGCAGCCCAAGGTGCAGCTGGACCTGGTGCCATGTAATTAACCATACCGTTTGTCCAAGTATCGTATTGGATATTAGCAATGATATCTAGGTCATATGCTTTAGTTGTAGAACCACTGCCAGTAGAACCACTGCCAGTGGAACCACCGCCAATAGCAATTTGTAATGCTGATGCAGCCCATGCTTTAGCAGCTACAATATCAGTGAAATGAGCAACACCCAATCTGTTAGCTACTGAATTAATGATTTCAAGAATTTTAGCATCGCCAGCACCACCGTCTGAAAAGAAGATTGGTGCAGCATCTGCTTCGTTTGTGTAACCAAGTGTATACGTATCTGACATGATTAGATACTCACCCGAAATTGGTTCAGTTGGCATAAAAGCCTTACCGTTTGCAATTTCAGGTGGTGTTGAACCTGTACCATCCCATTCGAAAAGCTTATTAGATTTAGCTGTAACGCCAGGTAGACCAGGATTTGAAGATCTATAATAAAGTGGTTTTGCCATTTTAATAGTAGTATATTTTGTCTATTGTCTATATATTTTTAGACTATAGTAAAAAAGCTAAAATGACATAAAAAAGTAGGGTGACTGATCGGGATCGAACCGACGACCTTCTGAACCACAACCAGACGCTCTAACCAACTGAGCTACAGCCACCATATAAAGAACTCATAACCGGGATTCTGTCTAGTCCACCATTAATCTTTGCCGCGACCTTGTCCAAGCTGCTCACACTTATGGACTATTTTGCGTTGCATCCTCAGTGGTCCAAACGTTTGCACTCCCACCTTCAGCAGTGATGTCCCGAGTTTCCTCATGTTCATAAAAATCAGATGTTCATTGTGAGTGAACAGTTAAAATAGTTGAACACGCGGTGGATCATTCTTAGTGGATTTGGACAGAATCGAACTGCCGACACTCTGATCTTCAGTCAGATGCTCTACCAACTGAGCTACAAATCCAATTGTACACCGGGAAGGATTCGAACCCTCATCACCTGATCCGTAGTCAGGAATTCTATCCATTGAACTACCAGTGCAGTTGTGGGAGTAGATGGACTCGAACCACCGATGTCTTACGACGGCTGATTTACAGTCAGCTGCAATAGCCACTATGCGATACTCCCATAAATAAAAGAACAAGCGTTGCACAACTTCGGTGGCCTATTAGTGCTAATTCATCCACCCGCTTCTAAGTTTCCCAACCCTTATCATTTGTTTCATACTTCTAGCTGACAGTCTATTTTCTGAAAACT
>Ga0209137_1004792_pt1 | contig 10601 bp, 16 predicted proteins | sample SaaInl5LU_22_DNA_FD_184642 | JGI IMG/M metagenome (GOLD analysis project Ga0209137, IMG submission 184642) | Marine microbial communities from expanding oxygen minimum zones in the Saanich Inlet - ESP_105LU_22_DNA (SPAdes) (version 2) | ecosystem: Environmental > Aquatic > Marine > Intertidal...
GAGCATGAGATCCTGATTACACAGACACAGTATCAGATGGTCGGTTCGACGGACACTGATATCGATCTCACCTATTTCAACCACCCGACGAGTGCTCTCCACCTCGTGTCCTCCAACGTGGGTGCGGCGTGGGATACGGCGTATGCTTTCGATGATGCGACTCTGTACATCAACGGTACACCCCTTTCGGAGAACATGTCCAAGGATTACCACCACACCGTGGTTCCCAAGATGCATTGTCAGTCTCTCCCCGACGATCTCCTCGAGACCGCTCCCGTGTACACATGGCCATTCTGTCTCAACATTGGCAAGTCTCAGCCTTCCGGTTCTTTGAACTTCTCTCGTATCGACACGGCGAAGGTGACACTCCGGAACGTTTCTGGTGGTAACACGTACCAGCGTATGTACGCAGTCAACTATAACATTCTTCGTGTCAAGAATGGTATGGCTGGTGTTGCGTTCGGTAATTAATTTATGGTTGTATATAAAAGTCATGAATGCTCGCAAGGAGTTCGACAAGATGTCAGTGGGCCCCACCCCCTATATGGATACAAAGGGACGCCGTATAAGAATGTCAGGGCGAGGTGCCCTTTACACAGAAAATTCCAAAGGGAATAGGATATACAACCCCACAGCTGCCTTTATAAAACCGGTTTCGGGTAACGGTAATAGGGTGAACATCAACAACAAAAATGTTATGACTGTCCCCAAGAATATTCGCCCTTTCACATTTAACAATAGTTTAGTACATTGTCGGGCGTGTAAAAAGACGTATGATGGGTTTGCACAATGTTGTTATGAAATGAATCACGTACGTGTATCTGGAAAGAATTAGTTCCAGTTGTTGAGTAAATTTTTCGTTTTTTCATGCATCTTCTTTCCATGGAAGGTCTTATCCTTTTCTCCCTCCCAAAGTGTGAGTCGGTCCTCAAGAAACTCCTTGAATTTATCCGAGTCACAGTTGGACTCATATCGAACTTTTTCAGCTTTAAGTGCCTCATCCATCACGGCAAGGCGGGTATCCATTGAACGCTTAGCAAACTCAGAAGGAGTGAGACGAGTGGACACATCAGCAGGCTTCTTGTTCATTTGTACAATGGACGCTCCTATCCTTTATTACTGTAAATCATGTTGAAGTTAAAATCCCCGTAGTTACTAAATGATACCACTTCTCATAGCTGGTGCACTCACTGGTGCACTCGCATATACTTTCATGGGACAGAACCTCGTGTCATCCTCTGAGGCCAAGCGGCTCATCAAGGAAGGTAAGATAAAGAAGGTCATCGATGTTCGTACGATCACCGAGTATCGTGCAGGACACTACCCCAAGGCACTCCACATTCCCGTTAATAAGATGGACGAAAAGACCACTACAGAACTCCCCAAGAAGGGTTTACTCGTCTACTGCAATACTGGGCAACGGGCCAGATTTGCGGCAGAGACGTTGGAAGAACTCGGGTTCGAAGATGTCTACTACATCGCCGGACACTACTCAAGTTTACTTTAGTTTGACACCCAGAACCCTTCTCAATTTCTGTAGGATGGCGGGGTCTGGAATGGCTCGACCTGACTCATATGAACCTATGATACTCACATTCACTCCGACTGCGATTGCTAAATCTTTTTGTGTTTTGAAACCTTTAGCAATACGCCCTTGTTGAATCATCTTCGCCATGGAAAGTGGGACCTTCTTATGGGTACCGATCTCCACATCTTCCAATTTTTGCTCCTTCGTACGTTCATAGTGCTTCATTGGGGGTCGCTGATTAACAGGGGCACCTTTTCCATGGATGACGACCGGAGTCCAGTCCTGATGACTCATCTGTCTAGATAGTACGCCTTGTTTTTAAGATTCTTTCCAAACGTTCCTTTTCCCTTCTCATGAAGATAGTTAGTTGATCGACTTTACCCCCCAACGTCACCTGTCCATACTGCTTGAGCGAAGAAACGTTTTCGACACGCACCAGGTCTACCCAAGACATCTTCGAATCGGGTGTTTTGCTGTGGTGTATAGCTAGTACGGCAGCATCTCTTTTTATGTCTCTAGGAAGTTCTTGTCCTTCATAACAGATGACAACATGCGACCCCGGATAACCACTCGCATGCATCCACCAGTGTTCGGGATCACTCATGTTTGTAAGATCATCGTTTTCTTTTGCATCCTGACCAATTCGGACAGGTATATTACCGGAAACGGTATATTCTAACATACAAAATCTACACTTCTAATCCTTATATCGAGTAAAACATCACTCAAAGAAAGTATCATGCTACAATAGATGCACGTCGTTCTTAAACCCAGTCCATCGGTTGCACACAAATATCGAGTCATTCTTCCAAGTAAAAGAGCTATAGATTTCGGACAGAAAGGTGTTCAGTACTATACAGATCATGGTGATGCTCGTCTCATGCGTGCACATCTTATCAGGAAGGGGGCTATCATTCCTAAGAAGTTGCGGGTAGAGACAAACCACCACGAAATTCACCGGGGTATGTTGGGTATAGATGAGAGTGAACAGGAAGATTGGGAGGACTACTTCAGATCGGAATATTGGGAACGGTGGATGCTCATGTCCTACCCAGATGTCAACAAGGCTAAGCTATTCATGACTATGACCAAGGGTGTCCTTTTCATGCCCCAACCAGAAGATTTTTGGTACTGTGACAATAAAAATATAGACAAATTATAATGAGCTGTGTCGTCGGACAATCGAAACGTGAAAACAATGTCGAAATAGAACCTATGGGGTGTAGACCAGTTAGTCCCGACGTATGCAAATCTGGCTTCATGGCCCCCAGTGAAAATATAACGAAACCCAAAAAATCACTGGATCAGTGCTGCAAATGTCAACCAGGAGAGTCATGTTCCTTCTGCATCGACCCTGCTAAATGCACGGAAGAAGAGATTGAACGTTACGTGGCGGATGAAGACGATGAATGTTTTTCTGATGACACGGAACTTTATGAACCGGTTCCACCAGAAGAACCCATAGAAGAATTCATCCCAGAAATGGAAGATGACGAACAAAACACAGCTGTGTTATATTACATTTTGGTCGGGGGTATATGCATGTTCTTCATTGCACTCCTTTCACTGACCCGTTGAACCAAATCCACCCGAACCCCTGTCGGTGTCTTCTACGATACTAATCTCCTCGATAGGTGGTGTATCACACTTCTCAAGAACGAGTTGAGCGATGCGATCACCCTTCTTAACCTCAAAGTCTTTGTCTCCATGATTGAAGAGAACGACTTTGACTTCACCCGTATAGTCTGGGTCAATGACACCAGCCCCGACTTGGATACCATACTTGACGGCGAGTCCGGATCGTGGTGCAACTCGTCCATATACTCCAGGTGGGAGAACAACTGTGATCCCCGTGGAGACAAGCCCTCTCTCCGACGCATGAATAACACAGTCCATATTGCTGTAGAGGTCATAACCCACAGAACCACTGGAACCACGAGTAGGAAGAATAGAATCATACGTCAACTTCTTAACCCCGAGGGACATTGTATTTTATAAACGACACTTCTCCTTATATTCCTTCACGAGGATTAGTTTCGCTTCGGGTAATCCCTTGTTTGGTGGGTATTTACAGAAGTTTTTGCAGCGACAATATTTCGTCTTCGAGAAACACTCCTTCTTGGTGGCGTAACAACGTAGTGGTAAGTAGATGTCCTTAGACATGTAACGCAAAATTCGATCGATGAATATCATTACTTGATTATAATTTCTACCTTTTAATTAGATGAATCACTGTCTAGTATTCGGAGCCCGTGGCCATCTGGCTCAGACGAGAATCATCCCAGCCCTGAACAAGCTCGAATGTCCCTATACACCCATATCACGAAGTGTTGTTTCAAATCTACAGCACCTCGAGAATACGTCTAATATTGTCGCTTACATGTCTATACCAACCCACAATTTTTGTGAAAACGTTGAGCCCTATATGAATGTTGTCAACCCAACCTACATCTTGGAAAAACCACATGGGCATTCATTAGAGGACTTTGAAAGAATACACTCGTTCGTGAAGACGAACAACATGAACGTTCTTTATAATGATCATTATCTCGGAAAGAGTATACTCGATCGAATTGAATTACCTGACAATCTGGAAAAAATTAAAATCACCATCCATGAGAGTCCCGACATCAATCAACGAATCGAATACTTTGATAGTGTCGGTATAATTTTAGATATGTACCAGAGTCACTGCGTTTTGTTATTCGCAACTCTATTGGCCAGGTATTTTAATCAGACGAGAAAGGAAATTCTGCATGATTTCAAATTTGTCAAGCCACATGTCACACATGTATCAAAAAGTGATCTGTATATGGGTACGGCACCAACATCGTGTCGTGTATCAATGAAATATAAGGATATCTTTCTCGAAGCTGATATTTCAAAGATGGTACCGGATGAAAAGAGTATATCCATCAATGACACGGACAATTACAATATGAACACTGGACGCTGTGCGTATGAATCAATCCTGGAAAAAATTAAGATGGATGACCGGTCTTCCTGTATCGATGAACAAGAAGTCAGGGATCTGTGGGGTCACTTTTCAATAATGGAATGCTGACCGAAGTAATTACGCTGGGCCATTAAAAAATTTACGGATGTCCGGCGTTGATGTATAAAATCAAACTGGGTAAGGGCAGCCTGTACAGAGGGACACGGTATACCGGTTGCCGTGCAGAACATCACAAATACCCTCGCGTCTTCGGCAGTCTGCTCGATGATGTCGTAGCAACTTTCAGCAATCATAGGACACTCAATGATCGTACCAGATGACCACGCATTGATTGTTCGACGCTTTTCGATGTTACGGGTATTCATTACATTGAAACCCTCGATGAGTGCCATAGCAAACACGAAACGCAGTGTAGAAGTGGCAATGTAGGGGTCAAACGCATAATTCAAATGCTGATTGACGTTGACCGCCTTGACATCACGACTCGTGAGTCTTGTATTGAGTGCTGCATTTAGAATTGGAGTAGGAATACCATACTCGATAGCAACCTGTGAAGTCCATGAACCGGTATTGTTCATTTCGGCGACATCTAGGATTTTAGAAATGTTGTAGTCACTTAATACTTTAAGAGCTGAGTTCACGATGTACCCATCGATGTCAGTCTTCTTAGCTTCATCGAGTGCCTGTTTCATGTAAAACACATCCTGGTTACAGTACGCGTATACATCGGCGACACCTTGGAGCATGCCATATTCCACACCATTGTGAACCATCTTCGTGAAATGACCAATCCCATAATCGTTGCCCATATGCGTAAAATTTTTACAGAAACTGGAAAAGAGATCGGTATTTTCGATGAACACATCTTCATCACAACCAATCATCAAAGCAGGTCCTGAAAGGGCACCAAATGCACCACCCGATAGTCCAGCCCCGACATAGTTCACGTTCTTCGATCTACACCTGGATCCCCTCTTTCTCGACGTCCTGTAGTGCTCATTGGAACAATCGATAATGGTATCATCTGGATCCAATTTTTCCAGTAGGGATTTGACAACCCCGTCAGTGGCTTCACCGTTTGGGAGAGCTGTGAAAATTGTGCGTGGAGTATCCATCTCTGAAATGAAAGTGTCCATATCAATGTGACCATGGATTGAATCACCCTTCTTTGCTACTGCGTCAACCTTCTCCTTTGTGCGACCATATACATGGACATCACGAGAACGCTGGAGATTAAGAGCGAGATTACCCCCGATAGCACCGAGACCGATGAGACCAACCGAAGACATTGTGTTTTACTTACACGAGATTATTTTAAGTGTATAAAGATTACCATTCTTAAATATATACATGGAGGGAACTAAATTCAGACCCTGTTCATGGTGGGAAAAGGTTATCACACCGGAGGATAAGCCCATCAAATACCTTGAAATCGGAGTCCATTATGGGATGAACCTATGGGAGATTGCAGACACTTACTGCAAGCACCCGGATACGGAGATGCACGCGATTGACCCATGGGTTGATTATGAGGAATATGATGAGTATGTTGGTGATCAGGATAAAATCTATAAACAGTTCCTAGAAAATTTGGACAACGCTTCACCCGAGGTAAAGAATAAACTCAAGATTCATCGTGGATTTTCTCGTGACGTTATTCCAACCCTGGAAGATGACACGTTTGATATCATCTTTGTCGACGGAAATCATGAAGCTGAGTGGGCCTTGGAAGACGCTGTTCTTTCATGGCGTAAATTAAAGTCGGGAGGATGGATGATTCTCGATGACTACGGCCCCGATCCTGTGAACCCAACAGCGGGTCTACAGGGATTCGCGAGTGGATACAGGAACGTCATTGATATCGACAAGAGTGGTATCCATGACGGCCAGATGTTCATCAAAAAGAAATAGTTGTAACTAACAGATGATACTCGTAGTACTATTTATCATATGGTTCTTCGTATACGCACGCATCTGTTCGTGTACAGACGAACGATTCGTGTGTGCACGAACTGAATTCTATGGGTTCCAGTACGGCCATCTTTTCTTCTACATGATCGCGGGAATGCTGTACCCAGACAAGTTTAAAACATGGATAGGTTTGGGAATTGTGTGGGAATTATTCGAATATTGGCTCTCGAGTCGACCAGACATCGTGAAAGGGTTTGGAGGGTGTTTAGGACGATACGAAGGGAGGGATGAAGGTCCTCCATGGCTTCGTAAGGTGTATGGTGGTAAACCGAAACAAGAAAATTTCATAGACCGTGCTTTCGGTATCAAGAACTCAACGGAACATACATGGCACTATTCAGTGGGTGAAAATTTGACAAATATCATTGGGTTTTTAATTGGTAAATTTCTCCTTCAATCGGGATCGAACCGATGACCTCGCGATTAACAGTCGCACGCTCTAACCAACTGAGCTATGAAGGAATGGTCCTCTCTACCTGAATCGAACAGGTGACAAATGGAACTACAGTCCACTGCTCTACCAACTGAGCTAAGAGAGGGGAAGCTCCCACCAAGATTCGAACTTGGGGTGGTGGATTCAAAGTCCACAGTGTTGACCAACTACACTATAGGAGCATTTTCTCTTCCAATCGGGTTCGAACCGATGACCTACAGATTAACAGTCTGCCGCTCTACCTACTGAGCTATGGAAGATAGTGCTGAGAGTGGGGTTCGAACCCACGCGTGCGAACGCACAGACGATCTTAAGTCGTACCCCTTAGACCAACTCGGGCATCTCAGCCAATATATCTTATACTTGGTTTAAATCTTTAAGCACTTTGGTGGTGGTTCAAATGCCGTCTTTTCCTTTAGCTCCTTGCGTTGTTTCATCTTCTTGATGTCGGCACCCTGGCAGTCGTGTTTCGTCAGGTTGATACATCTCGGGCAGAAACTACCATCACAATATTGACAATCGATAGGAACGCCACACTTTTTGCGACACAGTTGACACGGCATACCTATTTTAAGGGTATATTTTTTAAATCAATTAAAAGGGTGTCGTATATCTAAACAAAGAAGATGCTGTTCATCCTAGCCGTCTGGGGTACTCTACGTGACATGACTCCTTATTACCTTAGTAATCTGTGTACAATGACTAAGACGATTTTGTGGGATGCCCCCCAGCGTTTCTATCTTGATATCGAACTAGAATATCTTCGATTGAAGCGTCTTTCCGAGCCTGAGCCTGAGCCTGAGCCTGAGCCTGAGCCTGAGCCTGAGCCTGAGCCTGAGCCTGAGCCTGAGCCTGAGCCTGAGCAGAAAAGATTGATCAATGCATTCCTAAGTCGGTTCTGGAGAATCTATAAGTAATGATGTTTACACAAGACTTTGCATTGGCCTTTTGTCAAGCTACGAACACGCTCTGCACAGACGTTCAGCGAGAGATTTGGGATCTCTGTATCCAAGAACCCGAGTGCCCACCGGCACCAAAAAAAAATGTTTAAAAGTTTTTTAGAGTTTGTCGGGATGAGGACAACCACTCATCAACCAGTTATGATCCGGGCTGTCAATCAATGTGGTGAAACTCGTTACATTGAACTATCCGGAAATACTTATTCCGAACGTCGAGAACTTCTTGATGTTCTTCTTACGAAGTGCAAAAGACTCATGTCCTTCGTAGTGAAGAAAGAATCCGACAGTGATACATTCTACGATATCATGGAGTTGACGAACAAGGTGAGACTCGCTCTTTATAGAAGTGATGATATCACATATCTGTATGACGAATTTAACGTGTATGCCTCTAAATACAAAAAAAATTCTAGATCATCGATGAATCTTAGCGACTTAGAGATTTAATACAATGGTGAATAATGGAATGCCCTGTATGTTACTGTGATACAAATATCAATCATCTAGTATGTGGGCATCAACTCTGTACAACATGCACGAATAGGTGGCAAAGTACATGTCCAATGTGTCGTGAACCACTTTGCTTCCGAGGTATTGTAGAACAGAAGAAGCAATGGAAAATGGAACGCCGTGATCAAGTTTATATGGATATCATGAATGAATTGATGACTGACTGTCCAGAGGACTGTGTACCGTTTCTATCTCGTTGCCTATCTATAATTCAGGAAAGGTATGTGTTTGTATTGAAGAACTATCCAGATGTAGATGCCGATTGTATGGAAATTATTCTAAGAAACACGTGGATACCACTCGAGGTTGAACAAATATATTTTCATGATATCCCAACCTTTCTACATTACATTTTCGTTAATAGAACCGAATATCATAACCTAAGTAGTTCACAATATATAAAATTTCAAGTCGAAATGGATCTTTTCCATAAACTCATCGATCTTATTGACCAGAACTCAGAGAATATCCCGGATGGTGACTATCTCCAGATGTGTGACACTATACAACAACTTCGAAAGCAAGTGAAGCCACCGTCGTTCTTGTTGGATCAGAACCAACCCTTATATTTACCAACTGATACAGATACTAACGCTCAACGAGACCGAGAACTTGACGAGAATGTTATGTACCCAGGTTTAAATGAATTCTTACACGAGGATTGGGTGGCGATTCGCACAGCGAATTGCCCGCGGCACATAGAGAGGCACGACGATCCAGTTGAACCGGGTGCGTATTATCCTCCACCAAGAGATGCTACCACTGTTGCTGAAGTAAGCCTAAGTGAATAGAAACATGTGTAATTTTTAAGAAATAATGGAAGAACTCATGAGTCTCATCGATAAACATTCTCATAGAATACCCGAAGGTGATTATATCAGAATGTGTCGATTAATGAAAGAAATGTACAGAACCAGGGATCGACTACTTGTCACACCTGATGTGGTTGGTGAAGATTTCATCATGACATCAGATGCCTTCAATAAATGTCACACATGGATCAAAAGTACAGAAGCTCTCCGAGACGCCTTCGAAGAACATGAAGCAGACCCAACAGATAAAGTCAAGTTGTCCATTTATAGACAGATTCGAGAAGCATCTAACATTTATTGGAGAGAACTTAATCAAACAAGTGGTCACGAAGAGCTCATGTGGTTTATACACAGAGGAACGCTCGCACAACGTGATTTTAGATATTACGGTGGGGCGGTGCGGAGGGGTCGAGTGTAGCGAGTGAACGTACTTCAACATATGCTGAAGGATCTATCATTCCTGGTGCATGCAGTTGTTTCAGTCTCGCAAGTTCTTGTAATTGAATGTGTATATATTTGAGTTCGTTGCATATTTTCACGTATACCCACTCTCTCTTTGTCGGGAACATTTCATCATCCATGATTTCCATGATCTTTCGTACATGTTCCATACCTAAGTGAGGTGTAGAATTTATATTTCCAGATTACACAACTTAAAATGTCACTCGTTCCCATCAAGTTGATTAAGGATATTTCCACCAGAAACAGACTCCTGAAAATCAAAGAGGAAACACCTGAAATTGATAAGAATGATTACATCGAATCGAGAATTACCACAAATGCGAGGGCTCGTAATCTCATGGCTATAGAGGATGCTTCTGAGATGGCAAAGGATTACCTTCATAGGGAGGGTTTCTTTGTAAGGTTTGGAGAAGACATTAAAAAGGAATCTGGAAAAGATTTCAAATTTTCATACCGTAAGACCAGTGCGATGGAAAGGAAGCGTACGGCGTCTAATGAAGCTACTGGCATCGAGTATATTTTGATGGAGCATTCTTACCCGGATGGTTCGGGGCATTACGGTATGGCTAAAGTCAATCATGACAATAAAACGGCTGTAATCTATGATTCGATGACGGATACAGATTCGGATTTCGAAGAACCACTTCGTTCATTACTCAGTCGTAGATATAAACTGTCTATGAAACCGTTGAATGGATGTTACCCACAACCCACGGGTGGTTTTGTTTCACAGTCGTTTGCCAATTTTAAGAATAAGAACTCGGTGGGTCTTTCTCAAAAGAAGTTGGAGGAGGCATTTGTCATTTCTCAATATGATGAACTTTCCCAACACCACTTCTGTTACATGGAGTCATTCCTCGTCATGATGACTGACCTCGGTATCCTTAGACCTGGTCCCAAAGACCCACGTGAACGCCTCGAATACATTAAAAAGTTTATTTGGGGAGTGATTCATGAGTATGTTCCCAAG
>Ga0209137_1004796_pt1 | contig 10595 bp, 12 predicted proteins | sample SaaInl5LU_22_DNA_FD_184642 | JGI IMG/M metagenome (GOLD analysis project Ga0209137, IMG submission 184642) | Marine microbial communities from expanding oxygen minimum zones in the Saanich Inlet - ESP_105LU_22_DNA (SPAdes) (version 2) | ecosystem: Environmental > Aquatic > Marine > Intertidal...
AGATCTGCCGCATAGCGGTCGAGGGGGTTGGGGCGCTTCATGACGACGTGGCTTCACGCGCAGCTTTGGCGCGCAATAAGTCATCGTAAGCGCCGGCGTTGGTCACGCGAGTAAAGCCCGCCGCTTCTAAGCTAGCTTTGGCGGCCCCCGAACGATTACCGCTGCGGCAATACACAACAATTTCGGTGTCTTTTGTCAGCCCAGCGTGTGCCGCACCGGCAACGATTTCGGTGTGCACAATATTTAATGCGCCCGGCAAATGGCCGCCGCTAAATTCAGCAACGCTGCGCACATCAACGAGCGTTGCACCCTGCTCGACAGCAGCGAGTGCAGCAATTTGCTCAGGATCAGCGCTTTGACTGCAGGCTGCGGTGAGGCCAGTTAACCCCAGTACGGTGGCCAATAGGGCAATGGGCGTGGTGAATAAGCGTTTGAACATAGCGTTGTCTCTCATATGTTTACGGGTGGTTACGCTGAGTTTTAATAGATACACACCATACCCGTAGTGAAAATTGCTTGATGAGATTGTGGTGTTATCTTGCTGCCATTTTTCAGCGATGTGCCAAAGTAATGGGCAGCCCATCCCGTGGCCTGGGTATTGGGAACATAGCCATATTTGGCGTGTAGCCCGGCGCGACAGATAAACGCCGACTGCGCAGCAACTCGTGGATAAAAATCTTGGCCTGCATGTAGGCAAAGTGCAGTCCGAGGCACATGTGCGCACCACCGCCAAAGGGAACATAGGCATAGCGATGGCGATCTTTGCTGTTTTCGGCGCTGAATCGGGTGGGGTCAAACCGCTCTGGGTCGGGCCACAGTTCTGGAAGCCGGTGCACCAGCATGGGGTTAATGCTCACCAGGGTGCCCGCAGGCACTTTTTGGCCTTGGAAGCTAAAGTCTGCGGTGGCGCGCCGCGGAATTACCGGTACGGGTGGGTTGAGCCGCATGGCTTCTTTAAAGGCCATTTCGATGCGCTCAAAGCGGTTCAGGTTGTCGTAGTTAATTACTGGGTTGTGTGCAATTTCTTCGAGCACCCAAGCCTGCCATTCGGGATTCGCCGCTAAAAAATACACCGTAGAGGTGAGCGATGAGGTTAGCGTGTCGTGTGCCGCCATCATCAAAAAGTTCATGTGGTCGATGACTTCTTGATTGCTCAAGTGCTCGCCTTGTTCGTCGCGAGCATTACAGAATTGGCTGAAGAAATCCTCGCCGTCTCCGCCCCGACGCTTGGGAATTTCTTGCTCAAAAAAGCGGCATAAAAACTCGCGACCCTTAACGCCGCGCCACATGGGCGTGCCCGGAATTGGGGTGCGAATGGCCGAAACCGAGGCTTGCACCATGTGCATAAAGGCTTTGTTGATTTTTTTTGCTTCGGGCCCCCAGGGTAGGCCTAAAAAGGCGTCAGCTGCTAAATCTAATGTAAGCGCCTTCACCGCGGGGTAGAACTTGAGTTCTGTCGGCCAGAGGCTAACACCGCGCTCAATGCCGCGTTTTAAACCGCCGCAGTAAAAGCGCATAGGCTCGGTTTTAAAGGCAACCGACAGCGTGCGCCGGTGGCTGCGATGCTCGGGGTTGTCCATCAGCATGAGGCCGCGGGGAAACAGCTTGGCTAAAACAATGTGCCAGCCTTGCTCAGAGGAAAAAATACCGTCGCGGTTTACTAGGACCAGCTCATTGGCGTCAGCGCCTATTAGGCTCACTGCCCAGCCGGTGAAGTTGGCGGCGCGAATGATCGGCCCAAACTCCGCATAGCGCTTGCGGCTGTAGTACAGCGGGTCACGCATCACTTTAATAGTGTGTAGCAGTCCGCGCTCGTTTTTGGGTGGCCCGGGCAGATGCGCCAAGTCAGCAAAGCTGGGGTCTTTGATGCGATGGTAGCGCTGAGTAGGTGTCTCGGCGTTACTCAGGCTGGTAGTAGTGTCGCTCATGGCTGGACCATCGTTTTTGTCTATGGGTCTACTTTAGCGCGCTTTTGCCCAATCGTTAGCCTTATCTCGCTGTATTTATTCTGGTTTTTAGAACGGCTCTGACTGTGCTTGGTCCTATTGCATCGCGTAAACTCCATCCGCATGAGCCAACGACAGCATTACATTAAGCGGGGCATCTTCGGTGCTATTCCGCTATTCATACCGGCTATTCCATTTGCCTTGGCATTTGGTATCGCCGTCGACGCCTCGGGTATTGCGCCACTACTCGGCTGGAGCTCAACCCCCCTCATTTTTGGTGGTGCGGCGCAAATTACACTGCTGAGCCTGTTGGGTGAGGGCGCTTCGGTGGCGGCGGCGGTCACGGCCGCGTTAATTGTGGGTGCAAGGCACTTGCTTTACTCGGTGACCATGGCGCCGTATTTTCGGCACCAGCCTGAATGGTTTCGCTGGGTGGGGCCCTATGTGTTGATTGACCAGGTTTTTGTGGTCGCGATGACCTTTGAAGAGCGCAATGACCCCGACGCCTTCAGATACTTTTTTCTGAGCGCTGGTTTTGCCTTTTGGTTTTTGTGGATGTCGTTTACTGGCATTGGCTTATTCGTCGGCCCCATTGTGCCCGACGCGTGGCAGTTATCATTTGCGGTGCCCATACTATTTATTGGCTTGTTAGCTACGGGTGTTGATAGCTGGCACAAAATTGCAGTGGCGGCTGTTGCTGCCGGTGTCACCGCATTACTGGCGACGTTGCCCAATCGCAGCGGCTTACTCGTGGGTGCCATCGTGGGGATTTTACTGGGCTTTCTTATTGAGCGGTTTCGCCGATGAATGTCTTTATCGCCATTGTCATCACCGGTATTGGCACCTATTTAATGCGCGGTGGTTTTATATTGTTGCTGGCACAAAGGCAGTTTCCGCCCTTGGCGCTGCGCACGTTGGTTTACGTATCACCGGCGGTCATGGGTGCCTTGGTGATGTCTATGCTAACCACGCCTGAGGGGCATATTCAGGTGGGTCTGCCCGAGTTTGCGGGCCTTGCAACCGCGGCGACTTTGGCAACAACAACGCGAAACCATATTTTGACACTGACGGGCGGGCTGCTCATTTTTTGGTTGTTTTTGTGGCTCGCTTAGCGCCAGTTGCGCGCTCAGCGGTTGCGAGTAGTTAAAAGTTGGGCCAAACAAAACACGGAAATAGCGCTAATTAGTGGCCAAAAAGCGCGTTACCAAGAAGCTCGCTACCAAGAAGCTGGGCCAATACGTAAACGAAAAAGACTTTGTAAAAGTGCGCCAATCGAGCGCCGAGGATTAAGTTGATGATGAATTTTCTTAACAGCAGCACGCCACCTGGCGCGCCCAGTTCTACGCTTGTGTGCAATACACGTCGCTTAATGGCGAGTTGCGCTGTGGGTCTAATGGCGGCTGCGCTACTGGGGGCGCCGTTGGCGGTGCAATCTGCAGAGGCGATGGTGTACCCGCCCGCCGAGCAGCCGGCGACGGCACTGCCTTTTGATAAGGTGGCTTTTGACATATTGGCCCACACAATTCCTATGGAAACCGTTAAAGGCGCGGGTAATGTGCCGGCCATGGCTGAATATTTGCAGGGTCTTTTTGTCGACGGTGGCTTCGACCCTGAAGATGTTCGCATAATCCCTTTTGTCACCCCCAACGAAGAGACGTCAGTCTTGCTGGTGCGTTATCGCGGTGATGGCCGCGGTGGGCGCAAACCCATTTTGTTTGCGTCGCATATGGACGTTGTGCCGGCTAAACCGAGCGATTGGGTGCGCGACCCGTTCCTGCTAACCGAAGACGAAACCTTCTATTACGGTCGTGGCGTGCTCGACAACAAGTTTGATGTGGCGATATTAAGCGCCACTTTTTTGCGCTTAAAAGACGAGGGCTTTGTGCCGAGCCGCGACTTGATTCTTGCCTTTACCGGCGACGAAGAAACCGCACAGAAAACCGCCTTGATGTTAACCACCGATTACCGCGACGAGATTGATGCGGAATATGTATTTGTGGTGGACGGGGGGGGCGGCCAGCTCGACGAGGACGGAGATGCGTTTCAGTTTTTGGTGGGCAGTGCCGAAAAAACCTACGCGACCTTTAGAGTAACCGCCCGCAACCCGGGTGGGCACAGTTCGCTACCTCGTAGCGACAATGCCATTTACGACATCGCCGACGCGATTGCGGCAATTCAGGCGTACCAATTTCCCGTGCGTACCAGCGAATTAACGCGTACGTATTTTGCCCGCACCGCCAATTTGTTAACCGGCGAAGTGGCCGACGCCATGGCACGTTTTGCTGCCGATCCTTCTGATGAGGCGGCGATTGCGGTTTTGCGCAGCAAGCCCGATACCGTGGGTACATTGAGCACAACCTGTGTGCCGACCTTGCTCGAGGGCGGCCATGCCGAGAACGCGCTGCCCCAGTCGGCAACGGTGACGGTCAATTGCCGTATTTACCCGGGTATCTCGGTAACCGAGACCTTAGATGTGCTCAAAAACGTGGTAGCCAACCCCGCATTAGAATGGCAGGTGCTCGACGAGCCCGCATGGAGTGAGGCTTCTCCCCTGAATAACGAAATTTTTGAGGCCATTAGCGTTGCGCTTGAACCTGAATACCCCGGCGTTCCGGTAATTCCGCAAATGTTGTCGGGCGCCACCGATGGTGTGCACTTTCGGGCGGCGGGCCTGCCAAGTTACAGCTTGACGGGGATTTTCTTGAACCCCGCAGACGACTACGCGCATGGCCTAAACGAGCGGGTAACAAAATCCAGCTTGCCTCAGTCAATGGTGTTCTGGCACCGTATGGTTGATTTGCTGGCCAACTGAAAAGGGGGCGTGAGTCGTGACCCTGTGAATCGTAAGGCTCTGTGAGTCCTAAAACTTTGGGTCGAAAGACCTTGGGTATATACGCTAATAATAAAGAGGAACTGTTATGTCGTTTGAAATTGTTGCTTCATTGGTGCTGCTGTTAATTACCGCGTGGCTGGTGCCGCTCATGTTTAAGATGGACAACATGGCGTGGCTGCTAGGGCCTAGGGATACGCCCTTAGATGTCTCTGTCTATTGCCAGCGTGCGACTCGCGCTGGGGAGAACTACAAAGAAAGCTTGCCGGCATTTTTGGCGCTGGCGCTACTCGCGCAAATGCAGAATGTTGATGTGAGCCAATGGGCAACCTATTGGTTAATTGCGCGCGTGGTATTTATTCCATGTTATGTGCTGGGTATAACCTACGTGCGCACCTTGGTGTGGACGGTAGCGCTAGTCTGCCTGGTGATGATGGGTATGGCTGTTGTCTAAGTAGATTTGCGGTAGCTGCCTATGCAGCCATCTGATGGCGGGGGTGTCGCCGATTTAAGCGACATCCTCGTAGTTCATGCGCTGTAATTTTGATGTATCTATCGTTTGTCTGGCTCGCCACAGGTCGTAGTTGTCTTGTAGCAAAAGCCAGCTTTCGGCAGACCGGCCCAATACGGCGGATAAACGCACTGCCATTTCAGGTGTGATGTCTGACTTGCCGGTAAGCAGCCGACTAAAAGTACTTTTCGCCACGCCCAGCTTGCGCGCCACATTGGCCGCTGATACCTCAGGAAAAGGTTCGATATAGGTTCGGGCTATTAATTCGCCAGGGTGGGGTGGATTGTGCTGCTTAAAAGTCATTAGTGGTAATCCTCGTAGTTGACGATATAAGCGTCGCCGTCTTCGAACCAGAATACGATGCGCCAGTTGGCGTTGACATCGATCGCCCAAAATTTCGCGCGGCTGCCTTTCAGTTGGTGCAGCCTGTACCCTGGAATGTCCATATCCTCTATGCAAGTTGCTGAATTAAGAAAAGCGAGCCTGTCTCGCAGTTTTGGTGCGTGACTCGCGCGAATAGCGGCTGTGCTCCCAGTTTCGAAAAACCTCTTTAGGCCTTTGTGCTTGAAGGACTTGATCATTTGAAAATGCTAGCACCGCGTTGCGCAACGCGCAACCGTCGGTTCGTGTGTCGAATCTTTTTACCGGTAAAGACACTGTGTCGGCTACCAGAGCGTTATTATGTGCGCATCTAGCCGTAACGCTAAAAACTCTAAAACCGCCAACCACAGAGGAATCGCCATGCGCAGCATGAGCTCTGGTGATGAAAAGCCAGACGATACAAAACGCGTGCTGGGCCAGCTTTGGCATCGGCTCAAACCGGTGCTGCACGAACACAGGGTACGCGTGGGTTTTGCGTTTGCTTTTTTATTGGCGGCAAAAGGCGGCTTGCTGGTTATCCCTTTTCTGCTTAAAGCATTGGTCGACCGTTTAGATAAAGGCGCTGTCTCGGGGGGTGTCGCAGGCGACAGTTCGGCGTTGCCGAACGCCTTAATAAGTGAGCCTGCGCTGCAGAACGCCGCTACCGTTGTGTTGGTGTTAGTGCTTGCCTATGGCGGCGCGCGGCTTGCGAATACGCTGTTTGGTGAGTTGCGCGATATGCTGTTTGGCCGCGTTACCGAGGGCGCAATGCGCCGCATTGGCTTGCAGGTATTTAGGCATGTGCATCAGCTAGACCTAGACTTCCACTTAAATCGCCGTACCGGTGGCTTGGCGCGCGAAATTGAGCGCGGCACCAGTGGCATTAGCTTTTTACTGCGAATTTTCATTTTTAATATTGCACCCACGCTTTTTGAAATAGGCATGGTGGCGGGCATTCTGCTGCTGAGTTACGGCGCGCAGTACGCGCTGGTTGTGGTGGTGTCTGTGGCGGTTTATGCCCTGTGGTCGTTCAAGGCAACACGCTGGCGTACGCGTTTTGTTCGCGCTGAAAACGAGGCCGACTCAACCAGCAATAGTCGCGCAGTCGATAGCCTGCTGAACTACGAAACGGTGAAGTATTTCACTAATGAGAATTTTGAGGCAGAGCGCTACGACAAGGCACTCGCCGAATGGGAGTCCGCGCGGCGGTCTAATCGATTATCGCTGTTTACGTTGAACGGTGTGCAGGCACTGATTATTGCGACATCACAAACCGTGATGCTGGCCATGGCAGCGATGCAAGTGCAGGCCGGTGTACTCACGCTCGGCGATTTTGTGCTAATTAACCAATTTATGCTGCAGTTGTTTATTCCGCTGGGGTTTTTGGGCTTTGTGTATCGAGAAATCAAGGCGTCGCTTGCGAATATTGAGCGCTTGGTGGCGCTGCTCGACCGAACCCCTGCGGTAAAAGATGCGCCCCTTGCGCCGGCGCTGTTGGTGGGCCCGGGCGAGGTGCGTTTTGAATCGGTGGGTTTTGGCTACCACGCTGACCGCCAAATTCTCAACGACGTGAGCTTTACCCTACATGGCGGCGAGACGGTAGCGGTAGTGGGCGCCAGCGGCGCGGGTAAGTCGACCTTGGTCAAACTGTTGTTTCGTTTTTATGACCCAACCAGCGGGCGTATCAGCGTTGATGGCGTCGACATCAAAACGGTGACCCAAGCGTCACTGCGCGGCGCTATAGCGATTGTGCCTCAGGATTGCGTGCTGTTTAACGACAGCCTGCGCGAGAACATTCGCTATGGCCGGCCTGAGGCCAGCGATGCCGATATCGACGCCGCAGTGGATGCCGCCCACTTGCAAACCTTTGTAGCGAAGCTTACCGAGGGTTTAGCGACGGTCGTTGGTGAGCGCGGCCTGAAGTTGTCAGGTGGCGAGCGCCAGCGGGTAGCCATTGCCCGTGCCGTGTTAAAGGGCGCGCCGATTTTGGTGTTTGATGAGGCGACGTCGAGTTTAGACAGCAAGTCGGAACAGGCCGTTTTAAGCGCATTTAGAGAATTGGCCGGCCACCATACCGCATTGGTCATAGCGCACCGTTTATCTACTGTGGTCGATGCTGACCGAATTGTGGTGCTGGATGCGGGGCGGGTGGTAGAGCAAGGTCGACACGCCGAGCTCCTTGGCGCCAATGGCCACTACGCCAAACTGTGGCAAGCGCAGCAAGGTGAGGGTGGTAAGGCGGCGGTGTGAGGGTGCTTCCACATTCGCGCCCCTATTTTGAACGACGCAAATTGACCGCTTTTGATGTTCGTATGAGCGAACTTTTTTGGCAAGCTATCCGTTGCTTTTCAATGCAAGCCGGCGGGAGTTACCATGACAGCAATGCAGTTCGACACATTGGACTATGCCAATCAACTCGTTGAGGTTGGTGTGTCTCGGGAGGTGGCTCAAGTGCATGCGCAAACCATAAAACAGGCGTTCGGGTTTTATATCGACAATTTGGTCACAACAGATTATCTCGACCTAACCCTCGACAATCGTTTCGCCGAGCAGGATGCGCGCTGGGATAAACGATTTACGGGTTTAGAGCACCGTATTGATAGGCGTTTTGCCGAGCAAGATGCTAAGTGGGATGCCCGCCTCACGCAGCAAGACGCCAAGTGGGATGCTCGCCTCGCGCAGCAAGACGCCAAGTGGGATGCTCGCCTCGCGCAGCAAGACGCCAAGTGGGATGCTCGCCTCGCGGAGCAGAATGCCAATTGGACTAACACCTTTTCTGCTCGAGACGCTTCGATTGAACGAAGGTTCTCGGAAGTGGACCAAGCGATTGCTCGCATGACCACTGAGGTGCGTGTCCTCTCGGTGATTGTCATTGCTGCGGTTTTGGTGCCGCATATTACCAATGGGTTCCTTTAAAGCCGTCTGCTGGGTTTTTGACGTGCAAGCGCGCAGAATACGCCGCCCTTAAAGCCGAGCTAGAAGTCTCTTAAGGCGAAGTAGAGCGCCAATCGACCTAGGTTTAATGCACGCAGCCCGTCTAATTGCGTTTTTATCCACCATAACCCGCCGCGGATGTTGTTTGCGGTAGGCGGCGCTCAGAACATGGTTCTTTTTAAGCGAGAATCACTGTGGATATTGACGCTTTATTTGAGCGATTTACAGGCGCCTTTGCCGCCAATACCCTGCGCGCATACCGCGCTGACTATGTGGCGTTTGAGCGCTGGTGTGTGGCGCAAGGCGTGTCGCCCGAGCACCTTAGTGCGGTTGAATTTGCACGCTTTGTTGACGACATGTCGGCCGTTAAGACGCCCGCTACCGTGCGCCGCTATGTCGACTCGTTGTCGTCGCTGCGCCGTTTGTCGGGCCACTCACCGGTGACGCAGTCGCCAGAAGTGGTGCTCGCGATTAAAAGGATGCACCGTTGTAAGGGGCGGGGGCAGGCGCAAGCTATTCCGTTGACCCACGATGTCTTGTCTGCGCTGTTAGCGGTGTGCGGCAATGATCTTAGTGGTATGCGTGACCAGGTTCTGTTGCATCTGGGTTACGAGACCATGCGTCGCCGCGCGGAGTTATGTCAGTTTCGGTTTGAAGATAGAGAACTGCGCGCTGATGGCCGAGGTGCGTTGCGTTTGCGGTTTTCAAAAGCAGACCAAATGGGCCGCGGCAAGCTCATCCCGCTGTCGCCCGAGACAAACGCGCTGTTGAATAGCTGGGCAGAAAAAACCACCAGCAGTGGCTATATTTTGCGAACTCAGCAGACCTACAGCACTGGCCACCGTCCGATGTCTCCCGCCACCGTGAATCACCGGCTGCGTGATCTGCAGGTCCGAGCTGGGCTAGTTTTGGGTGGCTGGCTAAGCGGTCATTCGTTTCGTGTGGGCGCGGCGCTGGACATGCTCGAAGCCGGTGTCAGCATGGAAAAAATCATGCTGCGTGGTGGCTGGCAGTCTGAGTCTACGGTGATGCGCTACTTGCGCGCTTGGGACTACGACTAACGCCGGTGACAGCGATTGCCTGTGTAACAGCGGCTATGGTGCCAATTTATATGTTTTTAGTGGCGTGAATGGCAACGAGATTGGCGGGGTTTTAGCGCCACTACAAGTCGTTGAGCATTCTGTCTCCGCTCGGCAGCTAGTTTGGTCTCGACTTTTACTTGGCCTTACCACGATTACTCGTCGTGAAAAATTCTGTCTCTGCTCGGCAGCTAGTTTGATCTCGACTTTTGCTAAAGCGGCCGATGCGCATAGTTTTTCACTCTTCGGCATCTATACTCTGTTGCGTTCAGATTTTGAACGCGCTAGGGTAAATGCTATTGTTCAGCGCTTGAACGCCAAGCCGAGAGGCACGCTAACCCCAAGGGATTTCAGCCGGTCGACCGTGAGCAGCGAAAGGTCGATAGGATGCAAACCCTGCGGTAGCCTGCCTGATCGAAAAGTTTCACTGCACCAATACGCTTTCGGCCTTAGAGCGGCGCATGTTGTGCCGATTTTTGACCCCGACCACACTGGATACTTACCCTTGACCGATGAACGCCATTTAAGTGCCTTGCGCCTGCTGCAGGGTAACCCTGATCTAACGCAGCGCGAGCTCGCCAAGGCCATGGGCGTAAGTGTTGGCGCCGCTAATTACGTTTAAAGGCGCTTGTTGAAAAGGGTTGGGTCAAGCTCGATAACTTTGAGCGCAACCCCAACAAATTGGGTTATTTGTATTTGTTGACGCCCATTGGCATTACGGCAAAAGCGCAGCTGACTGCGGCTTTTTTAAAGCGCAAGCGTGCCGAATATGACGCGTTAAAAGCTGAGATAGAGGCCTTGCAGTGTGAAGTAGAGCAGCAATCAGGCTGAGATAAATGCGCGTAGTTGGCTAGTTGCCTAGCATGAAAGGGATACGTGACCGTCTGCGCTCACTCGATAAGAACACTTATCGTTCACTAACAATCAATCAAAAT
>Ga0209137_1004797_pt1 | contig 10593 bp, 9 predicted proteins | sample SaaInl5LU_22_DNA_FD_184642 | JGI IMG/M metagenome (GOLD analysis project Ga0209137, IMG submission 184642) | Marine microbial communities from expanding oxygen minimum zones in the Saanich Inlet - ESP_105LU_22_DNA (SPAdes) (version 2) | ecosystem: Environmental > Aquatic > Marine > Intertidal...
CCTAAAAACTCTTAGTAAGGTCAACAATACAAAAAACTCGCATAATTTTGTCTAAAGCCCATACTTACTAATGCGTACATCACTAGTTCATTTACCCCCCCTGTATGGATCACGCTTGGCTGATATTTAAACTAGAGGAAAGTACACCAATAACACGTTTGCAGGTCATACAATGCCATACAGATCGTTACAGCTACCGCGCTTCGCTTGGTGGATACCTAGATCATATAATTGTAAATTATACTCAGCGGCATCTACATATATATAAGCTTAAATGTTTTGGATACTAATACTTGACTATTCCACTCCTAACGAAGTGTCATCATCTTTTATCCTTCATTGGCAAATAAGAACGGTATATAAAATAGTGTTATTACAATGCATGCATCGTAAGCGCATAAAAAACGGTGGAAATTACCATCAATAAAGAGGTAAGGTATTAAAAAGAAATAATTGTGGAGCAAACTAAAGGTGACAGTTCACAGGTGTTACTATGAAGTCTTCATAATAAGTTTTTATTGTAAAAAGGAAACACAACTTTATGACAGAAATAGAGTTTGAAGATAAAACCTTTTGCTTTACGGGTAAAATGTCAGAATTGAAAAGAACGATGGCAGAACGCGAAGTAAGATCAAGAAAAGGGCTATCGCAAAAAGAGATAAATACAAATCTAGACTATTTAGTAATTGGTTCAATATCTTCACCAGCTTGGAAATTTGGTGACTATGGAAACAAAATTAAAAAAGCTAGAACTTTAATAAGCGAAGGTTCAAAAACTAAAATAGTCTCTGAAGCTTCATTTATGAATGCACTCGAAACTGTATTACCTACGGATACAGGCGAAATAGATGAAAAGATTTTAATTTGTCGCTACAAAGCTTTAGTCTCAAATGGTGAATTTGACATTGTTGGTTTAGAAGAGTATTTAAAATTATTAGCTGAAACAGAAAATTCGCATGTTACTGCAACAATCGAAGAGCCTTATATTTATCAAGATTTATATAATGAATATACTGAAGAAGATATTGATAATTTATTAGTATTTCAGTGTCGTTTAGTTAAACATTTTCCTCTTGACGTAAATACTCAAGAGTTTATTGATGCAATAGCAAAAGGCTTTGAGTCTCTGGAGGGTGTAGACGGTGATTTAACCAATTCAGAAAAAATTGAAGGTAGCGCAAGTTATGCAAAATTATTTAAAGAAATACCTCAAAATACATCTTTACAAAAGTAATAAATAAGAAACACTAACAAGTTACTGCACCGGAAAAACTACTCGCTCGCGCTCGTATTTTTCCTCTGAGCAAGGCGTTATGAGCATCACTAGTTCATATACCCCCTTGTGTGGATTACGCTTGGCTGATATTTAAACTAGGCGGTAAGTACAGCAGTAACGTATTAAAAAGTCATACAATATCATACAGATCTATACAGCTACCGCGCTGAGCATGCTGGATACTTTACCCTAAAACTAGAGGGGTGATTGGCATTAAATGTCGGAAGTCATTCCCTAATTCTTCTTCAGTCTTTGATTGTGCGCTCCATCAAACTAACAATAACTTTATTCGGATTAGTCATCACTTTAGCTGACATATTCGACTACAGGGCTGAATCAATTCTGAGAGTCTCGTGTGTAAGTAAACCAGACCTTGACGCAAAAATTGTGAGCGACAGATAAGAGGCTAGACCTGTTCAAAACCGAACACACAAGATTGAGTGATTTGGTTGTTAGTATTCGCTTTCAACGGCACTGCGAAATTTAGATTTCTGAGTGTCATTTTGAGTCACTTCTCGTATTTCTAAACTCAATTGAGAATCCTGGTTTTACGCCAACTTCTGTCAATACCAACTCGATTTGTAATCTCTGCTCTGTGCCATGAGGAGCCGTTCGCGGATAATATATTATAGGTACTAACGCCCACAACAGCGGCCAGCCGAAGGCTGGTCCGATTGCTTGTGCTGGTTACGGGGATTGATCAATTTTCTTTCGCAAAGCTTCAACGAAGCGCACATCACCGCCAGCCTCGGTGGATAGAACAATCCACAACCACACATCTTCATCGTATGAATTGACCTGATAGACACTATCATTCAAATAGTTTCCTTGTTGCACTAACTCTACGTTGCGTATATTCGGAATAAAAAGTTCGTATACCTCTAATTCGTTCTCATCGTTAATGAAATATGAAATCACTCGGCGATCTGTAAGCAAATTTCCGTCATCTAAGATGGAGGCAAGCCCAGCAGAATAGAAGTACTCTATTTTCTCGTCTTCTTCGACTATTCCCTCGGATAATAGAGTTTGGATTTCGCTTCGAGGCAGCTTATCTCCAGGCAACACTTCCGTTGATGGGACGGCGCCGGTCATGGTCAAAGCGCCGAATCCAATAGCAGCTATTGCGATCAGGCCAAGTGGAATGCCAACAAAGGCATACCAGCGTGGCGGCGCCTTATATTCTGAATTGTTGGCTTTCTCTAGCCGGTGAAAAGCGAACGTGCCTTGAATAGCCTTACCGTAATAGTAAAGAAAAATTAAGCTCAAAAGTCCTGGGATGTGCCCCATAGAGAGGCCAATAATGATTTTGGAAAGTATGAAATAGATAAAAATGATAACAGCGGCAGATCGAGAGTTTCGATACATGCCAAATGCGCATCCGAAAATCAGTATGACATCGACGATATTGGATGGATCATTCCATAGCACAAAATCCCCATCGGTGTTGGAGAACAAAGCGATAATGGTGATGCCAAGCGTAACACCGCCGGAAATTATTGCAGCTACTGCACCATTTTTTGCAGCCTTAATAGCTTCAGCTTTGTCCATGATGACACCCTCGAGTTGTCGAACCTATGCGGAATAACGGGTAGTTGATGGCAGCCCCGTAACAACTTATTATGAAGACTTCATAGTAACACCGGTAACTTGTTATCTTTTGTCTGCTTCATAATTATTTCTTTTAAATAGCATACCTCTTTATTAATGGTTAGTTCCACTGTTTTTTATGCGCTTACCATGCATGCATTGTAATAACACTACCTCATTTGTCTCTAAGTACACTAAATAAATGGACTCAAGGGCAATTGTCTCTTTTGTAAAATGCGGTTTACTGAGCAGTTTCAGTAATTACACTCAATAATAAGGAGTCACAAATGGCTAATTCACCATTTTTTAGAAAGTATTCGACATATCATGAGAACCAAACACTATTCGATACAAACTGATAGAACTTACCTATTATGGATAAAGAGATTCATTTTATTTAACCAAAAGCGCCACCCAAAAGATCTAGGTGAACAGGAGGTAACAAAGTTTCTGACTCATCTTGCAGTCAATCGAGAAGTCACATCATCTACACAAAACTTAGCGTTATGTGCCATTGTATTTATGTACAAACATATTTTTGAGCGAGAATTAACACTTCTGCCCGATGCAGTGAGAGCGAGAGCACCAACCAGAGTCGCCTTTCTGCCCACCTGCGCCTCACACGAATTAACTTTTTGTACGATTGAATGTCTGTTCCTTTGTCTATGGCCGACTGTCAGGGCAGGTAGAGACCTTTAACGCAAGCTGTCAGATGAGATATGAGCCACTACAGATAAGTTGATATATTGTTAGCCGTTCAGAAATTAGGGGGGGTGAGTGGCATTAAGTTTTGGATACCAACCACTAGCTCCCCTTCAGTTGCGAATAAAAACGGCATACAAAAAATACATCTAATTTAGTCTAACACCAATACTTACTAATGCGTACATCACTAGTTCGTATACCCCCCTGTATTGATCACGCTTGGCTGATATTAAAACTAGGCGTAATTGAAAAGGTGAAGTGCAATAACTACTCACAGTAGCTTACAGCTTATTACAGCTTATTACAGCTTCGCCGTCGATGGATGTTTAAAACCAAAGTTATTAACTAACCAGCAATGGCATAAGCTTTTTCAAAGGCTTCATCCTCTAATTGATGAGCAGAAGCTGAAAAATTTTCATTTAATTCATGTAAGGCTGCATATAATTTTTTTGAAACTTCCTCGACTAATTCTTCGGGACTAAACATTTCAAAAAATGACTTCAGACTTTCAACTTTTTCAACACCAAACATTTCAATCATGTTATCTTGTGTTTCTTTTTTGAAATTACCGGAATAAACAATTAACTCAGATGCCTTCCATAATACAATATCATCTAACAATTCTCTTTTTTTAATCCTAATATTACCATCTACGAATTTCTCTAAATCTTTTTCAACGAGCTTATCAATTGCTTTAATTTCAGTTTTATTTATGTTTTTTATGCTATGAACTTTCATAGAAAACCACAATAGAGCTCTACAACGGACCAGCATAGATGGATGTGTGCTACTGCTAGACTCACCACGTTCAGGTCTAGATAACAAGTCAGCCTGAGAAATGAAACTTGCAATATCGAAACGTAAAAACTTATTGTCAAGGCCTGATGCCGTTTTGATGATAGCTTGTAATGATTTTTCTAAATTATTTAATCCTAGAAAACCAATTCTATCCGCAGAAATTTCCATTGCTCTTCTTATAATAAAGTCTTGAGAGCTACTTTTTTTTACGTATTGGTTGCATCTTCCATGATTCAATAAAAAATGACCTAATTCATGTGAGATTACAAACTTAAACTCATCAGCATCCATTAAGTTTATTAGACCTGAACTAAACCTCAATACGCAAGTAGTTGGTGTATCTATAAAACAATCTGCTTGAACCTCTGCGCTGTTATGAACAAATGCACTAATACAATCTCTTGGGACACCTAAATTTTCGCAAACTTCAACTATTCTCTGTTCCAATAATGGTGTTAATGAAGGACTAATTAGTAACCCATGTCTTAGCATTGAATCTTTATGAGCAGATAGATCGTAGTCATGTTCTTGAGCTAGTGAAGGTAAATCTTCTTTATATCTTACTTTTTCACTGAGCTCCTTAGCGCATGTTAAACTAACCATATTTTTTTCTTAGTTTGGCGATACTTTCCAACATATTTTGTGCAGATTGCCTTTCTTCACCTTCTTCTAAAGCATTTATTCGATTACTCCATTTTTGAAACTCTTTTCTTAAATGTTTTTTCTTTTCATCAGATGTCCAATCAGCTTGAATGCCAACTAATGATTCTAAACCGTCCTCACCAGACAATTCTGTAGACAAATTCAATGTGACTTTTTCTCTCATGGACTCTATTTCATCCATGTCAAGTCCCAATGAATCCGCAACTGTTCTAATTACACGCATTTCTTCAGGATCAGCCTGTCCATCTGCAGCCATAACATCAAAGCAAAGGTCAATTGCTTCGTATTTGCTTTTCTTGTCACCAATTTCAGATAATCTCTCAACTAGAGGAGATAATGCAAGATCCCCTTTTTTAGCATCAGCAAATGCGTCCTTCAAAGCATCATTAAATAAGGCTTTAAGTCGATCTTGTTTTGAATCATTAAAAGGAGTTATTTCTTTTATAATCCAGTCTTTTAATAATTGTCCTTCACTTTCATCTAAGTGCCCATCAGACATAGCTACAGCAACACCAATTTTTAATGCTATTGCTTGAGACTCTTCGCGATGTTCAGCTTCTTCTAAATAGCCTTTTTCTGTAAAATTGAAGTCAAAATTAACAGCATCTACGAAAATTGTTTCTCCCTCGCCATCAGTAAAGCCAAGATTAATATCAGGTGGGTTATCTGTGTTAAAGATTCTAAGTATCAATTTAATTTTTCTATTACCTGACCACGGTGGTTGTAGTAATTCTGGCACCGCAGCACCTAATTGAACCCAACTTGCATAGGCATCACCAACACCAACACTACCTAATTTGTCATTCATATTGAAACAAATATTTCCAGGTTCTTGTAAGGCTTCAATCATAGATATAACTACTGCAGGGTCATCTTCATCAGTTATATCAAAAGCTGAAATTGAATAACTTAAATTCATTTGTCTGTTCACAGGTAAAACACCTCTGAACATCATTTTTTTTACGAGTAAGTCACTATCTTCTAACTTTTCAGAAATAATTTTTAATTCAGGAGCTCCAAAGTATCCTTTAGGTTTTGAATCCGAACCTGAGCTACCAGTGTTACTTGAACCAGTTTTATTCGTCAACCAGTAAATAATGACAAAAAAACCTATAACTAATATTGTTTCCATATTTTAATCCACCAAGAACTTTTCAATTTCTGACGAGGTTACTTCTTTACCAGACATAGACATATTCACATTTAATTCTTTACCGGAATTAACATGTTTAAAGTTAGCATGCATTATTTGGTTTTCATCATATGAATAAGTTATTTGTATCTCCTCTTGTGCAGGGAGATTATCTGGTAGGGTAAACTCTTCTGTGTGTATTATAGATACAAATTTAGGATTTGTTTCAGGGCTCTTAGACTTTGTAATCTCACAGTTAATTGAGTTTTGACCATCATAAACAGTATAATAAGATTTTGTAACTGAACACGGAAGCTTTTCCCCCTTATTCAATATAATTGAATTCATCAACGCCTCACCTTTTGATTCAGAGAATCCAAGAGATGTAGTTCCAAAGTATTCATTTGTCATTTCAGAAAGTTGAAGTTTATCAACTGATTTTTTCTGAATATCAGAGAGATGTGTTCCGTCACTTTTATATGCTGCATATAATGATGCTCCCAAGGCTACTACTTCATCAACATTTACAGATGAAATTGGCTCTTTGCCAAATACCTTTGTCGCTAAGTCAAGTACAGCTGGAATTCTTGTGCTCCCCCCAGCTAGAAAAACAGATGTAATATCAGAAAGTGAAAGGTCAGCCTCATCAATAGTTGCTTCACACATCATTTCTATTTGGGCTAATGAACTAGATATAGACTCTTCGAACTCTATTCTAGATATATCAATAAATTCCCTACCAATTTCAGCTGTCGCTCTTTTTCTTTCAGACAGAGTTCTTTTCAGGTCTTCAGCATCGTTCATTGGGAAGTCTTCAATATCAAGCTCGTCGCCAGTCACTTCTTTATATTTTTTAGATATTAATTTCCAGAGAGCATTATCGAAATCAGCTCCCCCCAGTTTATCAAGTCCATTAGATGCAATAACATCAACATCATGTCCGGAAACCTTAATGATAGATACATCAAAAGTACCACCACCCAAGTCGAAAACCACATAATTGCCAATAAGTTCACCGTCAGATTGATATGCATAATAAAGTGCTGCAGCAGTTGGCTCATTCACAATATATTCGACATCTAACCCTGAAATCTTTGCAGCTTCCATTGTTGCATCACGAGCTTCATGAGAGAAATTTGCTGGAATAGTAACAACTGCTTTTGAAACATTTCCTATTTGATTTTCAGCCACAGACTTCAACTCTTTTAATACCGCAGCGCTTAATTCAGTAGGCGTAAAGTCACGCCCATTTATAGATTGTGTATTTGAAGTCCCCATATCTCTTTTAAAACGAGCTGCAGCCATCGATTCATCGGAAGCCCATTGTCTTCTGGCTGCCTCTCCAACACGAATATCACCCCTAACTTTACCTACAACAGAAGGAGTTATATTTTGGTTAGAAGTATTATTGATTATTTTAGGTCTACCCGTTTCATCAATAAAAGCCACTGCGGAAAATGTGGTCCCTAAATCGATACCTATATAATTTGACATTCTATTCTTACCTTATTTTGTGATGGATTTTGTATCGCAATACTTATATATAACTACTTTTGCTTGAGTGATAACTTGCTTTCCTGCATCTGTGTCAATAACATAGCCTGGGGACTCTACTGATGCAATTAGAAAGTCATTATTTATATCTTTAGATATTATTTCAACAGGGTTATCTGCTACCTCAGGTCCTGCCTCTCTATAATCTGAATTTATTTCAGGTATAAACGTTTCAACCCCACAATCCTCTAGTGCTACTGAGATTGAACGACTGAGAAATTTATAATTTTTTTCTTGTTCGGTTCCTTTTGACTCATCTTGAATTTCATTTATAGATTGAGATAGTTTTATAAATTTGTTTAGAAAACGCTTGTATATTTTTGTATCATATCCGTTCCTGAGTCTTTCAATCTCTTTATCTCTTAAATCAATAGCAGACTGTAGCGTTAGGAAACTTTTCATTAAACTCTCGTTAATTTCGTATTGTTTTTGAGTATTTTTCGAAATAAATTCCATCGAATTATTAATCGATGCATCTGATTTTGTTATAATGTTAGACAATTCATAAATGTATCTTCCCCATTTCTCAGGAACTAGGGCTGGACCATCTTTGAGATACAATGTTTTCACGTAATACATCCAGTAAACAATGACCAGACTACCTGAAGTTGTTATAAATAAACAAAAAAATAGAAAGACAAAAGAAAGGTTAGAACTTGATAGTTCACTGTTTCCATTAAAAAAAGATACTAGATTAAAGTAAATGGAAATTGTTAATAATAATATAAGACTAACGGTCAAAATTAATTTTTTAATTGACAAAATTTTACTGTTGAATGAATGTGTTTTGATTGAGTTAAACTCTTGATTATCAAAATGCTCTTCAGTATTCAACGCATCAATCGATTGCTCATCTGATTTATTTTTTAAATCCGGTTCTTCTTGCTTTATTTCCTCGCTATTTTCCAAAGTATTAAAACCATCTTTTAAATCGTCTTTCTTAAATTCATTATTAGACATATAAATCTTCCTTTATTAAAGACAAATACAATAAATTTACATTTACATAATTTATTAGAAATTTCTATAAGAAAATTTCTTAGTCCATAATATGTAACTCAACTTTTTATTCTGATATTCCAGTCAATTTAGTTATAGAAAGTGCCTTTGGGGCATGTTAATTTATACTTAGTTATAGGTTAATCAGTCTAAGGCATGTATATGCTAGGTGTCATTGCGGGCGATATCATCGGTTCAAAATATGAGTTTACCAAAGATAAACGCTATCACTTTGACCCATTATTTCATCCAAAATCAAAATACACTGACGATACGATTTGCACTACGGCTGTGATGCGGTCTTTATCAAACGATACCTGTCTTGTAGAAACCATGCACACTCACTGTCGCAAATATTTCAGCACAGGTGGTTGGGGACAACGGTTTATTCAATGGATGGCAACTAAAAACCCTGCACCTTATGGTAGCTGGGGTAATGGCTCTGCAATGCGCATAAGCCCTGTTGGCTGGGTCGCTAATTCCCTTGAAGATGTCATCGCACTTAGCGATAAATATACACTTATTACTCACAATCACCCTGAAGCTATTGATGCAGCAAGGGCAACAGCCCTAGCCGTCTTTTATGCTCGCACAGGATACTCATCTTATGAAATAAGAGAATTACTGTCAGATATTTATACGCTTGATTATACGATTGCATCCATACAGAAAGACTATCAGCGCACTGAGCGGGCACTATACTCAGTACCTCAAGCGATTACAGCTGCTTTAGAAGCTAAGTCCTTTGAAGATGCACTAAGACTAGCTATTTGCTTAGGTGGTGATACAGATACTCAAGCAGCTATAGCCGGTGGTATAGCAGAGGCCAGATTTGGTGTGCCTGATGATATTGCTAAGCAGGCAATGTCATATCTAGATGACGAACTAACTAGTATCGTCTCTGAATTCTACGCAAAGTATCTGCCAGTCCAATTTAAACATTTAAAAACAAATTTATGATTAAAGTCGTTCATCAAAACTTGTTCACACTCGATGTCGATGCCATCGTTAACTCAGCAAATGTGTCTCTATTAGCTGGTTCAGGTATATGCGGTGTTATCCATAAGCATGCTGGTAAAGCACTTGAAGATTACTGCAAAACATTAGGGAAGCAAGAATGTGGTAGCGCCGTTATATCACCTAGCTTTAAGTTAAGTACAGTATGTGAGTATATTATTCATGCCTGTGGGCCTCGCTATCTGGATGGTAAACGTGGTGAAGCTGAATTACTAGCTCTCACCCATTCATCAATTATCAACGTAGCCATTGAAAATAACCTTTCATCGATTGTCATCCCGCCTATTTCTACAGGTGTGTATCGCTTCCCTGCTGACCAAGCTGCAAAGATAGCCATCGATTCGGTAGCCACTGCATTAGCTAATTCTAATGTTGAAATAGATGTGTATTTTGCAATGAAAGAAGTAGAAAAATATCATATATACCATGATGCGATGTTAAAATATCATTAGTAAGGCAAAAACGCTCTATGTACAAAGCGTCTATAAAAATATAACTAGCACATCTAGTTTTTAATTATTTGAAGTATTGATTCTTTATGTGTAGTGAAATAATAGGTCAATTGCAAGATTACTCCCATCAATAATACATTTTCCCGTAGAGGATTTAGATATGCCGTTTTAGGATTCTGAAAATCTAGAACTTCTTCCATGAGCTTGTGGTCAAATGATTTAAATACCATATCTTTTGGATAATACTCCTTCAAAAAATAATTTAACATCCTCAAATACAATCCTATCTGGTAGTTTTTAATCAAAAATGATTTACCTTTTACAATTAGCTCTTTTGTCAGTTTTGGATGTGTATTGCAGTATTGGTATTTACTATAATAACCCGCGGCAAGAGCATGATAACGTAATTC
>Ga0209137_1004798_pt1 | contig 10593 bp, 11 predicted proteins | sample SaaInl5LU_22_DNA_FD_184642 | JGI IMG/M metagenome (GOLD analysis project Ga0209137, IMG submission 184642) | Marine microbial communities from expanding oxygen minimum zones in the Saanich Inlet - ESP_105LU_22_DNA (SPAdes) (version 2) | ecosystem: Environmental > Aquatic > Marine > Intertidal...
ACAAATGGACACATTCTGAGACGTTGAGATATTCTGATAACCAGCCTCCCCCGAGGCTAAAGGGATCATTAGCTCCCTCGTAAAGAGCAGTTCTAATACAACCCCGGCAAAACCCCAGCCCAAGCACCCCTAATAGCTGCAAGCTCTAACTTCGCTACACCTTGAATATCTACTGCCTGGTTTTCTTTGTCTGTGACACCAATTCTTAGAACCGGAACACCTCTTGCCTCGCATAGTGCCTGGAACTTTACGTCATCTTCTCTGCCAACAGAAACAATGACCCTTGACTGAGACTCAGAGAACAGCGCAGCCGTTAGATCAACTCCGTCTCTTTCCATTAGCTCAGTTAGCCAAATCCTTGCTCCAACATTGAACCTGAGGCTTGCCTCGAGGATGGCAATCCCCAGGCCACCCTCTGAAACATCGTGGGCGGCTTCTATGAGGCCCTGCTGGGTTGCTCCATATAGGAGGCTTGCAAGCTCCTTCTCTTTCTGGAGATCAACCTTTGGAGGTCGTCCTCCAAGGTGGTTGTGGAGATCCTTGGCCCAGGCTGAACCATCCAGTTCGTCATAGGTGGTGCCTAGGAGGTAGATGTTGTTGCCATCGTCCTGCCAACCAGAGGGGACTCTTCTTGCTACATCGTCAATCACACCTAGAACACCAACTACTGGCGTTGGGTAGATAGCTGTTTCACCGGTCTGGTTATAGAAGCTCACGTTGCCACCGGTGACAGGAATGCCCAGTTCTTGGCAGGCATCTGCCAAACCGGCAGTTGCCTGCTTGAATTGCCACATCACCTCTGGGTTCTCCGGAGAACCAAAGTTGAGGCAGTTTGTTACCGCTCTTGGGGCTGCTCCCGTGACAGCGACGTTGCGATAGGCCTCGGCAAGTGCTTGCCTTGCGCCCTCGTAGGGGTCCAGGTAGCAGTACTTGCCGTTGGCATCTGTCGCTAGGGCAACACCGAGACCTGTTTCCTCGCTGATGCGGATCATGCCGCCATCGTCTGGCATGGCAAGTGCTGTGTTACCCATGACGTACTTGTCGTATTGGTTTGTAATCCAGGACTTGTCTGCATGGTTTGGTGAGGAGATGAGCTCCATGAGCTGGGCCGCAGCCTCTGTCTCATTCTCTGCTCGCTTTAGCTTGCTTGAGCTGTCTGCATTTAGGGCATCTTGGTATTTGGGGTATTCGACGGGGCGGTCATAGACAGGCCCGTCATGGGCAACTGTTCTTGGGGGGACATTGACGATTTCTTCGTGGCCCCAGTCAATGTAGAGCCTGTCCTCGTCAATTACCTCACCAAGTACTGAGTACTCGACCTCCCACTTGTTGACTATTTTTTCGAAGTCTTTGAGGTGCTTCTTGGGCACAATCGCACACATGCGCTCTTGGCTCTCGCTCATCAAGATCTCTTCGGGGGTGAGGCTCTCGTCTCTGAGCAGGACATTCTTTAGCTGCACCCGCATGCCCATGTTGCCGTTTGAGGCAAGCTCACTGGTTGCACATGAGATGCCGGCACCACCTAGGTCTTGGATGCCAGCAACCACTCCCGCCTGGAAGAGCTCGAGGCAGCACTCGATGAGTACCTTCTCGGCAAATGGGTCTCCGACCTGGACCGCTGGTCGCTTGGTTGGGCCCTCGTCACCAAAGGTCTCGGAGGCAAGTACGCTCACGCCTCCAATGCCGTCGGCTCCGGTTCTTGCGCCAAAGAGAATTACCAGGTCGCCGGCATTGGTTGCCTTGGCGAGCTTGAGGTCTTCGTGCTTCAGGGAGCCAATCGAGAGGGCATTTACTAGCGGGTTGCCCTGGTAGACCTTGTCAAAGACAGTCTCGCCACCGATGTTTGGAAGCCCCAGGCAGTTGCCATAGAAACTAATGCCGTCTACTACCCCGTGAACAACTCTTGCTGTGTCGGGGTCTTGAGGTGCTCCAAAGCGAAGCTGGTCCATGACTGCAACCGGCCTTGCACCCATTGACAAGATGTCTCTTACGATGCCGCCAACGCCGGTTGCCGCTCCCTGGAAGGGTTCAATGTAGCTGGGGTGGTTGTGGCTCTCTACCTTGAAGGTGACAGCAAGGCCTTCACCAATGTCTACAACACCTGCGTTTTCGCCCATGCCGACCATGAGGTGTTTTTTCATGTCCGGGGTTACCTTCTCGCCAAACTGGCGAAGGTAGATCTTCGATGACTTATAGCTGCAGTGCTCTGACCACATGACCGAATACATTGCAAGCTCTGAGGAGGTTGGCCTTCGGCCAAGAATCTCCTTGATGCTCTCGTATTCGTCCTGTTTGAGCCCAAGCTCTTTCCAGGGTTGATCTTTGTCTGGTTCTGATTTTGCGTTTTCTACAGTGTCGACGCCTGAAGGCTGGTTTTTGTTATTGAACATCAGCTGTTCACCAGCGCCTTCAGTGCGCTCTGGAAAAACTTGAGGCCGTCGATGCCGCTTCTTGTTGCTACCGCGGTGTCTGGGCCAAAGCCTGGCTCGACTGCGTGCTCGGGGTGGGGCATGAGGCCAACGACGTTGCCACGCTCATTGGTTAGCCCTGCAATGTCGTTCATGGAGCCGTTGGGGTTTAGTTCTAGGTAGCGGAAGACAACCCTGTTCTCTTCTTCGAGCATCTTGATGGTGTCTTCGGTTGCGATGTAGCCACCCTCGCCGTTTTTGAGCGGAATGACGATCTCTTCGCCTTTTTCAAAGAGGTTGGTCCATGCGGTTTGGTTGTTTTCTACCCGCAGTTTTTGGTCGCGGCAGATGAAGTGCTGGTGTTCGTTTCTAATAAGTCCACCCGGGAGCAGGTGAGACTCAACTAGCACCTGGAACCCGTTGCAGATTCCCAGCACGGGCAGGCCCTGCTGGGCTTTCTTGATTACCTCTTTGGTTGCTGGGGCCTTTGCTGCAATTGCTCCGCAGCGGAGGTAGTCGCCATATGAGAAGCCTCCAGGGAGGACGACCGCGTCTACTTTTTTGAGATCGTCGTCTGCATGCCAGAGCGGAACCGGGGTTCCGCCTGCTAGGCGGATGGCCCTTTGGGCATCGCGGTCGTCTAGGGTGCCGGGGTAGGTGATAACGCCTATGCGCATTAGTTCTCTACCGTTACCGCAACCACGTCCTCGATGACGTCGTTGGATAAAAACTCTTTGGCCTGCTTCTTGGCCTCTTCAATGTCTTTTTTGGTTACTTCTCTGTCGAAGTGAAGCTCGATGCGCTTGCCAATGCGCACACCTGAGATGTCCTTGTTCCCGCCTCTTACCAGCGCATTGGCAACTGCCTTGCCCTGGGGGTCAAGTAGATCTTGCTTGGGCATGATCTCAACGATGATTTTTGGCACTTCTACCCTTCGGTTTGCTGGGTTTCCAGTTTCGGGATGGATTTGTTATCTCGCGCCGCACTGCGTGATTTGTTCAAGTTTAGCGGGGTATCTGAGAGCCGTTTACAGACATGCAGATGGCTAAGTTTTCCACAGTTCTTCACCTACAATCCCTGCTGCTAATCGCCTCTGATTGACTTGATGTTGAAACAAAAACTAGTTGTTCTGACTAGTTTTTGTTAGATTCAGACAATGGAGAAAAGAGTGAGTGTTACTGAAGCAAAAGCAAAGTTTTCCGAGCTTGTCGAGATTGCTATCGCTGGAGAATCAATTGTGATAACTAAGCAGGGCAGACCGGTTGCCAAGATCGTCCCATTTAGCGGGCCGAAACTGGTTCTTGGTGCCTATGCAAAAGAAATGGCTCAGTGGAAAGACATCGACATAGACGGAATTAACTGGCTCGAAGAGTTTCCAGAATGGAAAGCAAGCATCTTGGGCGAGGAAAAGTAGTGCTTCTAGATTCCAGCGTTTTGATATGGACCCTCGTGGATTCAGGCAAGCTCGGCCTAAGGTTTCGCCAACGAATAGAGAAACTTGGCTGGGCTTACTATTCGCCCTTGAGCACCTTTGAACTCAACCTTGCGCACCTAAGTGGTAAGGCTCCCCAATTGCCCGAGGATTTCACAAACAAGCTCAGCAGTCTGGCGCTGGCTGAGCTGCCTTATTCACAAGAAGCCAGTGAGGCTTCCAAGGAGCTCTCCCAGCTTTTTAGGTCGGATCCATTTGACTGGATGCTGCTTTCCCAAGCAATGGCAGCCGACTGCGATTTCTTTACCTCCGATCAGAGGCTCTTGGCTCTCGGTCTCGATTTCGTGAAAGATGCGACCCGCTAGCTCTATTTGCCGGGGGGAGTTCTCCACAGATTTATCTATGGCAATAGTGGTATCACTTTGATACTGTTATGGTCATGGCAATGACACTAAGACTCACTGAAGAAGACGAAGTAATCCTTACCAGGCTCGCTGAACAACTCGGTATGTCCAAGCAGAAGGCACTGTTAGAGGCAATGCGAATGGTCGAGCGTGAATCGAGAAAGAAGCGTCGAGTTAACGAGGCCCTACAGTTTGTTCTCACTCACGATAAGGAGCTCATGGACCGACTGGCGGACGCATGACCGACTACGTAGAGCTTGACCACGCTCTTGATGTGATCGCCAGCCTCGGCTTCTACGTGAAAGAGGTTGGGCTTCTTGATTCAGCGCTTGCTAGGCCAAAGACCACAGTCTTCGGTGAAGATGCCTACCCCACCCTTGAGCTAAAGGCCGCGGCTATGTGCCACTCGCTGGCCAAGAATCATGCTTTGGTTGATGGCAACAAGCGAACTACTTGGGCACTGATGGTCGTGTTCCTGTTTCTAAACGACTTCAAGCACGATTTTTCTACCGATGAAGGAATGGAATTCGTGCTCGGCATAGCAACTGACGAGATAAGCATTGAGCAGGCAGCGGAGCTGATTCGCCTGCATCTGGTGCCGCTTACCTAGCGAGCAAAACTCTCAATGGGTGGGCAGGTGCATGTAAGGTTCCTGTCACCAAATACCCCATCGATCCTTCGAACCGGTGGCCAGTACTTGCTTCTGCGCTGGCTGTCGGTTGGGAAGACAGCCTCTTCACGGCTGTAGGGGTGGGTCCACTCGCCGGTTAGGTGGCTGGCGGTGTGCGGAGAGTTCACCAGAGGGTTGTCCTCCTGGGGCCAGATGCCGTCCTGAACCTTTTGAGCCTCTGCCCTGATTGCGAGCATGGCGCTTATAAACCTTTCGAGTTCCTCCATTGGCTCTGACTCGGTTGGTTCAATCATTAGGGTTCCCGCTACTGGGAAGCTCATGGTTGGGGCGTGGAAGCCATAGTCAACGAGCCTCTTTGCGACATCATCATTGGAGATGCCGGCCACTTTTTGCAGCGGGCGAATGTCAATCACTGCCTCGTGGGCGATCAGGCCGTTCTTGCCGGTGTAGAGAAGTGGGTAGGCATCTGAGAGCTTCTTGGCAACATAGTTAGCGCTCAGCACAGCAACTGCTGTTGCATCCTGCAGTCCACCCGAGCCCATCATCTGGATGTAGGCCCAGGAGATTGGCAGGATGCTAGGAGAACCAAACGGTGCTGCTGAAACGGGTCCGTAGTTTGGAAGCTCTGCCTGAGCCATGGAGTGACCTGGTAGGAACTGGGACAGGTGAGGCCTAGCAACAACCGGTCCTACACCTGGACCGCCACCACCGTGAGGGATGCAGAAGGTCTTGTGAAGGTTTAGGTGGCTTACGTCTCCACCAAATTCGCCAAACTTTGCGTAACCAACAACCGCGTTGGTGTTAGCTCCGTCGATGTAGACCTGACCACCTGCCGCGTGAACCAAGTCACAGATCTCAACTACGGCCTCTTCGTAGACGCCGTGGGTGGATGGGTAGGTGATCATGAGAGCTGCAAGGGTGTCCTCGAACTCCGCAATCTTCTGCTTCAAATCAAGAACATCAACGTTTCCGTCGTTATCGCAACCAATGACAACGACCTCTAGTCCTGCAAGCACGGCGCTCGCGGCATTGGTGCCGTGGGCAGAGGACGGGATTAGGCAAATGTTTCTCTGGAAGTCGCCTCTTGAACGGTGGTAGCCGCGAATGGCCATGAGGCCTGCAAGCTCTCCCTGGCTGCCCGCGTTTGGCTGAAGCGAAACTGCCTCGTAGCCGGTGATGTCGCTTAGCCAGCCAGTGAGCTCTGCGATTAGTTCGAGGTAGCCCTGGGTGTCTGCGGCTGGGGCAAAGGGGTGAAGTGAGGCAAACTCTGGCCAGGTAACAGCCTCCATCTCGGTTACCGAGTTGAGCTTCATGGTGCAGGAACCCAGAGGGATCATGCCCCTGTCCAGCGCGTAGTCAAAGTCTGCGAGCTTCTTTAGATACCTCAACATCGCGGTCTCGGAGTGGTGGGTGTTGAAAACCGGGTGCTCTAGGTAGCCACTCTCGCGGTGGTTTCTGAGCCTGTCCTGGGCATCCTCTGGCTTTGGAGCTCTTGCGCCAAATGCGCTGGCAAGCTCCGCGAGGTGCTGCCAGGTGGTGCTCTCGTCTACTGAGATTCCAAGAGTCTCTGAGTCCACCTTCAAAACTGTTAGGTCCTTGGCTCTTGCTGCCTCGAAGAACTTCTCGGCATCAGTGTTTATGAGCCTGATGGTGTCAAAGAAGCTCTCATGCTGGAGGGTAAAGCCAACCTCGGTTAGAACTTTTGCCAGGGCTGTTGCCTTGTCGTGAATCTCCTTGGCGATTGCCTTCAGGTCTTCTGGTCCGTGATATACGGCATACATTCCTGCCATCACGGCGAGCAATACCTGTGCGGTGCAGATGTTTGAGGTCGCGCGCTCGCGCCTGATGTGCTGCTCTCTGGTCTGCAGGGTAAGCCTGTAGGCGGGTGCTCCCTCGGCATCTACCGAGACCCCAACCAGTCTTCCCGGCATGGTGCGCTCGAGCTTGTCGCGCACTGCCAGGTAGCCGGCGTGCGGGCCACCAAATCCCATTGGAACTCCAAAGCGCTGCGTGGTGCCGCAGACTACGTCTGCGCCCTTTTCACCCGGAGGGGTGATCAGGGTCAGTGCCATGAGGTCTGCCGCTGCGATAGCAAGACCGCCAAACTCATGGACCTTGGCAAATAGGTTGTCAAAGTCGATGATTCGTCCCGAGGCTCCTGGGTACTGAATTACTGCGCCAAAGCACTCTTCGTCGAGCTCTTCTGGCTTTGCGGCATCGAAATACTTGATGACGATGCCCATGGGCTCCGCCCTGTGCTCAAGCAGCTGCTTGGTCTGGGGGAACATGTCACTGTCAACAAAGAAGACATCGCTCTTGCTGTCGGCGCTGCGTCTTGCGACCAGCATCGCCTCTACAACGGCGGTGGACTCATCGAGCATTGAGGCGTTGGCGGTCTTCATTCCGGTCAGGTCGGTGACCATGGTCTGGAAGTTGATAATCGCCTCGAGCCGGCCCTGAGAGATCTCCGGCTGGTATGGGGTGTATGCGGTGTACCAGCTTGGATTCTCCAGAACATTGCGCTTGATGACTCCCGGGGTTCTGGTTCCGTAGTAGCCGAGGCCAATAAAGCTCTGTGTGATGCGGTTCTTGGAGCCTATTTCGCGCAGTCGCGCTAGTGCGTCATCCTCACTGATCGCATCCGGCAGCTTGCTGTCGCCCTCTAACTTAATGGCATCGGGCAGCGCCTTCTCCATTAGCTCGCTGAGGCTTGCAATCCCGAGGTAATCGAGCATGGCCCTTTGCTCAGTGGCATCGGGGCCGATGTGGCGGAAACGAAACTGATGATGGTCAGCTAGCAATTACTCTCCAATGAAGGCGTCGTACTCGGAGCTAGAAAGAAGATCCGGTAGTTGGGTAAAACGAATTTTAACCAGCCAGCCTTCCCCAAATGGGTCATCATTTATCGTTTCGGGAGATCCGCTTAGCGAATCGTTAGCTTCGACTACCTCGCCGTCCATTGGCGCATAGAGTTCGCCGACGCTCTTGGTCGACTCAATCTCACCGCAAATCTTCATGTGGGTGGTGGAGGAACCGACCTTTGGTAGGTCCACATAGACAATCTCACCCAGTGCATCGGCTGCGTACTTGGTGATGCCGATGGTCGCCACATCACCTTCGACCTTTACCCACTCGTGCTCTTTGGTGTAGTGCAGCTCTGCCGGATTTGACATTTCTATCTCCTATAAAACGGAAGCTCAACCACTTCGTAGTCGATCCTCGTGCCCCTTACATCTGCCTCTAGTTTGCTACCAATTGCAAGCTCCAGCGAACCATCGAGGAACGCCATTGCCACCGGGTAGCCAAGCGTTGGCGAAAGCGCACCCGAGGTGACCTGGCCAATGGGGTTCTCACCACCTGGCAGGTAGGTCTCATACTCGGCCCGGGCAGCTCGCTTGCCCTCGCCCTTGAGGCCGTATAGCTTCCAAGTCTTTTGGTTTTGTAGCTCTGTCAGTGCCACCTTGCCAACGAAGTCGTCCTTGTCTAGGGCCACGACTCTGCCAAGGTTTGCCTCGAAGGGGTTCACATCCAAAGTGAGCTCGTGGCCATAGAGGGGCATGCCAGCCTCGAGTCTGAGGGTGTCTCTCGCTGCAAGGCCGCAGACCCTCACCTCGTCCCTCGCGGCAATTGACCTGAAGATGCTCAGCGCTTCGGTGTCCGGAATGAAGACTTCAAATCCGTCCTCGCCGGTGTAGCCGGTGCGAGCCAGCAGCACAGCTGTATCGCCAATCTTGCCGCTAGCTATCGAGTAGTAGGGAAGCGGGTCAAGGTCGATGTCCACGAATTCGTTTAGCACCGTCGTGGCCCTGGGGCCTTGGAGAGCAAGGAGTACCCACTGTTCAGACTCGTCCGTTACCTCAACCTCAAAGTGCTCGGCAGCATTTAGGAGCTGAACCAGCACCGCGTGGCGATTGCCGGCGTTGGCAACGATCAGGTACTCGTCAGCCTCAATGCGATAGACGATTAGGTCATCGATGACCGTGCCGTCTGCATTGCAGATCATCGTGTATTTGGCCTTGCCGTTCTTCATGCCGCTGAGCTTTGAGACCAATGCGTAGTCAAGTAGTTCTGCGGCTTCGCCTTTGACCCTGATTTCGCCCATGTGGCTGATGTCAAAGAGTCCAGCGGAGTTTCTCACGGCGTGGTGCTCGTCTAGATCTGAGCCATATCTGACCGGCATCTCCCAGCCGCCAAAGTCGGTGAAGGCAGCCCCCATGGCCTCATGTTCGTCAAACAGCGGTGTTCTAAGCACAGAACAACCCTAATTGTTATTGCTGGTTAGTTTCTCCGCGAGTAGGCCATAGCGCTCTGCGGTGAGTGAGACGATGTCCTCTGGAAGCATTGGTGGCTCTGAGATTTTGTCCCAGTTTTGTTCGAGCCAATTGCGCACGATTTGCTTGTCAAAGCTCTGGTCTCGCTTTCCGCTCTCCCACTCGGACTTGTCCCAGTAGCGAGAGCTGTCTGGTGTGAGGACCTCGTCGCCAAGGGTAAGAACATTGGTTCTGGGGTCATTGCCAAACTCAAACTTGGTGTCGGCGAGAATCAACCCGGCTTTTTCAGCCGCCTGAGAAGCACTGATGAAGATTTTTATGCTGTCGTCTCTGAGGCGTTCCGCAATATCAGCACCAACGAGCTCAGTGACTCTTTCGAAGCTGATGTTCTCGTCTTTTTCTCCCTGGGGGGCTTTGTAGGCGGGGGTAAAAATCGGATGCGGCAGACGGTCGCCGTTTTCTAGCCCCTGTGGAAGTTCGATCCCGCAGACTTTGCCGGTATCTAGGTACTCCTTGTAACCGGAGCCAGCCAGGTAACCCCTTACCACGCACTCAACCGGATACATTTTCAGCTTCTTAGCAACAACTGCCCTGCCGCGAACAGCGTCCGGAACCTCAAGCTCATGAGAGAGGTGGTTTGGGTAGTCGAGCCTTTCAAACCACCAGGAGGTGATCTCGGTTAGGTTCTTTCCCTTGCCTGGGATATCTGGAGAGTGGATGTAGTCAAAAGCACTTATGCGGTCGCTCGCGACAATAAGCACGAGGTGTGAGAACTGTGGGTCCTCTGGCTCATACAGCTCCCGCACCTTGCCCGAGTAGACATGCTTGAATCCTTCCAGCTCCATTTAGCTGACCCTTGCCGCGATGTCGTTGCGATAGTGGCCACCCTGAAGAGAGATGCGGCTCATGCCCTCATAGGCAAGGGTCCTGGCCTCTTGGAAACTATCTCCGCAGCCAACCACTGAGAGGACTCGCCCAACTCTTCCTGCCTTGCAGACCTCTACATCCTCAATGCTCTCGGCAGACTCGATGCCCACCACCTCGCGGTAGTCGGCGGTTGACGTTGGGTAGCCCTCAGAGGCAAGAACAACCGTGACAGCCTTGCGCTTTGAAAACTCAGCACTTGGTCCAACATCTAGTTTTCCGGTGGCCGCACGCATGAGAAGCTCCGCAAGGTTGCTAGTAAGTCTGCGAAGTACGACCTGGGTCTCCGGGTCTCCAAACCTTGCATTGAACTCGATGACTCTTAGCCCGCGATCGGTAACAATGAGCCCGCAGTAAAGAAGACCCACAAACTCGGTTCCTCGACGGGCGAGCTCGTTGATTACTGGCTGCGCTACCCGCTCTGTTACCTCTTCGACGAAGCCCTCAGGAAGCCAGGGGATGGGAGAGTAGGCGCCCATGCCTCCGGTGTTTGGTCCTTCATCGCCCTCGAAGGCTCGTTTGT
>Ga0209137_1004801_pt1 | contig 10589 bp, 3 predicted proteins | sample SaaInl5LU_22_DNA_FD_184642 | JGI IMG/M metagenome (GOLD analysis project Ga0209137, IMG submission 184642) | Marine microbial communities from expanding oxygen minimum zones in the Saanich Inlet - ESP_105LU_22_DNA (SPAdes) (version 2) | ecosystem: Environmental > Aquatic > Marine > Intertidal...
CAAGAAAGTATGGAGAGTGTCCAAAAGCTCACCCATATCGAACACGTTCTCAAGAGACCTGACTCCTATGTCGGTCCGGTTGAGTTGGGTACAGAACCCTACTGGATCCTCAATGGTGAAAAGTTCTCGAAGAAGAACCTCAAGTACTCTCCAGCCCTCTTGAAAATCTTTGATGAAATCCTCGTCAATGCCATCGACCGCAACTCTCTCCACCCCAAACAGGTTAGTTCCATCTCCGTCGCCATTGATAAGGAATCAGGTTCTGTGACCATCGAGAATAATGGTCCCCTAGGTGGTATCAGTGTTCGTATGCATGAGAAGGAAGGTCTATGGAACCCCGAACTCGTCTTTGGTCACCTCCTCACGAGTACCAACTATGATGACACACAAAAGAGGATTGTCGGTGGCCGCAACGGCTATGGTGCCAAGTTGGCGAACATCTACTCTACCGAGTTTTCGATCGCTATCAAGGACCACGAGACTAAGCAGACTTATACTCAAAAGTGGTCGAAGAACATGACTGTCTGTGACCCACCAAAAATCAAAAAACATTCGGGTGCCACGTCATCAGTCGCTATCACTTTCACCCCTGAGTGGAAGAGATTTGGAATGTCAAAGATGGACGATACCATCTACAGTATCTTCCAAAAGAGGGTTTGGGATGCAAACATTTGTACGACCCAAAACTGTAAAGTGAAGTTCAATGGAGAAGTTCTCACCAAACAAAATTTTGAAGCCTATGCTAAAATGCATGAAGGTGTCGAAGAGGTGACTTGTGTCAATGGGGATCGGTGGTCGGTCTGTATCGGTCCGTCTACCGACGGGATGGAACAAGTCTCCTTTGTGAACGGTCTCTGCACTAATAAGGGTGGAACTCATGTCGACCATGTCGCGAACCACATCGCCAACGGTATCATCGATGAGATGGCAAAGAAGATTAAGTTGAAACCTCAACAGGTTAAGAATACCTTCAACATATTTGTCAAAGCAACCCTTGAGAACCCAACCTTCTCCAGTCAGGTCAAGTCTGAATGTACCTCGAAGTCTCCCAACTTTGGGAGTAAATTTGAACCACCCAAGAACTTTATCAAAAATGTTCTCAAAACTGGCATCGCTGATGAACTCCTGGCACTCTCGAAGTTTAAGGAGATGAAGGAACTCCAGAAGTCTGATGGTGCTCGTAAGTCTAAGATTACTGGTATTCCCAAGTTGGATGATGCCAACAAAGCAGGGACTGTTCACTCTGGTAAGTGTACTCTCATTGTGACAGAGGGTGACTCGGCGAAGACCCTCGCGGTCGCGGGTCTCTCTGTTGTTGGTCGCGAACACTATGGTGTATTCCCACTTCGTGGTAAGTGTAAGAATGTGAGGGATGTCTCTGTGGCGCAGTTGACCTCCAACCAGGAGTTCAACGACCTCAAAAAGATCTTGGGTCTCCAACAGGGTAAGGAATACACGAGTGTCTCCGAGCTTCGTTATGGACGCTTAATGATCATGACCGATGCTGATAATGATGGGTCTCACATCAAGGGTCTCATCCTCAATATGATCCACTACTTCTGGCCCAGTCTTTTGAAATTGAATTTTGTGGTATCGATGGTGACACCAATCATCAAGGCTACAAAGGGTTCTGAGACCAAGTCTTTCTACACCGACTCGGCTTTCAGAACATGGTATGGTTCGGGGAAACAGGGGTGGAAAATCAAGTACTACAAGGGTTTGGGTACTTCTACCTCAGCTGAAGCTCGTGAATATTTCAAGAAGATTCAAGACCTCACTGTGAAGTTTGATATGGACACGATGACGGATGACTCTATCGTTCTTGCTTTCGATAAGAAAAAGTCTGATGCGCGGAAGTCTTGGCTCCTCGAGAGTACTGCCAAAGATGCTGACCAACTCGAGGTGGCCTATGGTGATGTGAAGCAGTTGGATATCACTGACTTTGTACACAAGGACTTGGTGAACTTTAGTCTTGCAGACTTGAAGCGTTCTATCGCTCACGTGGCGGATGGACTCAAGCCTTCGCAGAGGAAGGTGATGTACTCCTGTTTCCAGAAGAACCTTCGTGATGAAATGAAGGTGGCACAGTTGGCAGCTTATGTGGCTGAAAAGAGTGCTTACCATCATGGCGAAGTTTCCCTAGCGGATACGATCGTAAAATTGGCGAATGATTACACAGGATCCAACAACATCAATCTTCTTGAGCCATGTGGTCAGTTCGGTACACGTCTCATGGGTGGTAAGGATGCGTCTCAAACGAGGTATATCTTCACGAAGCTCACCAAGGAGGCGAGAAAGTTGTTTGACCCCAAAGATGACGCTATCCTAAACTACCTCGACGATGATGGACGCTCCATCGAACCAGACTTTTACATGCCCACCCTTCCCATGGTTTTGGTGAATGGGACGGAAGGGATTGGGACCGGGTTCAGTTGCTATGTCCCACCCTTCAATCCCGAAGACATCAAGGAGAACATCAAACGGATGTTGTGTGGTGACACACCTGTCGAAATGAAGCCGTGGTTCAGAGGTTTCAAGGGTAAGGTGTTCAAGGATGATGGGGGTCTGTGGGTCACCGAAGGTACATGGAGAGACACTGGCTCCAGACTCAAAGTTACGGAACTCCCACCAGGTCGCTGGACTCAGGATTACAAGGAGTATCTGGATACCCTCACGGAGAAGAAGATGATTACGAGTTACACGAACAACAGTACCACTGAGGATGTTGACTTTGAAATCTTTGGGTACTCGGGGAAGGACTTGGTGAAAGACCTCAAGATGCGAAAGACATTCCACACATCAAACATGCACTTGTTCCACCCCACTAGGGGTATTCACAGGTACACAACCCCCGAAGAGATTCTCAAAGATTTTGTGGAATTGCGTCTCGAACACTATAAGAAGAGGAAGGTGCATCTCATCGATGTCCTCGAAAAGAGGGCTGAGATGTGTAGCCTCAAGTCAAAGTTTGTGACGATGGTCATCGAGGGAAGGTTGGTCGTATTCAAGAGAAAGAAGGTGGACCTCGAGAAGGAGATGTCTGCAACATTCCCCAAGATTGATGGTTCGTGGGACTACCTCCTCAACACGAAGACAGTTGAGTACACGGAAGAGTGCGTCAGGGCGCTTGTGGATGAGGCGCGACGGGCGAACGTTGACCTTGAGCGTATGCTAAAAACGAGTCATGTGACAATGTGGAAAACAGATATTAAAAATATGTGAGCAGTAAGTAGATATGGGTGAGGCTGCCAAAATTTCCCTTAAAGCTATTGGAAAGCAGGATACACACCTCCTTTCCAATGACCCAGAAGATTCTTTATTTAACTATAATGAACACCCGAGACACTCCGAGTTTCGAAAGTATCACAATGTATATAACGTGAACCAAGGTCCAGAAGCTACATGGCCCTTTGGTGAAACGATTCGAGTTGAACTGAATCCAAAAAACATGGGAGACCTGCTTAATAACGTGTGGATCCAAATGAAACTACCAGATTGGAATTTTCAGGATATTACATTCAACGAGACAGTTCAAAAAGTTTTGTTTGGTGGTAAAACCTTGGCGGAATTTGGTTTCGGGGGAGAAACCGAAGCAGAACGATTCAGGAAATGGTGGCTCGCTGGTGCTCCGAATGTAGTTGGTATTACTCTCCCACTCTTTTCATTCCCCAATTTCGAATCTTTCCGGTCATTCGACCAACAATTTAATAACTTACTTTTGACACTCCTTCCATCGGAATTGTTTACAAATATACCCCCAAATGTACTATTTACACTTCTGGGAATTGTTTCTGGAACAGTAGAACCTGGATCACAATTACTCACTGAGTTGGATATAGATAAAAACAATACGTCGATTCCTGGTAACATAATAGATTTCCTCGATGGAACCACACCGCTCGCTGGAATAGGAGATATCCAGTCGATAGTTCAAACTCAAGCTGATGCGGAGTTGTTTGCCCTTCTCCCGGATATTGTCAAAGACATTGTTACGGGTGCGGCACCCCCACCCGAATACAAATTACCAGAGATTGCAAACTGGGCGTGGGATCTTCAGTTACTTGGTAGGAAGATAATCAAGAATGTCAAATTTATCGTGGGTAATCAAACACTCGAGGAAATTTCGGCTGATTGGTGTATCATCCACGACAACATGTATACAAACGATTCGCAGAAAATGTCTGCGAATACACTCTACAATAGGAACATTGTTGGTGGTAAGACAGCTCAGCCATCTGGCCAAAAAGCAGCACAGAGTAACGAACTTTTTATTCATATACCATTCTTCTTTTCACATAATTATGCCGGTGATGTCTATTCAGAAAATGATCAGAATAAGGCTCCATTTCCTTTGTGTGCTATTCACAACCAAAAGATTATTTTAGAAATTGAATTTTTCAAGCAGTCTTTCTTTACACTATACAATCAGAGGACGGTGGATAATGTAAACACACGCGGTTTACCAGTGACACCACCATCCAAGAAAATGCCTAGTTTCAATGTAGTCACCGAAGAGATTACACTTTCTCCAGAAGAACGTTTGTATTTCATGCGACCTAACCAAGAGATTATGTACGATTTTGTATTTAAACACTCCAGTATCCAACTCGAACCAAATGGGCGAGAATTTGTTGTACAATTGGAGCCCAGTGTTCCCGTAAAATGTTTTCATTGGTTTTTTAGGTATGAAGGATATGAGGATGAGAATGAATATAGAAGTTTACCCGTGTCTCAAGATAATAAATATACTTACACGAACCGTTGGTTCTATTCAACAACTGCGAATCGTTTCAACTTTACACGTTCACAAATCGATGACATGAACGAACCACACCTGTTAAAACGTGCTTATTTTACCCTAAATGATGAGCGTGTTCCAAATGTATCCAACAACGATAGAGAATATTTTTTTAGTTACACTCCTTTGCGTTCAAGATTGTCGCGTTCGGCTACGGATGTGACAAGAACATATGACTTTGAACCACCTTCACCCAATTACTTACTTAATTACATCTATACATACAATTTCGCAATGTTCCCGAAGAGTACGTCGCCCTCAGGGTATCTAGACTTTTCTGGTCTGAATTCAGAAAAAACGAAATTGTACATGGAATTGGTAGATGATACAAGTCTCCAGTATGGAAATGGTCAAGAACCGATACAAAACCCTGAATATAAATTTCATATGTACTACACTGGATACAAAAAGCTCACCTTCAGTAACGGATTTTTATTGCAAACTTAAAAAACAAAAGGTATATTTAAGTATAGATGGCAGGAACACTGACATTAGGAACTTTGGGAATCCAGGATATGTCTATATCAGGTAATCCAACATATTCCCACTTTTCAGGAATTTTTAAACATCATACAAAGTTTGCATTCGATGTGAGAGAACAACCCCTCCTCCAACCGGAATTTGGTCAGGAGACGGTGTGTATTATACCCATTGACATGGGTGATCTTCTCACAAATCTCACACTTCGATACCAATTTTTATTCAAGGCATCTACGACATTAAAAGATTTCCCCGAAGCAGAGGATCCATTTACACCTAATGTTGGTATCCATGCCATCGAATACGCAGATCTATTCATAGGAGGAACGCATATAGAGCGACTCACGGGTGACTGGATATACTTATATCATAAATATCATACGAGTGATTATAATTTTAGAGATAGTGTTATTCCTCTAACGACTGCTAAACAGGAGCCGTATGGACCCGATGAAAACGGCGAATGGAATTTGCGTCAGATGTACATCGATTTGCCATTTTATTTCTATAACAACTTACCAGCTTCTATTCTATTTTGTAAACTCACGAAACAAAATTGTCACCTTCGAATAAAGTTTAAACCTTCGAATGAACTCATACGACCATATCTAACAGACTACGTCACGGAAACTAAAATAAAAACGGCGTCGCTCCTGACCACATACGCTTACCTAGATGAAAATGAACTAAATTATCTGAAAAGTACTCCAATGGATCAATTAATTACACAAATACAATTGAAACGCCATGATGTACCAAGAACGGATAACGAGGAAACTGAGATTATTTTGCGGTTCGGTCACCCAATCAAGACAATGTATTTTATAGCGGGTAAGAAATCAAGAAAATACTCATATCAAGGTGACAAAGAATTGATTCAGTATATGCTCAACACAAAATTCAAAGAAATTGGTATCTATCTTAACAATACAACATTGTTCAACGAATCATTTTCAAAGCTGGTTTATGAAAACTCACTTACAAATGCCATGTCAGGTATAAATGGGGATGCTTCTTTTGATTCGAATACCCTGTATCAGTTACCAACACAAGAAAATATTGGGAGTTATTCTTTCGCAATGTACCCCAAAGATAACACACCTTCAGGGCATTTAAATTTCAGTCGTATAATTGATAAAAGATGTCGAATCAAGTTAGATTACTCAGACAGTGATGATGAGACTATAGAAGTTCAGATTTACGCAAAGAGCTATAACATACTTCACTATTCAAGTGGATTGTGTGGCTTAAAATATTAATGGTAGATAGTTATATATGGCAGGTCGAGTTCAGATCGCAACGTCGGGCGAACTTGGTGATACTTTAAGTATCAATCCGTCATTCTCCTTTTTCACTAAAAGGTATAGTAAACATACAAACCACGCGGTGGAAAATTCTAAAATAACATTCCCAGAAAAGGTGTTTACAGGTGACTTTTTAGATGTACCAATTCCTCAGAATTATGGCGATATTTTACAAAATGTTACTCTCTCCTTTTCTGTAGATCCCAGTGAGATGGGTCAGAATTTTTATCCCATCGATGTGTTCGGTATTTCTGTGATTGACTATGTTGAGTTACATGTCGGCGAACAGATTATTGATATCGTCACAGCAGATGATATATTCATAGAACGGGAGTTGAACACCCCCGAATCATATAGATCGAGTATAGACGTGCTTCATGGTAAACATTTCCAGGGAAGTTCCGATGGAGAGTTTTTACAGGAATTTTACGATGGACAGTATAACACACAGGGAATAGATCCATTCACTACAAACGAATACAGGATTCAGATTCCATTCTATTTCCATGGACGCCCAGCGCACGGGTTTCCTTTATGTGCTGTATACAAACAAGAATTGTCTTTAAGGATAAAGTTGAGACCCGCGATAGACGTTATATTCGTGACTCAAGAAAAGTTTGGAGGTGTCACACTTTGGGATCCGATGGCAAATAACCAGGTGCTTCAACAAATAGAACTAAAAGATTTTAAAGTCAATTTAGATCTCATTCACCTGAATACAGCAGAACGCTGTATGCTACGCAGTAAACCAATGGATATCCTGTTTGAACAGAGACAGCGAAATGAATTCATGATAGAACCACAATCGAAGACGGGAACCTTTAATTTGGATTTTAAAAATTGTGTCAAGGAACTTTTCTTTATAGCCAAAAAAACTGGAAAATGGACGGATGGTGACATATCTATTTTAGAGAAACTGCACCAACTCGACCAGTACACCGAGGCTCAGAAAGAACGACTCACTTTACTCAAACTTATCCCGGTGTGGGGAGGTCTCGTGACTACTGCACTGGATTCGCTCGTGGGTGAAGATGATACAGATGTACGAACCGCCGCAATAGACGCTATGCTCCAAGCTATTTACTGGGGAGAAACTACACCATTTGTGGGGCATTTAGAAGATCTTAAAGACCCTCCTATTAATGCTAATGATCTAGTTGTTCAAACGGAGCATATAAACGATCTCAAAACTTATATCTCTGGTATTCCTAGTCAAATTATTACTTCACAAATAAATGCAACTTCAAATCTAAACGCGCTCATAGGTAAAGACTCTGAGATTGAACGGATAGATATCATCGATAACAACCTTCTTACTATACCTAATTTTTGGGGTGAAGAACAGGTGGGTATATTGCAACTCCTAAAATCCCCTTATCTACCCGAAGGCCGAGAAGAACTACTCATCTTTGGACTTCGTGCGTACCTAACAACAGCGAGTTACTACCTGAGTGGTTTGTCTGAACTCAAACCAGGCGCTACCGACCAGGTTGCCACGGTCACGAAACTGATAGAATTTCTCGATAACACCAAAACAGAATTTGACATCATAAAACTGGGGTTGAAAGCAGTGTTGGATAGTATCCCAGGTAAATCGGAGTATCTACGTGCGAGAATCGTAGGTGCATTACTCAAACTTGGAGCTACACTGTGGTATCGGGAGACAGAGATTGACTTGGTGGACCAACTTGAAAGTTTACTTATAAATCCGGGTAATGATACAACTAAAATCAACTCACAAGCAGCTACCATAACAACTCTCAAAGCGTATCTTGATAGTGAATACAATCAATTAGGTGGTGTGAAAAAATTTGTACATGAAAATTTGAACACGCTCCATGGTGAGACAAATGAAGATACTCGTGAAAGTATAGTAAATGGTTTACTTGAAGCCGAGTTTTGGACTACAACAGAACGGGAGTATTTGGATGATCTTAAAGATCCTCAAGTAGACAATGAAGCTGTTCTCATAACTGACCTACGTGTACACACTGATAATCAGGAGTTAGGTATAAAAGAAATTGTAGACACGGCACTGACCGCACTCGCGGGTCAGGAGAACGGACCCACTCGCGTGGTTATAGTAGGTGGGTTACTCGCCATACCCGATTTTTGGACTGCGAAGGAAGAGGGGTATTTGAATGATCTTAAAGATCCTCAAGTAGTCGATGAAACTACCCTCATTTTAGCACTGCGTGTATACACGAATGCTAAGGTCACAGGTGTGCAATTTATAAACGAGGGTATGTTAGATGTAATCAATGATATTACATCTTCAAATGTAATTGTAAATCAAGCACTGGACAATCTCGATGGCGAAGAAAACGAAATCACACGTAAAAGTATAGTAGATAGTATAGTTGCCATCCCAAACTACTGGACTGCGACTGAATTCAATGATTTACATGCCTTAAAAACATATGGACTGTCCGATGAAGGTACTCTCATATCCGATATTCGTACATATGCGGATAATAAACAAGCTTTAACACCAACTCCCACAATTGAAGAACGCATCGCGAGTGTAGAGGTATTGCGTCAAACGCCTATATGGGGTGATGACATCATTAAACTTGTATTGGATTACGATGGCAATCCAGCATATACACCAATCCTAACTGGATATTTAACCGGTATTCTCGGTGCGATACCAACACTCAAGTATAGACTGAATGCTCTAAAAGGGGGTATAAATGGGGTACTTGATACCTTACCCACTACCGCTGAAGAACGTGACCCAATCATGTTGGGTATAGCCACTTCATATGCATGGAGTGATGAAGCGTTTAGTAACATAAACGCATTGCGCACACCATCAGACGATGACGAGGATTCTATAGCTGAACTAAAACAAAAAGGAATTGAAGAAGGCGTCCCTAACATGACGGGGTACACCCAATTCGACCAAAATAACGTCATAGATGGAATAATTTCACTGAATCTGTGGGGAGAAAAGTACTACGATTTGAATGGTTTGCGACAAATTGCACCTGGTTTCATAGGGGAGCAAAATGTGATAACTGCGTTAGTGGATTATCTCACTCAACTTGGTGGTCAGCAAAGTGTGATAAACGATCTCAATAATATTCCCAATATCACAGATACAACAGAACGAGCCGCAGCTGTAGCCGGATTAGAGGCACGGGAAGGAATTTGGGGTGAGACGCAGTTATTGTTATTACAACAATTATATATAGTAGGCTCTGAAGACCACGGTGCCGTAGTCGATGGTCTAGTTAGTTACCTAAACATTTTAGCTGCTACAATATATAATCCAACAGCGCTGCCACCGACTGGATTATTGGTCGATATTTATACACAAACTGGTGCACAACTACAAAATTCTCCTGAAAAGAAGGCTGCATGGGGAGGATACTTCTACTATTTGTTGGAAGCTTTGAAAGACCCATTGATTACTGAAGCAAAAGTAACCGACAACGTCACCAAACTCACGACGTATGTAAACAACACGTCGTTGTCAGAAACTAGGAATACCAATCTCAAGTTCCTAATCTCACAGCTCACTGTGGCTTACCCAGAATCCATTTTCAACAAGTGGGTTCGAGCTAAGAAGAATGTACCCCTCATGTACTCAAAGCAGAAAACAACAACACTCGATTGTGATGGTACACAAATTCTAGACAAGACGACAGGTTCAAATATGTTTCTGTCAGCATCTTTACCAAACTTGTATCATAAACGCTCCCCAAACTTCCGTAACATCAATATGTATAGCTTTGCTTTGTATCCGGATGAGTTAAGGCCATCGGGTCACCTCAATTTTAGTACGATAAAGGATGCGAGAGTCACCATGGAACTCGAGTACGATGGAAGACATGGAACGTTCGACTTCGATGATAATTATATTGAAGTTTTCGGGGTTGAACCAATATATTTTCCCAAGCAGGTTATAATCATAGCAAAAAGTTACAATATGATGATAATCAGGAATGGAGAAGCTCGAATTATTTATTAAACAGAGTTGTTCTATTTGATGCGATATAATC
>Ga0209137_1004803_pt1 | contig 10585 bp, 6 predicted proteins | sample SaaInl5LU_22_DNA_FD_184642 | JGI IMG/M metagenome (GOLD analysis project Ga0209137, IMG submission 184642) | Marine microbial communities from expanding oxygen minimum zones in the Saanich Inlet - ESP_105LU_22_DNA (SPAdes) (version 2) | ecosystem: Environmental > Aquatic > Marine > Intertidal...
AGCGTCGGAGCGCGCGCGCGTCGCCCCGAGCGCGCTCGAGCGGGTTCCACGGCCGCGACCGGGACCGAGTCGGGCGAAAAGCGCTTTTTTTTTTACGCCCCCCGCTTTTTGATTCGAGACGCACCCAGCGTTCGCGGGTGCGCGTGGGACGTTCGCGCGCGGTTAGCCTTCGGCAACGCGCGCCTGTTCCTCGAAGCGACTCGCTGTCGCTCCGTCGCGCCTGATCGCGTGACTGAGAGTGGCGCGAGCGTCTCGGAGACGCGAGTCCACCGCGAACCGCGAATTTTTGCCCTAGACTAGACTAGAGCACGCGCGCAAAAATCGCGGGCGAAAAAGCAACTTCCACGACAGTTCACGAGATCGACGTCGCGTTCCTGGCCACATTTTCCTCTCGCGCTTTTTTCAACAAGTCGAGGGCGAAATAAACCCCGGTTCTGGAGTCACGAACGACGAAACCGAGCGCGGGGCGCCCGAATCCCGTCGTTCCACCAAATCACACCGCGCCGGCGCTTGGGAAGATTTCCGATTCTCATCGGCCCCCCTCGGTCGTTTTCGCGGTGTGGGATCTTTTCAACGTCCGGCGGTCTGCTGACCGGAAAAACCACCGATGCGACCGAGCGGTGGCGCTCAGTCGGCGGTAGCGCGTTCGGGTCAACTTGACTGCGAGAAAGTTCCTTTACCGTGAGAAACTGACGGACGTTCGCGTCGGGCTCCAGACCGAGTCCGCGCGGTGACGCTCGCCGGGCGTCGGCGGGGATGACCGACGCGCGGACGCTGCTGGTGCTGTACGGCTCGGAGACGGGAAACGCGCAGGTGCGTCGAGGGACGCGCGTCCGGCGTCCGCGGACGAGACGGACGCGCGCGCGCGCGACTCCGGTGCCGAGTCGCCGAGATCTGTCGTCGTCTTCTCTCGCGTCTTCTCTCCGACGCCGCCCGCGCGCGCGCGTCCGGACGCGACCCGGTCCCGCCCGACCGGACACACGCACTTCCCGCCTTTCGCTCTGACGCCCTCTCTCGACCGCCCGACGCGCACGCGCAGGATGTCGCCGAGCGCGTCGCGCGCGAGGCCTCGCGCCGGGGTTTCGCGCCGAGCGTCCTGGCGATGGATGCGTTCGAGGTGACCGAGCTCCCCGCGGCGCGTCGCGCGGTGTTCGTGACGTCCACGATGGGCCAGGGCGACCCTCCGAGCAACGCGCGTTCGTTCTGGAAGTTCCTCCTGCGCAAGAGCCTTCCCGAAGACAGCCTACGCCGGCTCTCCTTCGCGTGCTTCGGCCTGGGCGACTCGCACTACGCCAAGTTTAACGTCGCGGCGAAGAAGCTGCATCGGCGGTTGGAGCGGCTCGGCGCGACGAGCGTCGTCGCGTTGGGTCTGGGCGACGACCAGCACCCCGCGGGGTACGACTACGCGCTCGACCCGTGGCTCGCGGGGTTGTGGAAAGTGTTGAGAAGTGACGACGATTTTTCTGACGAGCCGCGACGCGATGACTCGAAACAACAAACGTCAGACTCCGTCTCCGACGCGTGTCGGTTCGCCGTGTTCCAGGAGACGGCGGCGTCGCGCTTCGACGAAGCCGTCGACGCGCCGCCGAGCGTCGAGACGCTTCTCGACGTCGCCGAAAAATTCGACGCGCTCACGGAGGCGGCCGCGCCGATCGATCGGAGGTGGCTCAAGCGCGGAAGCGCGACGAACGGAAACGACGATAGTTCGCGAGGGTCCTCTTCCTTCGGCGTCGCCGCGTCGGTTCGCGCGCTCACGTCCGACGCCGCCGTCGCGCGGACGGCTCACGTCGAGATCGCGCTGGATGACGCGCATTCGTCGTACGACGTCGGCGATTGCCTCGAAGTGATGCCGTTCGCGCTCTGCGGCGGCGCCGCGAGCGAAGCCACCGGGTATGGCAAGTGCGCGGACGAATTTGGCGACGCAGAAATAGACACGACGTGGTGCGTCGGCGCGGACATTGTGTTGCGGCGGTCGGGGATCGACCCGCGCGCGTTCGTTCGCGTCGCCGCGGCGGATTCTTCGCGAACGAGCTCTTTCGCGTCGGCGCCGGATTCGGTGAAGAAAAGCTTCGCGGTTCCCGCGCGCCACCTCGTGCTCGCGTGCCTGGACATCGCGTCGGCGTCTCCCCGTCGGCACTTCTACGAGACCGCCGCGCGGTTCGCGTCCTCCGCCGCCGAGAAGGAACGGCTTTTGTACTTCGCCTCTCCCGAGGGCCGCGACGACGCGCGCAAGTACGGCGCGAGCGAGAGGCGCACTCTGCTTGAGTTTCTGGACGATTTCCCATCCGTAAAAGTGCCGCTTCCTTGGTTGCTCCAGACGGCGCCGCGATTAAAACCGCGGCTCTTCTCCATCGCGTCCTCTTTTGTGCGAGACGGGCCAAACACGGTGCACCTCACGGTGACGCGCGCGGAGTGGCATACGCCGTACGGCCGCCAACGTCTTGGGCTGTGCTCGACGCCGATGACGACGAGACCTCCGACGAGACCTCCGACGGTGTCGAACATCGGCGCCGACGAAAAAAAGCCGATACTCGCCGATTTCGACGTGACAAACGAAAAAGAATCATTCGTCGCGCAAAATTTCGTCGGCGCGCGTCTGGCGGCGCGCGTCGTTAAAGGCGCGTCGGCGTTCCCGGACGACGCGCAGCCTGCGGTGTGCGTGTGCACCGGGAGCGGGGTCGCGCCCGTGCGCGCGATGGTCAGGCAGAGGGACGCGCGGTTTATGGCGAATCAGGCGGTAGCGCCGACGCTGGTGTTTTTCGGGTGCCGCCATCGGTCGCGCGACTTTCTGTACGCCGACGAGTGGGCGGATCTCGTTCGTCGCGGGACGCTTCGCGGGAACGACGGCGGCGCGTGTGGTTACGACGCGATGACGAACGACGTTGGTGACACCAGCGACATCATGTTCACGCCCGTGTTCTCGCGCGACGGCGAGCGGAAGCGGTACGTCTCTCACGCGTTGCGCGACGACTCGCGAAACGTGTGGGACGTGCTGCGTCGCGAACGCGCCGCCGTGGTGGTGTGCGGAAGCACGGGCGCGATGCCCGAGGACGTGCACGAGGCGCTCGTGTTTGTCTGCGTGCGCGAGGGGGGGATGGACGACGCGCAGGCGAGGGCGTTCCTGCGCAGGATGGACGCGAGGGGGGATTACGTGGTAGAGGCGTGGTGACGAAGAAGAGCGGTACACGTACGCGACCCGATTCGTTTCCGTCGTTCAACGTCTGATTTGGATGCTTTCGTACTACCCCAATCAGACCGTGAATTAACGTGATTTAGCGTGAGGATTGATAGGAACAACCTTCGGTCGTTTTCACCTATCAACGCTCGCTATATGTCGTAAATTGACGGTCTGATTGGGGTAGTCCATCTCAAACCCTATCAAGAATGCTTTTGAAAGGCAATTGTTTCTGATGTGTCGTCAGGCATGTTTGGTTGGAGGTATCACGGTGAGATGTATTCCTCGTCGCCGGCGTGTTCTTGACAGTTTGACAGTTTTATCTATTGTTTCAATATAGAGCATCTTGAAATCCTGAACTCCAAGACTTCAAGAACCCCCTGAATGAAACTCCAGAATAAAGTGTCAAAGTGTCAAAGAGGTTTCTTCATCTTCAACATCATCTGACGGTTTTATCTCCTGTTTCAAAGCATAGCGTCTTGAGTTTGTTAAGCATAGGTTGCAACCATGAAGTGAGGGCCTATTTCAAGCAGGGGTCGGGCCATACCTGGAGCGAAGCGACCACAGACTTCGCCAAACTTCGGTCATTTGCCTTCGGCAGGTCACCACAAACTGGCGGGCATCGTCACCCTTCTATGAGATGATGAGGTGAGTGAGACTTGCGAAGGTCACAATAGAGTTGCCCGGTTTGACAAGCTTATGTTCTTGTAAAATATACAAGCACATAAGTCCCTAGCTGGTCGGCTGCACTTCTCGCCGTAAGCGCTGGACGTTGACGGCCCTGTCCTTCGCGAGGTCTCGGACATATTTGTAAGACGTGTTGACCGAGTGTCGCATGTGGAAGGCTAAGGCTTGTCGTTCCTCGGCAGTCATCCCCGCGCCCGCCTTGTCCATCTCAGAGGAGACGTATGACTTACGGAGGACGTTGATGGCGCCCTCGTTTCCTCGAGGCTGTCCTATCGTATCCAGCATGTTACCGACGAAGGTGGACATACCGGATTTGCCAAAAAGTGTTCCGCTCGTCTCCAAAAGCTTGTTGAGTTTGATGTATTCCCAGATGAGCTTCGACACTTTCTCGCTGAACTCGAAACGCTGGGGTCCATACATGTTTGATGTTTTGTAGTCGACGAGCGCGATGACGGCAGACTTCTTAGACACGTACAACGTATTCTGAGGGAGCCTTAGGCGTTTAAGCGCGTCGACGTTCTGGGGTGGTCGTTCGGTGGAGAGTTTAAGGTTTTTCATGTCGTCGCGCGAGACGAACTCGGCGTACATGTTGATGTACACGAACTGTTTCGGTATTTCTTGACTATTCCGAGGATACGCTCTCTCGACGCGCCGTTTAATCTCCTTGAACGGCAGCACCCGTACACCCTCCTTCGGCTTCGCCAGCCTCGTCGCGTTCACCTGCGCGTCGTACTTGTTGAAGAGGGCGTCTATCTCCTCGTAGCGTTTCTTGACAGTCTGCTGAGCGGGCTCGTCGCAGTCGTCGTCTGACTTCCCCGGAACCCGACACAAAGCGTCGAAAGGAGGGTACTCGCGAAGGACAATGAGAACGGTCTCGAGAAGTTTGACCATCGTGCTGAGCTGAATGAACTCGCTCTGACCCGGTGGAGGTTTGCGGTCCTTCTTGTGCTTCTTGGTCATCTCGGTCTCTATACGTCGCAGCGTATTGCGGCCCAACAGCTCCCGGGCGTCCTCCAAGTACCTCGGACCGAGGAACGCCATGAACCTCGCGAAACTACCCGACTTTTCGTCGCTGTTCGGAGGACCAAACTGACGACTTATGGTCCCTTGTTTCGCGCGCTGGTTCGTCTTCGTCCCGATATCGCGGCCTCTCGTGCGGAAGTGGATGTTGATGGCTTTGACGGAGAACGCCTCTTTGTTCGCGTCCCCGGAAGTTCCGACGTTTTCGGGAAGGTCGGGGGTTGACCGGGCTGGAGGAGCTTCTGGGACGTAACTCGAAGGGTCATCCATGTTTCGGCGGCGTCTCCTCGTCGCTTCAGCCCAATACGGGATGTTCTCGATGAGGTCATCATAGCCGTTCCTTCGTCTAAGGTCGTTAATGTCGTCTCTGGTGATGTTGTATTTGGTGAGGGAATGCACGTGAGGTACAGAGCCTTCTTTTACCCGTCCTAAAACTCGTAGTTTGTTCTCGCGGTCTTTATACTCTCTGCTCTGGCGAAGGTCGCGCATGTACGCCGCGTGCTGTTCACGTTGAATAGCTTCCATATGATATTGATGGAGATTTTATTCACGTCGAAGTCGCATATCGGGTCAGAGTGACTGCGGAGGACTGCGCCAATGTTCGGTTAGTCGCCCGTCTCAGGGGTGAAAGGGGTGTACCGAAGTACCGAAATTTCCGAAGTCTATCTTAGGGCGTTCTTGGAATCGTGAAGTTCAAGATTTCAAGATGTACCTATTTTGAACAATAGAAAAATTGGTACTTCGGTACACCTTGGGTGTCATCGAAGGGGAAGGGGTGTACCGAAGTACCGATTATTCTATTGTTCAAAATAGGTGTATCTTGAAATCCTGAACTTCAAGACTTCAAGAACGCCCTAAGATAAACTTCGGAAATTTCGGTACTTCGGTACTGCGCTCAATAGTCAGACAGAGCGAGATGATTCTTTACAAGTCGTATGCCACACCACCCCTTCGAGTTACCCTTCTTGTCGGTCGTGTATCCCCACTGCTTCATGAGCCGACCGAGTCGGTTACCTGACAAGTAAATGGCGCTCGACTCTAACTCTCGGAGGAGTTCGGAGCATTTGAGAAAGTGTTGAGGGTCGTCGCCGGCGTCCTCGAACAGCCCTTTGATTTTGGTCTCCTCGTCCTCCTCGTCGAAGCACTCGTCAGTCTCCCTCTTGACGCTCTCGGGCATCGTGGGTCTCTGCGGGCCGTAGGCTTCACAGACCATCTGGGCAAACGCCCGGATGACCTCGGGTCTACGGAGAAAGACATCCTTGATGTCGGGGTCGGCCGGTCTCTGAAACGGCCTCGCCGTCTTCTCGTCATACTCCGACGGAGCAACATAAGAGTACGCGGTCCTCACGGCCACACACCGGACCTTGACATCACTTTGAAACCCGTTTATCTTCGGGGTGTCGTTCATGTTGCAGAACCCAGTCTGCTGGTTGATGAAGCACTTGGCTTCGCGGTCGTAGTTGAGACGTCCCGAGATGCTCTCCCCACCGTTAGAGAACACCTTGATAGCCTGAGCGTTCCACTCCTGACCTTTGGCTCTGGAGGTCTCGTTGAGGAAAGCGACGCGCTTGTCCCTCCCCTGAACCAGATGCTGATTCGAGAGAGCGGAGTTCCCGTCACTCTTCTTGGCACAGAAGTCCTGCGCGTTGAGGGTGTTAAACTGGGAGGCGAATGCGAGACGAAAGACCTCCGTGATTGTACCCTTCCCCGAGTTTGGCTCACCGATGATGAAGAACAGACGCTTGTCTTTGATTTCACCGGCTATCGCACGAGCGAAGCTCTGTAGCATGTACTTCGAGACCTCTTCAGTCCCGAAGACGCCCATGAAGAGCTTGTTCCATACCTCGTCCAGGATCCCCTGCTCTTGTGGGACATATTCGATACCGCCCTTCAGCAAGAAGTACACGTCGCGGTTGTAGTCACACAAAGCTTTCCTGTCGCAGTCGTAATACCCGTTCTTGAAGGCGATTTTCCGATACGTGGTATGCACCACCTTGTTTCGAAATTCAGGGTCGTCGTTCACGATGCTTTCAATCTGCTTCGCCCACTTGTTCTGCTCCTCTGTCTTACCGCGCCGTTCAGCTGGTAGACGAGGACAGTCGTTCATGTATACACGAAGCTGACGAAGGCCGGTGAGATAAATCCCATGGTCTGGGTTAAACCAAAACACCTCACCTTCACTTCTGGTGAAAGCGTGGCCCTTCTCCTCCATGAACGCAATAAAGTGTCTGGCCATGTCGGTGTCACTCTCACTTTGGAGTTCTTCCTCACCGTCGTCATCGCCCGTGGCTCCCCATAGGCACTCTTCGTTGAAATCCTTGAGGGACTTCTTCTCGAGTTTGATGTCGTACCCTTTCATGAGCTTCACCGCCTGTTCTGCTTTTCGCAACACTTCATCCTTCACGTCCAGACTTTCGACGAGGAACCCATCGTGGATTATGGTTCCCGTCGTGTATTCGTTCTGGTTGAAGGTTTGGATGGCGACGCTGATGATCTGTCTCTCGATGTCTTGAGCCAGAAGAGACATTCCCGTCCCGAGAGGGTTGCGGTTGTCTTTCATGTACGTCTTGAACTCGTCCAGCGACAGAAGGGTCGTGGAGTTTTGCTGAAACTCCTTGTGAAAGAGGCGAAGAAACTCGGGGGGCGTCCAGTCGATGAAGAAACTCTGCTTATCGCGAGTCTCGATACAGAGCGTGTCTGGTCTACCCCCGTACATCACCCGAAGAAATTGCGTCTTCGCTTCGTCTCGGCGGAGGCTCGACGACTTCCGCGCGTGCTCGCGTTTTATCACAGTGTTTTTTGGTGTGTCTTCCAACAGGGCCGTGATGGTTTCGTCGATGATTCGAATGACTTTCTCGAGATGTTCCTCGCGATGTGTGATGTATTCGTCGAGGCGCGGACACTCGAGGTTGTGTCTCTTGAAAAGTTGAGAGAGAATACACGGATGTGCGTTGACCATATCGATGTCGGTGTAGCTGTCGTGCGTGAGAGCCTTTCGGACGTCTCGCTTGAGCCCTTGTACGGAAGACGCGCCGCGTTTGGGATACAAGCGTCCCCTACGCTCCTGTGGATTGAGGGCGAAGTCAACCTTGTGCGCGTATCCATCGTGCTCCTTCAGACGCTTACGAAGTCGTTGGAGTTGCGTGAGTTGCCCGGGGTCCAGGCGTTTCGCTTTGATGATGCGGTCGAGATTTTCTGTGTTGATGATTTCGCGACAAGAGTACGTGTTCATTTGTAAACTTCTCTCGCGCGAATTCTTTAAGTGTCTTCTTCGCGAAATCGTGAAAGCTTTGTTCTCTCACCCCGCCATTATTAGGTTCCGGAGATGACTAAATAATCATACTAAACAAATGTCGTCATTTTCAGTGTTTTCGCGACTAACATCTCGTTAAATAGCTGGTTTACAGGTTTACAGGTTTACAAAAAAAATCAGGTTCGAGAAGGAAAAATAAACTCGCAGATAATTTTTCCCGTTCCCCCAAAAAAGGAAGTTCTGGAACACGTGACGTCACGATCACTCTCGACCGCACACCAGGCACCAGGTACGACCCTGCCTTCTGGTAGTCACAAGGCTCGTCATCGACGCTGGTGGTAGTGTCACGCGAGGCAACACTTCTTGTTCACTTTCGAGACCCGTGTATCGTCGTTGGCTCAGGCTCGGCTGGGTTACACGAACCTATCTATTCTTACTCCGGATAAGGTTGCCTCCACCCACGAATCGCAACTTCTTGCTTTAAAAACAGATAACATGACCGATAAAGACAGGCATACGTATGAGCACAAAACTCGCACGCCGCCCCCTAAGGAGGTCATGGATAAGCTCGGGAGGGAATTCGTTGGGCATTGGGAGAGTGTGCCAGGCACGAATTGGATTGGGTGTATCCCACTCAAGGTCGATTTAAAGGTAAACATCTATGCGCCAACGGGAGACAGCGATGTGTACCTGGACGAATCAGAGGCTGACGTCACGTGTTGCTTCTGCAACAAAATGCACCAGTGCAGTACGGGCCGATCATCGGGGGGAATGACCCGCGAGGAAATTGGCCTGGAAGAATCCAAACTCCGGATGAGCGACAGAGTGGTAGATTACACGCGCGACAACGTGGGTTCGCAGCTCGTCACGTACCAAGTCAGCGGTGTGGATTATGAAGGTCATCCGACTTCAAGGCTAAACACGTTTCGCTTCAGCAACTTCGGGGACGCAACGATGACCTCCGAGACAACTAAGCCGGTTGCCTATAAGTTATGTTTCAAGAAAGTCTCGAGGTTTCCCAAGCCCCTCTCGGACCGATTTCTCCGGAAGAAGGAGCTAGAACCAGTTACGCCTCCATCAGTGCAAGTCATACGATGAACACCAGGCAAGGTTAGTCGCAAAGAGGCTGTTGCGTACGCCGAAACCGTGCTTCCGATTCACGGCGGACACGCCGCGGGCTGTAAAGTGTGTTTCTGTGGTCCGCGACAAATCCCATGTCCTGTTTGCATATATGTGATACCTTGCAGTACTGACGAGCCCCGCGACGAGCCTGGGTGTATATGTCCCATCATTTTCTGTTTCGGAGCACCATTACCACCAGTTGTGTGTTCTGGTGGTTGCGGCAAAGCTGACAGGGGTCCGGGCGAATCGTGGATATTTCGGGACGACAAAGGCGTAGAATCTTGTCAATGCGCAGTGGTGGACAAAGAAGAAGGAATCATAAATTGCTACCCTACTGCTGGTTGCTTTGGACATTGTTCATTCGTGCCTATTGCCAAGGTCGGTCAACTTTCAGTTTGTAAATAGTATGCTTGACTGAGAGGAAAGGATGGCGCACTGGTGCAAAAAGTGATATCTCGCAAGTGGACTGGGTCAACGACAGACCGAAGACAAAGGCGTACATCAAAATGAGAAACTCCAGTCTGTCGCCGTGTCTCAAGTGGTTCGTGGACTTCATCGACAACTACCCTTTCGAGTACAACGACATGAATCACGGGTGGGTGAGTCGTGGCAACATTCACAAGTGGCGGGGTGATGAACTTTGTTACAAGTATCCGGCACCGAAGGACAAAGATCCCAAGCTCACCTTCGGCAAGGACATGACGAGGATGCTCGAGAAGTACGAAGTCCCGAGTGATTGTGTCAAGAAGGAGAAGTTCAACGGGGTCATGTGGTGGACTATCGACCATCAAAAATCCAAGAAGTGGCTGGAGGACAAAGAGTTCTTGATGAAGGAGGATGATGGAGGATGACATATTTTGTTCCTCCAGTTTAAAAGTCTCGTGATTTGTACATACACTGGAGGATGGGAGGATAATTTTTGTATATCACACACACACACACAGGTGTATATAGTTATTTACCTATATATACCTATATATATATTTTATCCTCCTATCCTCCAGTATATATAGTAATAAGACCAAAAGGAGACAGGAGGATGTCGGAGACCAATCCTCCAGCATCCTCCACAACCTCCAGTGACCCGCCCCCGATCGCTGGAAATATTTTCCAGGACATAGTTAAAGACACCGCATGTATTCGAAATATAAGATGAACATACCGACACCCCGTAAACCACCACCCACGAATCCTCTGGCCACTCTTGGACTACACATCCTCGCCCATGTCTGTATATGCCGTCTCGTCAACTACTACCTTGAGTTTCACGGTATACAATGTGTGACGAGATGTGCGACCATGTAAAAAAAATATCAGCCGTATGTATG
>Ga0209137_1004804_pt1 | contig 10583 bp, 8 predicted proteins | sample SaaInl5LU_22_DNA_FD_184642 | JGI IMG/M metagenome (GOLD analysis project Ga0209137, IMG submission 184642) | Marine microbial communities from expanding oxygen minimum zones in the Saanich Inlet - ESP_105LU_22_DNA (SPAdes) (version 2) | ecosystem: Environmental > Aquatic > Marine > Intertidal...
ATGCCAATTCACTTTCTGTTTATCCGAACCCTGTAAGCGATGAATTGTTGATCGTAGAAGCAAACGCTATTGCAGATTATCGAATTTCTGTGCTGAGTTCTTTAGGGCAATCAATCATCGTTCATTCTTATCCAATGGACGAAAATCGAAAGGCATTTGAAGTGGGACATTTAACCAGCGGCATTTATTTCGTAGAACTTCGAAAAGATGGTACAGAACCACTGCGAATTAAGTTTGTAGTGCAGTAAAATTGCAACTCGAAATTCAGATTCGGCTAAACTTCAATGTTCTCAATCGATCAATAATCGCAGTGTGAAGACATTTGTTTTATAAATGCCGCTTACGAGATAAACTCCAGAATTGAGGTCAGAACAGTCAAACTCAGTTCCGTTTTCGAAGCGCTTCTGCAATCCACCTGCCATATCGTAAATAGCTATTTGCTCCAGTTCCAAATCAGTTCCATTATTTGAAACGCTGAACATTCCATCAGAAGGGTTTGGGATAATTTCTAATTGGAACTGCGCTTCAATCGGATTTTCTGTACTTAAGCCCGAGCAGATACAGGCGTCATAAAATGAAACCGCACTGCTGATTGCTTGATTTGGGTAGAAACCAAATCCATTGGTCAATGGTACAGAACCAAGTCCGTAGTATAGAGAACAGTAACTCATTAAAGATGCCGAGTTCGTAGGTGCAGGCGGTGGTTGAGTACATCCAACTCCTGAATTGTTCGGTTCAACAGCAGCACAGCCGTCAATTGCTCCTCCTGGCCAACCGCACCAATGTGTATGTCTTGAGCTCAAATTATGACCCAATTCATGACTGATAACCTCTACGGTAGAAGAATATGTTGGATAATTGTAGTAGTAATATTCTATCCGCGTTGCCGCAAATCGCCCTTGTGTGTTGTTTGGATTGAATTGATCAAAATAAAAGCTATTGTCGCACAAAGCATCGATTACCGCATATCCCGCCGGTCCATTTACCTGATCCACATTAATCAACATTGCTAAATCGTGTCCTAAAAAATTGAGATCTTGGTGAATATTGCTTCCAAACTGTACCCATGTTCCAAAAATATCAGCAGAATTATACGGATCAGGTCCAGTATATGCATATCGCGACCCAAGATTCATAGAAATTCCTTCTTGCTGGTACAACGCGGCTACACTGTTAAAGATCGCGTCTAAATCAAAAAGACATGCGTTGTAATCGTTACCGTGCAAATAGTAAAAATCGTAATCTGCCAGCCAAAACAAAGTAATTGGACACGATTGCTTTTTTTGCTGTTGCGCTGAAGTATTCAATTCTGGAAGCTCTCCAAAATCTGCGGTTTCACAAGTCATATTACGACCTGGATGCTCTGAATCGAGGTAAATAACGTAATCTTCTGTTCCTTTTTTCTTGTCAATAATCCAATTGCCGTCATTTGTAGCAATGAGTCCTTTCAACCTGTTTTTTGAGAAACTAAAACTTACCCAAGCAGTTTCGTTTCCAGCGACAACTCCGCGGTAGTGAATGCTTTTCTCCGTCGGCATCTCCGTGTACACTTCACCGTCATAGATCCCTTTTTTATCAATGTGACCTGAAATTTCATAGCGCATCATTGTTAACTCGAAGACTCCCGTTTTACATGGGATTGAAAGTTGAATCAAACGATCATCCGACTCTATTAAAGTGCTCAATTCAGAATAATTTACAGCTAAAACTTCATTTCCGTCCGTGAGTTCATCATCGAATAAGTCGACCTTTTCAGGGTGAGTTGTTTTGATGGCGTTTTCCAATTCCGACTGAATTGACTGGGCATTAACAGAATTACACACAAGAATTGAAACTGCAAATAAGGCTATTCTGATTTGCTGATTTAGCATAATTAGTTCTCTCACAATGATCGCTTTAAGTAGTTATGTATGCAATAAAAGTAGTGAGATTACCCTTGATTTCGGAAGTTGATAGAATTTTTAACTCAAAAAAATCGATTTAAAATGCACTTCGATCAATTCATATCGCAAATCACTATCTTGTGGCATCAAACCAAAGTGTTGAGTCGATTCGTTTTATTTCTTTTTCTCCTAGCTAGCTCCATCGCGTGCTCTCAAAATGAAGTGCCGCGAATTGTCGATAGTTTAACTCAATCCGAGCATTTGGATTCTCTTCGAACTGAGTTTGGATTTAGAAAAACTGTTCCAGCGCGGTACGAACTGGCTTTTTTAACGGCGTTATCTTATTATCCCGAATTGGACAGTTCCGAAATTCGATTTAAAGAAGCGCGAATAAAAACGACGTTAAATGCCCGTCCCACCATTGGTTCTTTACTTTTTAGGAAGCGAGAAAAACGCAAGTATATCATTCGGATAAATTCGCAAAAAAAGGACAGTTTGATTCTCTTATCGGACGCTCCTTTTAACAGTCAAATTGGACTTTTTGGACATGAATTAGGGCATTTTGCCGATTATCACAAAAGATCCTTTTTTGGTGTGCTAAAGCGCTTGATTTCTTATTCGACCCTCAAAGGCAAATCCAAATTCGAGAAAGAAATAGATACAATAACCATTGAGCGTGGACTTGGTTGGCAGCTATACGCTTGGTCGTATTATGTTTTGTTCGACTCAGACGGAAGTAAGGCATACAAAGAATACAAAAGATCCGTTTATTTAACGCCGAAAGAGATAAAGCAAAAAATCTATGAATAATTAGGGCTTCAAAAACTACAACGATTGACCCCATTTTTCAATAAAAAAGCCACCTTTTTCAAGATGGCTTTCACGAAATCATTCCCTTTTTACTTCTTTATTTCCTTAATCAAAGCTTGATATTCTTTTTGGACAGCTTCGAATTCAGCTATCTTCTTGCGCGTTTGATCGGCATACACAGCGTCATCATTTTTTTCGTATTCAGCAAGTTCTTCTTTGAGATCTACAATTTTAGCTGTCATTGACTCATTCACATAATTCAAGTTTTGTGGCAAGAACATCATCATGTAGAATCCTCCACTCTTCGCTTGTTTCGAATAAATATCCAGAGCCGTTTTTGCCGTTTTTGCATCTTGACGCGCGACAAACAACGTTAGTGAGTTAACAACACCCAAGCGATCCCAACCTTGCAATACACTTTGATCCATCGCATTAGCGAAAAAGTCAATTTTATCCGCAGTTCCATGTGTTGCGTACAATTTACTAATCCCGTAAAGCATTTTTGAGGATGGTGCATCCATTAAGCTTTCTGCTTTCTTCATTGCCAATTCTGGATTGATATTTCCGAGTGCATTGAGTGCTTCAGTAATTACATTGTAAGAACGATCATGCTCAATCACTTCAGCATATATAGCTGTGCGTCCTTCTTCATCATCCATCATCAAATACTCAAGAGCTAAAATTGCTGCTGAGCGCACATCTGACTTCGGATCTTGCTCGATCATTCCTTTCACGATTTCAACCGCTTTGGTTTTATTTTCGGCAGTCAATAAGCTTACGTGGTTCAACGCCAATTCGCGTAAATGCCAAAATTTATCTTTCATGGCATCCAACACCAATTTCTGTCCTGCTTGAGATTCATCAGCTCCTTCTTCCAAACCATCTCTACGCGCCGCATATCGATCGCCGTTGTAGTATTGGAAACGATACATGTCTTTCGACTTATCTTCCGTGATTTTTGCCAACAACATTTGCTCGTTGTCGATAATAAAACCTTTCAATGTTCCTTTATATGGAATCACAAACTCTTCCTCCAGAGCATCCATTTCCACTTCATGAATGTGTTTTCCTTCGTCGTCAAAAACTGCTATTTCGAAAGGCAATTTGTAAATCGGTGAGTGATCCAAGTTTTGCTTTTGATACGCGTTAATTACCAATTGACTGTTCTCTGCATCTGCGAATGGGAAGAACTCAAGATTTGCGTGACCAGCACCTAAGAACCATTGGTTAAAGAACCAGTTTAAATCCTCTCCAGAAATTTCTTCAAAAGACAATCGCAATTGATGAAACTCTGCTGGTTTGAATTTATTGGTCGTTAAATAATGCTGAATCCCAGCAAAGAAAGCCTCGTCTCCAAGGTAATTTCTCAGCATGTGTAAAATACGCCCTCCCTTATTGTAAGAGTGCCCGTCGAACATTTGTTCTTTGTCGCTATAGTCAAACCAAATTAGGTTGTGATACCCTTGAATACCTACCGATTGATAGTACCCGTCCGCTTCCAACTCAGCATTATAATCTGCTTCGTCTAAACCATATCTGTGCTCATCCCAAAGGTATTGTGAGTAATTAGCAAAGGACTCGTTCAAAGGTAAGTTGGACCAAGATTCACAGGTCACCAAATCTCCAAACCAGTGGTGAAATAACTCATGAGCGATCGTCGACTGATCATTTCCGTCCAACAAAGCACGCTCATTGCGATAGACGAAGTCACCAAAAATCACGGCACTTGTGTTCTCCATCGCTCCGGAAACATAATCACGAACAACAATTTGATTGTATTTATCCCACGGGTATTCAACACCTAAACGCTCAGAGAAAAATTTGATCATTTCTGGAGTTTCTCCGAAAATTGCCATGGCATCATCCGCCCACTCTGGCTCTACGTAGTAATTCACCTCCATTTTTGATCCGTCTGGTCGGGTGTAAGAATCTTCAACGATGCTGAATTCTCCAACCCCCATCATGAAAAGGTATGGAGCGTGCGGCAAATCTTGTTTCCAATGATCGATGCGCATTCCGTCTGCCGTTTTAATGCTTTCTACTAACTCACCATTCGACAACGTAATGTATTTAGGGTCTACTTTAATGTAAACTTCTTGTGTTGTTTTTGCGTTTGGTTGATCAATTGTTGGAAACCAAACTGAACTCGATTCCGTTTCACCCTGCGTCCAAATTTGCGGCATTTTATCTGCGTCTTCTCCCGTTGGATTGATAAAATAAAGACCTTTGTCAGAGGTGATTGCTACACTACCGCCTTCTTCGCGTTCTTCTGGTTTTGCCAAGTAATCAATAACTACAGTATATTGTTGATCACGCGTATAGGTTTGATTCAATTGAATCGTCAAAACATCCTCAACGTAGGTGAACTTTAAAGGTTTTCCCAACAATTTAACGCTTCGAATCTCCATTCCTTTCGCGTCCAAAATGAGCTTATCCGTTTCGTAAAAATGCGGTTTCGCAGTGATTGTGGCTACACCGTTCATTTGTGACTTTTCCCAAATAAAATTTACTTCTAATTTGGTATGAATTAAATCGGTGAATAATGTTTCAGAGCCGTGATATACTGGGCGTTCTGGGTCCATGTAGACATCACTGATGATCTCTTCGTTTCCACCATTTCCATTGGTCTCGGTGCCAACTGTACCATTATTTGATCCGTTATTCTCGTTCTTTTTTGTTCCACACGAAAGCAAGAACACAACAGCAAAGAGCCACAATAATTTATTCATTCTACAAAATTTATATTCGACACAAATCTCAACAATTATTTCTGATTAGCGAGCAATTTATACAGCATCGGACATGGATTCTATTATTTTTGTACGAAATACTTGATAAATGGCAAATCGCAGTTGGACCATAGATGGAAATGAAGTTACTGGAACAGAGGGCGCTATTGTGCGTTGGGATGATGAAACATTTTTCACGCTAGAGTTTAATGGTAAGACTTTCTTTGGTGAAATCTTAGAAGATCAGACCGAGAGCAATCAGCTCAAATTGAAAATCAATCACCGCGTTTTTGAAATCAAGAAAAAAGGATCTTTGGATGCACTTATTTCAGCTATGGGACTTGATAAGCCAAAAATCAAAAAGCTAAAAGAACTTCAAGCACCAATGCCAGGAAGAATTGTTAGCGTTGTTGTTTCTGTTGGTGATGAACTCAATATTGGTGATGAAATTCTTTCTTTAGAGGCCATGAAAATGGAGAACGTTTTGAAAGCTGAAGGAATTGGAATTGTAAAATCAATTAACGTTGGTAAAGATGACGTTGTTGATAAGGGTTCTGTTTTAATTGAATTTGAATAGTTTACCTAATCCGCTTCACCAAAATATTTTTTCAGAAAAATCCTTCGATTTTCATTACTTTCGATCCTACGTAGATCTAACCAGTGAACTCTAAGTCGAACCATACATTAAAAAGCGGTATCCTTCGTCAATTATTGTATTCGGAAGTTTTTCAACATCCGTTAACAGCCGAAGAATTAATAAAATTTTCTAGTGTTAAGGCATCTCTTTCGTATGAGGAACTTCATGCTGCACTGGCTGAGTTATCCGATGATGGGCTAATTGAGTTACACAACAATCACGCGGCAACATCGGATATAGAGAGCAAGGTATTGCGAAGAAAAGTAGCTGGAGATCGGGCGACTCAACTGTTTGATAAATCCATTCAAGTTGCCACGTTCATTCAAAAATTTCCCTTTGTGGAAGGAGTTGGAATTTCTGGATCGCTCTCTAAAGGAGTGCTACACGACGATGGTGATTTTGATTACTTCATCATTACCAAGCCAGGGCGCGTTTGGATTGCCAGAACCTTATTGATTCTTTATAAAAAGGTTTTCTTACTCAATTCCAGAAAATACTTCTGCGTCAACTACTTCATTGATAGTGACCATTTGGAAATTGAAGAGAAAAATAGATTTACAGCTGTTGAAATCGCCACATTGATCCCTGTTTGCGGTGAAGTTTTTGATTCATTTTACCAACAAAACGATTGGTTAGAAGGTTTTTTTCCAAATGGCGCTAAATCTGATTTTAAGACCAAGAAAATTGGCAAAACAATAGTCAGTAGGTCACTTCAATCAATCTATGCAGGGAAATTTGGCGATTGGTCGGACCGAAAAGCAATGCGAATTACTTTGAAGCGATGGAAGCGAAAATTCAGCGACTTTAATTCGGACAAGTTCGATCTAACCATGAAAACGAGACGTTATGTGTCAAAACACCATCCCAATGACTTTCAAAATAAAGTATTGAACAAATATGCTGATCTCAAAAATGACTTCCGAAAAAAACACGAGAACGCCTTAAAAAAGCATACTATTGAACTGTGAATATTTTTCTGACACATAGCTACTTTTATCAACTCGATCCAAAACAATGGATCAACAAAACACCTTACCCGCCTTTAGCGACAATCACTGCGTTGGCTCATCTTGAACAAAATGGATATCACCCTAATTTTTACGACCCTGCACTAGACGCCAATACGACTATCTGTGAGGCAGAGATGACCTTGGCGCAGCCAGAATTGGTTATCATCTATGAAGATGGCTTCAATTATCTGACTAAAATGTGCTTGACGAATATGCGCTATGCTTGTTTTGAGTTGATTAAAAAAGCAAAATCCCTCGGTGCCAAAGTCATTGTTTCCAGTTCCGATGCTACAGATCACTGGGAAATGTACCATGAATATGGCGCAGATATAATTATTCATGGTGAAGGGGAGCATACGCTTTTAGAGTCCATACAAGCAGTTGAGCAGCAAAAAGATCTTTTTTTGGTTGCTGGAATTAGCCTTTTAAGAGAAGGTAAAGCCCAAAAAAATGCACCGAGAACGAACGAACGCGATCTTGACATTTTTCCACAAGCAAATTGGAATGTGATTGATATTGAGGCCTATCGTGAAATCTGGAAACAAGGGAAATTTCCTTTTACATTAAATATCAGCACAACACGTGGCTGTCCTTTTAAATGTAACTGGTGCGCAAAACCAATTTACGGTAATCGTTATAACTCAAGGTCACCTGAACGCGTTGTAGAAGAGCTGGCACACTTGAACGAGAAATATGGCGTCCAACATTTTTGGATCACGGATGATATTTTTGGATTGAAGCCTGGATGGGTCACAGCATTTAATCAATTAATTCAAGAACAAAATTTAAAAATCAACTACAAAATTCAAAGTCGTGCGGATTTACTGATGCAAAATAAAACCATTGATGAATTGGCAGCATCTGGATTGGAAGAAGTATGGGTTGGAGCGGAGAGTGGTTCCCAGAAAATTCTAGATGCAATGGACAAGGGAATTACATTGCAACAGATTGATACTAGCACAAAACTGCTTCAAAAACATGGTGTTCGCGTCGCATATTTCCTACAATTTGGTTATCTAGGCGAAACGAAAGAAGACATTGCCCTCACCCTAAAAATGGTGGAAGAAAACAATCCAGATGATATCGGTATATCCGTTTCCTACCCGCTTCCAGGAACAAAGTTTTACGAAAAAGTAAAATCACAATTAGGTAGCAAGGAAAACTGGGAAGATTCCGATGATTTGGACCTCATGTTCGAAGGTTCCTTTTCACCTGATTATTACCGTGCGTTACAGCGATTCGTTCATCACAAATTTCGGTTAAAACAAGGTTGGCAAAGACTTTCGGGAAAACGAAAATACATCTCATGGCGCTATACAATGTTGATCCCTTACAATTGGATGAAAGCCCAAATGCTGAAAAGCAAGCTTCGGTAATCATGGAACAATTCGACAGCGCCGCTTCTGATTACGATTTAATTTTTACCGACTCTTGTGTCGGAAAAGCGCAAAGAAGTCAAGTCTGGCGTTATGTGGATCGCTACGTCACTCCAAATGCCAAAAACATTCTGGAAATCAATTGCGGAACTGGAGAAGATGCAAAAATATGGTCGGAACGAAAGAAAAATATAGTCGCCACTGACATTTCTCCTGAAATGATTCAAATCGCTCAAAAAAAAGCTCCGGAAATTCAATGCGAAATATTAGATGTCACCAAATTAAATACTACCAAAGGAAATTTCGATACGGTCTTTTCAAACTTTGGTGGATTGAACTGTTTACCAACTGAGGAGCTGGAAAAGTTCTTCTCTGATGCTGGTGAAATTCTGGATTCTGGCAATCACATGGTACTAGTGATTATGGGTAAGAAATGTCTTTGGGATCAGTTTTACATGATTTTCAAACGACGTTTAAAAGACCGAAACCGAAGAAATACAGACCAACCCGTTGACGTTAATGTTGAGGGTGAAAACGTCCCGACCTGGTACTATTCTCCCGACCAAATTGAAGAATTAGCGGAGGCTAAATTCGATACAATCACCATCCGCCCAATAGGACTTTTCGTTCCTCCTTCGTATCTTGCTCCAGCATTTGAAAAGCGCAAAGGACTGTTCAGTTTTGTTAAGTGGCTTGATCGACAATTCACACACAAAAAGTTCAGTAATCTGGCTGACCATTTCTTAATCGTTTTGAAACGAAAATGAAAACTGTACTCACACATGCGTATTTCATCCGCGAGGACGTAAAGGAGCAAAAAATAATGCGTCCTTATCCTACGCTTGGGTTGTTGTATATAAGTTCGTTTCTAAAAGAAAATGGCAAGGACGTCCATTTGATCGATAGTACCTTTATGGACAAAAGGGAATGGCAAAATGAGGTTATTTCTATCCACCCAAAAACAATCGCTTTCTACACCAACCTCATGACGAAGGTAGAGGTGATTCGTCAGGTGCAGTTTCTAAAAAAGGAACTCCCAGAAACATCCTTTGTGATTGGAGGGCCAGATGTCACTTACAATATCGAGAATTACCTCAACGCAGGATTTGATTTTGTAGTAATCGGTGAAGGAGAGCAAACCATGCTGGAACTTGTTAATGCCTCAGAAAAGGGCGAACCCATTGATGATATCCAAGGAATCGCTTATTTTAAAGATGGAGTTGTCCAGCAAAACGAATCCAGAACAAAAATCAAAGATCTTTCAACCTTACCCTTTCCTGATCGTACCGCTATTCCTTTGGAAACCTACCTCAACGTTTGGGGCGAACACCATGGGAAACGAACGGCGAATATCAGCACGCAAAGAGGTTGTCCTTACACGTGTAAATGGTGTAGCACCGCAGTTTACGGTCAAAGTTACCGAAGAAACGACCCCGCTCGTGTAACTGCCGAAATCATCGAAATGAAAGAAAATTTTGGTGTCGAGGCACTTTGGTTTGTCGACGATGTTTTTACGGTTAGTCACAAATGGATTTCTGAACTGCATGCCGAATTTGTTAAAAACGATTTAATAATTGCCTTCGAATGTATTACCAGAGCCGAGCGCTTGAACGAAAAGGTTTTACAGCAATTGAAGGACATGGGATGTTTTCGAATTTGGATTGGCGCTGAAAGTGGTTCACAGAGAATTATTGACAAAATGGATCGTCGTGTTACTCTGGAAACCGTACAGGAAATGATGCAATTAACCCAAAAACTGGGAATGGAAGCTGGAACATTCATCATGGTTGGCTACCCAGGAGAAACACATGAAGATATCGTCGCAACGATGGAACACATCGACAAATGCAGTCCTGATTTCCTGACGATTACGCGCGCTTATCCGATCAAAGGAACGGATTTGTACAACGAAATCGAATCGAAAATTACCGTAAAACCAGATTGGAGCACCAGCACAGACCGTGAAATTAAATTCGAGCTTCCGTACTCAGACAAGTATTACGAAAACGCAGTTCGCTATTTAGTGAACGGCTGGCAAGGAAAAAAATTCGGCTCGATAAAGAGTAAAATCAAAGGAAAAATCGCTCTGAAGTTGATGAAAGCTGCAAAGTGAAATTTAATTGAGTTCAAGACAATTT
>Ga0209137_1004805_pt1 | contig 10582 bp, 8 predicted proteins | sample SaaInl5LU_22_DNA_FD_184642 | JGI IMG/M metagenome (GOLD analysis project Ga0209137, IMG submission 184642) | Marine microbial communities from expanding oxygen minimum zones in the Saanich Inlet - ESP_105LU_22_DNA (SPAdes) (version 2) | ecosystem: Environmental > Aquatic > Marine > Intertidal...
CTGATTTACTGCACACCGGTAATGATCCCTATTTTATATTCGATGCATTAAAACAACAGGGCGCGCTGAAGGTAAATTTAGATAGCAGTAATTTGCCTCAACTTAACGACTTGAATCCAGAACAGCTGTACCTTAATTGGACGCTTGAACTAACCTCAGAAACACCAACCGATGAGATAAAAGAGATATTCGAGTGGGTTGAGGCGAGTGCCGAGATCAATATAGAGGTTAAAAGTACAGGTCAATCATCCCCTACCCCCATTCAAACCCGTTCAACAACACAAACAGCATCGACCGCGTCACAGCCAGTTGAGCAAGCCGTTAACCCTGTTAAACCTAGCCAAACCTCCAAAGCTGTTGCTGCAAAATCGGGTGTAAAAGCAACCAGTTCAGAGCCAAGCTCAATTCGTGTTGAAACAAATAAAATAGACGCACTTATCAACCGTGTTGGTGAGCTGGTTATCACTCAAGCAATGCTTAGCCAGGTAGGTACAGAGTTATCTGAGGATGAAAATGCAGGTATCCTGGCTGAGCGTTTAACAGACGGGCTTATGCAGCTGGAGCGCAATACCCGCGATCTACAGCAAGATGTGATGCGCGTGCGTATGATGCCAATTAGCTTTGTATTTAACCGTTTTCCCCGTTTGGTTCATGATGTCAGCAGTAAACTCAGTAAAAAAGTTGAGCTCAAACTCAGCGGTGAGCAGACGGAAATTGACAAAACGGTCATGGAAAAACTCGGTGACCCTATGGTCCACCTTGTACGCAACTCTTTAGATCATGGGCTTGAAACACCCGAAGAGCGTAAATCAAAAGGCAAACCTGAAGTCGGCACCCTGCTGCTTAAAGCCTATCACCAAAGCGGCAACGTCATCATTGAGATCATTGACGACGGCCGTGGACTAAACACCGCTAGAATCCGAGAAAAAGCGCTTTCAAGTGGCCTTATTAATGCCGAACAGAATCTGAGCGATGATGATATTCACGATCTAATTTTCCAACCTGGATTCTCAACCGCAGACGCGGTTAGCGATCTGTCTGGTCGGGGTGTTGGTATGGATGTAGTGCGCCGTAATATTGAATCCCTTGGGGGTCATGTATCAGCTCAATCTAAGAAAGATGTTGGCGCAACCATTACCGTCTCACTGCCGTTAACCCTTGCAATCATGGATGGGCAACTGGTTCGACTCGGTGAAGATACCTACATTATTCCGCTGGTATCAATTGTTGAAACGATTCAAGCATCAGATGAAACGCTCAGCAGTATCGGCGGTGAACGCAGATTACTGCACTACCGCGATGAATACATCGCACTGATCGATATGAAAGTTCTATTTAATTTACCCGCTACGCCAAAAAATGCCTCTAACCTGATCGCAATCGTCGAGCACAGTGGTGAAAAACTGGCCCTTCGAGTTGATGAACTGCTTGGGCAGCAGCAGGTTGTAATAAAAAGCCTCGAGGTGAACTTCAAGCGCATCGAAGGTCTGTCGGGCGCGACAATTCTAGGTGACGGTAGCGTCGCACTGATTCTTGATATAGCGGGCATCGATAAACGTAGCCACAACCAACAAATTCTAGCCGACGAGATCTTTTCGTCGCTATCGACACATTGAGGAGAAAGGTTATGAATGCCGAGCCCCAATCAGTAGATAAAACCGCCAACCATGGCATCGCATCGAACGGACAGAAACAGTTCCTAAGTTTTCTGCTTGATGACGAAGAGTATGGTGTGGATATTCTTCGCGTCCAAGAACTACGGGGATGGACACCCGTAACCCGTGTTCCGGATATGCCTGAATATCTTCGCGGTGTATTAAACCTAAGAGGTGCAATCATTCCAGTAGTCGACTTGCGCTGCAAGTTTGGTTTGAAGCCGATTAAATACGGACCCACCACAGTTGTCATTGTGGTCAAAGTGGACAGCGGAAGTAGCGAACGCATCATGGGCATCATTGTCGATGCAGTCGCCGAAACGTACACGCTCGATCTTGAATCAATTCAGCCCGCACCAAAGGTTGGTAGCGCTATCAATGCACGATTTATAACCGGGCTCGTTGCCCAAAACGAACGCATGATTGTTTTGCTCGATATAGATGAACTTATGAATTCTGATGAGCTTGCTACAGAGTTTCAAGCAGACACTCTTGGCGAACTTAACTAGCGGAGGATCCACCAATGAAAATCAATGAGCCGGTTACAGACCATGAAGTAAAGCTCCGCGAAGGCCAGGAGCTTGTGACTAAAACCGATCTAAAGGGTGTTGTAACCTATACCAACCCTGATTTCATAGAAATCAGCGGCTTCTCGGAGGCAGAACTCGTGGGTAAAAACCACAATGTGGTACGCCACCCCGATATGCCAGTCGAGGCTTTTAAAGATCTATGGGATACCCTTAAAGCCGGGCGTCCTTGGGTAAAGCTGGTAAAAAACCGCTGTAAAAATGGCGATTACTACTGGGTTAAAGCCAATGTCACGCCGGTTTTTCGCAACGGCGAAATAGTTGAGTATATGTCGGTAAGAACACGTCCGACCCAAGAAGAGGTAGACGCATCACATAAACTCTACAATAAACTTAAAAAGAAAGAAGCGAAGCTCCCCCCCGTTACAGCGGTGGTTTCAAAAAACCTCAACTCGAAACTGTTTCAGTCAATCACCCTATCCGCTTTGGTTGCAATCGCCATTACTGCCGTGGTGGTTTTAACCGGTATTGGCGGTCCCTGGGCACTTGAAATTGGTCCTGTTACTGGTTTTATTTTGCTCTGCATATTTATGAAACGCATGCTCGATAAAGAGGTTATAGAACCGATAAACGAAGCTCAGTCTCACATGCGCGACATTGCTCAAGGGCTCTACTTAGAATCCGTCCCAGTAGAGCGATCAGGTGAGATGGGCGAAATAATGCGTTCTATCAAAATGTTAGCCATCAAACTTGGGTTTGAGGTTAATGATGCTAAAGAGCAGAACCGCAGAGCACAGCGTATCAAAGTTGCACTCGATAATGTGAGTTCGAACGTCATGATGGCCGATCCTGATGGCAACATCATCTATTGTAACGATGCCGTTATTGAAATGATGCGCAAAGCACAAAAAGATATACGTGAGCAGTTACCTAATTTCGATGCTGACCGCATTGTCGGATCTAACTTCGATATTTTCCACAAAGCACCTGAACATCAACGTCGTATGCTTGAGACACTCAAATCGACGCATAAGGGCCAGATCAAAGTGGGGATTCGTTCATTCGAACTGATTGCAAACCCTGTCGTAGACGATCAGAACCGTCGCCTAGGTACAGTGGTTGAGTGGGCAGACATAACGGATCAGCTGACAGCTGAACGTCAGGTCGAGGATCTGATTCAGAAAGCCTCAATGGGTGAACTAGATCAACGCCTTGATGTCAGTATCTACAGTGGATTTATGAAAAACATAGCCTCGGGCGTAAACCAAATGCTCGACGCTGTTGTGGTTCCACTGCGTGAAGTACAACGAGTACTGAACTCACTAGCCGAGGGCGATCTGACAGAACGCATGAGTGGGGACTTCCATGGCGACTTTGCCAAACTAAACGATGCCTTAGATAGCTCAATCACTAACCTGAACGACATGGTCAGTGAGATTCGTTCGGCAGGTTCTAGTATAGCGACCGCCTCCTCTGAGATCTCAAGCGGCAATACAACGCTCAGTCAACGAACTGAAGCCCAGGCAGCCAGCTTAGAAGAGACAGCTGCCAGTATGGAAGAGATGACCAGTACCGTTCGACAAAATGCTGACAACTCTGAAGAGGCACGTAAACTTGCTGGTGAAGCCCGAGAGCTTGCCGAACGCGGTGGCGCTATCTCTAACCGTGTTGTCTCATCAATGGGTGATATCAGTAAGAGTTCTGGCAAGATCGCAGAGATTATCGGTGTAATCGATGAGATCGCTTTCCAAACTAACCTCTTGGCACTAAACGCTGCAGTTGAAGCTGCGCGTGCAGGTGAACAAGGACGCGGATTCGCAGTCGTTGCTTCTGAAGTACGAAGCTTGGCACAACGCTCCGCTAGCGCCGCTAAGGAGATTAAAGAACTTATCAACGACAGTGTCTCTAAGGTCGATGACGGCAGTAAACTGGTTAATGAGTCGGGTGATGCACTGAGTGCAATCATGGATGCAATTAATAATGTCTCCAGCATTATTTCTGAGATAGCAGGCGCAAGCCGTGAGCAAGCAATAGGTATTGAACAGGTCAACACCGCCGTGACGCAAATGGATGAAGGTACTCAGCAGAACGCTGCGCTGGTGGATGAAGTGGCCGCCGCATCTGCATCAATGGAAGAACAGGCAGCTCAACTGCAAGAGTTGGTTAACCGCTTTCAGGTGACCGGTGACTTAACCGGTTCTCAAATGGGCGGGGTAGAGAAACGCGATCGACTCCGTGCACTTGCAGCTCAAACCGCTCCCGCGCCTGTAAGGGCACCTGCAACCGCTAAAGCTCAGGCTAAAAGTAGCAAACCTGCGACACCTGTAAAATCAGCCAGCAAGCCACCTAAGCTTGTTGAACCAGATGGTAGCCACGATGAGTGGGATGAGTTCTGATTACTCACTCCACTCCCCATCTAGCAAACAGAGTCGGGGTCTCGAATGAGACCCCCCTTCAGGACCGATCTATGTCATCTGAAAAGCGTGAATTCGACTTCACCCGCAAACAGTTTGTCTGGGTCAGGGATAAATTGTATGACCATGCGGGAATCGTTCTCTCCGATCATAAAGAGAGCATGGCGTATAATCGCCTGGTGCGTCGCGTACGTGACCTTAAACTCGATGGCTTTGATACCTATCTAAAGTATCTCGAAACTCACCCAACTGAATTTAATCAATTTATAAATTCATTAACCACTAACCTCACCTCATTTTTTCGTGAAAAACACCATTTCGACTTTGTTCGGGATCAAATAATTCCGGATATGAAACGCTCAGGACGACGCTCAATTCGTGCATGGTCTGCGGGCTGCTCACTTGGGGAGGAGACCTATTCACTGGCAATTACGCTTGCTGAGGGTCTGGCAAATGCCCCCTCCTTCGACTGGCGTATCCAAGCGACAGATATAGACTCTGATGTTCTCAAAACGGGTGCTTCGGGTGTGTACCTTAGTGAACGACTCAATGCGGTGCCTGATAAGCAACTGCATCGCTGGTTTCTTAAAGGCAGCGGTGGTCAAGCCGGAAAGGTTAAAGTTAAACCCGAACTTCGTTCACATATAGATTTCCAGCAGGTAAATCTTATGGCTGATTGGCCAATTGATGGTCCATTAGATTTTATCTTCTGCCGCAATGTAATGATCTATTTTGATCAAGAGACACAGAAACGTCTTTTAGCTCGCATGGCTGAGCTCTTAAGACCTGAGGCCTATCTATTTATAGGACACTCAGAATCAATTGCTAAACTCACAGACCGCTTTCGCCTCGTGGGTAAAACCATCTATCAGCGAGTAAAGTGAGGAACATATGATGGCTGGATCGGCTCTTTTCGAGCGTTATTGGGATAGCAAATGGAATAGCTGGTTAGTCAACCTGCGACAAGGCGACTACCTAGTCTCCGATGAGCCCATTTTAATGACGACCGTTCTTGGCTCATGTGTTTCAGCCTGCGTATTTGATCCAGTGGCCAAAGTGGGTGGCATGAATCACTTTCTTTTACCCGATGAAGGTACTAGCGAGCCACTCACGGGATCTTATCGTTACGGTGTACATGCCATGGAAATACTGGTGAATACGCTATTAAAAAAAGGCGCTGACCAACAACGACTGGAGGTGAAAGTATGCGGTGCAGCTGATGTGATATCCGCATTCACACATAAGGTAGGTGCCTGTAATGAAGTATTTATTCGCCGCTATCTAAAAACAGAACATTTAAATTTAACGGCTGAAGACCTCGGTGGGTTAAGCCCAAGACGAATAATGTTTAATCCCCAAGATGGTCGTTTACGCGTTAAAAAACTTCATAATCCGCTTACACCAGATACTGTGACGGCTGAACAGCGGCGAGCTCAGAGCTTAAAACACACGAGCGAGCGTTCAGCTGACATAGAACTCTTTGATATAGGACCAGGAGATACCCAATGAGTAAAGCACGGGTACTAATAGTCGATGACTCTACTGTTGTGCGAGCGGTGTTGCGCGAAATGCTTATCGCCGATCCTGAAATTGAAGTCGTCGGTGAAGCTGCCGACCCCTATGAGGCAAGGGATAAAATAAAAGCGACCAACCCAACGGTTCTGACACTCGATGTAGAGATGCCCCGCATGGATGGGATCACCTTTTTACGCAACCTTATGCGATTAAACCCCCTCCCCGTCATCATGCTCTCATCCTTAACGAGCGAAGGGGCTGAAACGACACTGCAAGCGCTCGAAATTGGTGCAGTCGACTATATGCCAAAACCAACGGCGCATGATGACGAGCGCAAGCTCGATGCATTTCAAAACGAATTAACAACCAAAGTAAAAAACGCCGCGGCCTCTTACCACAAGGTGAAGCATCTCAGTCGTGTTAAAAGTGCAGTTAAACCAAAACTCGCCTCAGTAACAAGCGCCAATATAGGCCAATTACCTAAACAGGCGGCTATCGCAATAGGCTCATCAACGGGCGGTACAGAAGCGCTGCGAGAGGTGTTACAGACCCTTCCGACGGGGCTGCCGCCGATTGTTATTGCGCAGCATATTCCAGGTTCTTTTAGTGCTCGCCTGGCCGAGCGTCTAAATACGATAACCAAGATTCGCGTCGTTGAAGCACAAAATGCGCAGATTTTAGAACCTGGCCATGCCTACCTAGCACCAGGGGATGCCCACCTAAGAGTTGAAAAAAATGGTGGAATATTACGTGCTCGACTTGGGCAAGATGCGCCTATTAATCGCCATAAACCCTCAGTCGAGGCACTATTTGACTCACTATTGGACATTAATCCAGCGGCTGTTGTTGCCATTATGCTTACTGGCATGGGAGAAGATGGAGCAATGGCAATGAGACGCCTTAAAGATGCCGGTGCCTACACGATCTGCCAAGATGAGAAAACCAGTCTAGTATGGGGTATGCCGGGTGCTGCAGTACGTTATGGAGCAGCCTGTGAGCAGACACCTTTAAATAAAGTTGGCGAGCGTGTATTGCGCCGCTTTACCACCAAGCAGGAGAGCAAAGTATGAAACACATCAAGCTACCCTGGATGCAAATAGCCGTACTTGTGCTAATAACAATCGAACACGCGCTTACTGAGATGCACGTTTTTCTATGGATTGGGCTTACACTACTTTTCGCATTATCAATTTATCAGCTACCTATAATAAGTGATAAGTTAGGTTCTAAAAAAACCAACTCAGCGTCCAAAAAAACGCAGTCAGACGAAGAACAAAATGCGTTAGCGGCTACTGCGAGTACTCAAGTTATACCGGGTATTCACGATACTTTTTCACAGGTTTCAACCAATCTAAATTTCGAGGCACAGATAGTGCAACAGGAGACAGAGCGCGTACGTGAACTGATTGCAGATGCTGTCAAACTGATGGATTCAAGTTTTAGAACCATGCACAAAATTTCAAACGAACAGAGCCACCATACCGCTGAAATAATTGCTCAAGCACAATCGGGTGATGGTGAATCAGGTATGAGCATGCAAGCGTTTATTTCGCAGGCACAGGTATCGGTCGGTCACTTCTCAGAGGTTATGGAGGCCGTTTCGCATAATTCCGAAACCATCGTTAAACACATAGAGATGATGGTTCTCAAGATGGACGGTATCTTTAAGCTATTAGAGGATGTAGAGGGTCTTGCAAGTCAAACTAATCTACTGGCCTTAAATGCGAGCATTGAAGCGGCACGTGCAGGTGATGCAGGCAGAGGGTTCGCTGTCGTTGCAAACGAAGTACGCAGCCTATCGGTAAACTCCGCAGAGTTAAATCAACGAATTCGCCACGAAATCGGTGCCACTCGCGCAACCATTGATGGTTTAAGCAAGACTGTGGAAAAAATTGCCAGTACCGACATAGCCCAAGCGATGGCGACACGCAAGGATGTGGAAGGTATGTTCGCTGACATGAGCGCACTTAATGATTTTCTTGGTGATAAGATTAAACATGTCTCTGGCCTTGGGTCAGAGCTTGCCCGTTCTGTCGACGACGCTATACGCTCGCTTCAATTTGAGGATATAGCGTCTCAGGCACTGGGGTCACTGAAGTACAATGTTGAGGCACTCTGTGAAATGGCGTCTGCAATTGAACATCTAGCCAACCAAAACAACGAAATAGATCCTCAAAAGTTAAAAGAACTTAATGAGCGGCTAGCTCAGTTACTTGAGACACTTCACGCCCGCAACGCGCAACGCACAGTTGCTCAGGTTGATATGGATGAGGGCGATATAGAGCTTTTTTAAGATAAATGTGCGTGGGATTGAACGCTAACCCCGCGCACACTTTAGGTAACTAGCGGCTGTAGTATCCCGCTATTTCATTATTAATTGCTGTTAGTAATTCAGGACGAGAGCTAAAGTCGATGAGTAGATCTTGACCAATAATTCTCACCTTGAAGATCAGAAAATCGTAATCAACGACGCCTTGAGCTAGGCCATCTGCAATAACTGCCACAGGGTCCATATACCGAGCGGCGCCCAACGTTGGTTTAGCATGACTCCATAACAGACGATCGAACACTAAAAGCGCACACCAAAGTTGCCGCAGTTGGTCACCTGCGCGGCTATACTCCGCCCATCGTCTATTTTCGAAGCACCCTTTTGCCCAGAGATAGGGCCCTATTTCAAAGCATACAGCCGCGCTAGTTCTTGACTCAAAATAGCGAAGTGCCAGCACCAGATCACGTTGCTTTGATTCGATTTTAAAGGGTGCCTCGTCAACCTGCTGCAATGATTGGGCACGTTGACGCATCAGTTGGTTGCGTATCTCTTGCTCATTTGGGTGGATTTCAGCCAGAATCTCTAAACAACGAAGGTCGAGTGCACTGTCGAGTTTCTCTTTAAGTGGAGCGAAACGCCCATCGCAGTACCAGTGATGATTCGATAAAACACCTTCAAAACTGAGTGACGGAGCTCTGGAAATTGCTTTTGAAATTAGATCAAGGCCCTGCGACATCAGATCCATCGCCTCGTTGCGCTGTATTTGCAACTGATCTACAGTTTTTAAAGACCAACCGTTTGGAAGTTTAGCAACCTGATCTGACATATTTAACCTCGCTTTAGTCACTGATTCGTCGAACCTGTTCTATTGGATCATTACCCTCTGTGTTGCACTCTAATATATTGACCTTTGCGCCACCGAAGACAGTTGTGTACTAAGCGTTACATTATTTTTGTCAGCTGTCAGCAACAAAACTGACAATTCCTATGAGAATTATTAATACTGACACAGGCTAATATTAGAGCTGTGAGTTAAAGGCCAAGCTTGAACCTGCAAACGTATTCAAAGACCTCAAATCACTTTGAATGGGTCGTCAGTATCCATCCAATAGCAGTAGAGCTGTTGATAAGATAATGTTGAGTTGTACACGTAACTGAGGAGGTTGTATGAGGGTGTTCATCTGTACTGTTTTTATGGTGTTTAACACAGTCCAAGCGGACTACTTACCCATATTTGATACCCACCTGCACTACAATGCTGATGCACGTGCAAAGATGTCTGCGCAGCAGGTCATCGATCGTATTCAGAACGCCGGCATAACTAAAGCGTTGGTATCAAGCACTGATGATGAGCCTACACAGGCTCTTATAGCGCTTGCACCCGAGCTTTTTGTGGCTGGGTTACGCCCCTACCGAAAACGCGGTGAATTACGAACCTGGATGCATGACCCCAGCGTTTTAGATTACCTTGAGTCTCGTCTTCGCCTAAATAAGTACAAAGTAATGGGGGAATTTCATGCGTTTGGCGATGATATATTAACACCAGTAGCACAACAGATGATTGCCCTCGCACGCCAATATGATCTTGTTCTACACCATCACGGCGATCTAAAAGCACTTGGCCATATCTACACCATATGGCCACAAGCTCGCGTTATTTGGGCCCATGCAGGCTTTGCGGATCCCGATGAGCTTGCGCCAATTTTTTTAAAGTACCCAAAGCTCTGGGCTGATTTATCAATGCGCAGTGACATACACACCTGGGGTGGGTTTAGTCCTTCGTGGCAGGCAATATTTATTTCATATCCAGACAGATTTCTATTAGGTAGCGATACCTACACCACCCAACGCTGGGAGGGTCTTAACCTCTACACTCAGGACGCACAAGAGTGGTTAAACCTTTTACCAAAGCCGGTAGCCAATAAAATAGCTTTTCACAATGCCGCTGATTTATTAGCAGGCGAATAAATCGGTTATTCAACAGAGCACAGCTACCTTACAATCAGTAAGACAGTTAGATAGATTTAAGATGCAAATAGAGAGTCAGAATTAAAAAACGTTATAACAAAAAGACAAAATGTATAAAAACATCTAATATTGAAAAGGAATAAGAATCTACTTCCAACACCTGAGACCGTTAAAATTGAAAGTAAACACTCTATTTAAGAAGCCTCTAATGCCAACAAGGGCATTTATTATTGA
>Ga0209137_1004810_pt1 | contig 10573 bp, 7 predicted proteins | sample SaaInl5LU_22_DNA_FD_184642 | JGI IMG/M metagenome (GOLD analysis project Ga0209137, IMG submission 184642) | Marine microbial communities from expanding oxygen minimum zones in the Saanich Inlet - ESP_105LU_22_DNA (SPAdes) (version 2) | ecosystem: Environmental > Aquatic > Marine > Intertidal...
CAAGTCTTCACTTACTTCATTAGAAGCTTGTTTCATTCTTGGTAAAGTGTATTGTAGAACTTACTGAAGATGATATCCCTGTGGTTTGGTTAATACACCCATTATACGAGTGCAACCCTAAAAGGGGAATAGATTTATTTTGAAGGGGTGGAGTATTAAATGGAGAGTCTTGTTAAAACTTCTGGAACAATACGGAGATATGAATCCTGAAAACCCAGAGCTACAAATTGGGATTAGTCAGAGAGAATAAGCTTGCCGTGATGATCTATTGCTAATGAAAATGGATCTAAAACAATATCTAACATAATAGCCAAAGCGCTTCTAGTCATAGGTTTTTGGGGTTGTGAAATATACTGGGACAAGCCCATAGTCATTAATGCACTTTCATCTATAGGCTCAGAAGTGAATTTAGCAGAATCTAAGAGGGCTTTAAAAAAAGAAAAATCTACAAATTCTCCTGAACCTTCAAGTCCACTAAAAATCGAATAATACTTTTTAAGTCCATCAATAAGCTCATATCGAGACAGGAAAGCATTGGGATAAAACCAGGTCTGATTAGCCCATTTATAGGAAACTCCTTGGCCTTTTAAAATTCCTGTAACGCCTATTTTTTGAATGGCATAAAAAGCGCTGTCTGAAGGCTTCACATCTATAAAAGGCATTAGGTATACCTGTTCTGCAAGTAAAGCCTTTTGAACATCCCTCACGGCTACATCCTTTGGATGAATATCCATATTAAGCGCTAGTGCAGCAACTGCTCCTGCCGCTTGTCCAATTCCTAAAACAACAGGTTGCAAACGGGTTGCTCCATTGACAATATTAGTCACACTTATATTCTTTTCAGCAACAATAAAATGAGGTGTCTCTTTGGGTATTAAACTGCCTAATGGTACATTATAACTCGGTACTTTTATACCTATAAAATCTATTTTAGGAGCATTGGGATTTTTGTCATGATGGTGGTCAATAGGATAATCCCCTACTGCAATACCCGTTTTAAACAAATCATACGCATAAGGATTCCGGACTTCATTTACTGTGAGTTGAACCAAACCCTTGAGCCTTCTAGACTCCCTGTGGTATGGAATCCAAGGAAAAGAATCATTAGTATTAAATTCATTATGAACAATTAAGTTTTTAAAACCCAATTCATGTTGTATGTAATAAACAAAATTTAAGGTGTGTTGCTTGGCGTCTGAGATTCCTTTTTGAACTTCTTCAAAAGTCATATTAGGCCAGTCCAAAAAATAATCGTTCCCACAATTAGGCCAATTGATTAAGTATTTATTTCCTGGTAATTTAGCATAGTCAAGCATTTGAATATGGTCTACAATTCCTTTTGGTGTATAACTCCCTGGTAGCCTACAAGCACAATCAAAAACAGAAGCATCGTAAGAAGGGTGTTTCGTCTCCAATTCAGTTTGTTTGGCATCTCTACCTAAGTCTTTTAAAATTAGGGTATAGGTAAGGTCTTGAACAATTCTATTAGAATTTTTTGGCGCTTCTTTTTCTCCTGTATCGGATTGAGCGTCCATGCCCACATTAAATTCAGCACCAACCAAAGGGAGAACATCTCCATTTTCAGTACCATCTATCAAAATAGCTCCTTCAATATGGGACAATTTATCTTTAGATACATAGCTTATTTTCCAGCCTTTGTGCGTTTGTAAAATACGGTTGATTTTGGTATTGTAATATATTTTCAAATTGGGGTACTGAACCATGGATTTTAAAATACTATCTCCGACTTTAGGCTCAAAGTGTGTGTTGCTCACCCAACCAGTAGCTAATGCTTCTGGACCTCCATAGTGAGCGTATAATTTGGTCCTAAATTCACCCCACAAACCAGATGGAAGTTGGTGGTTTCCATCAATTGCAGAAACGCCTGCTGCAGTAAGCATGCCTCCCAACCAAGGACTTTCAGAAAATAAATATACTTTCACACCCATTCTTGCTGCTTGTATTGCCGCGGCAGTACCTCCAGCACCAGCACCAATAATCAGAATAGCATTTGAATCTTGATTTCTTTGATACTCTTGTCCCAAAAGGGAAGAAATAAATAGCAGCAATAAAATGGGTAAAATAAAATAATTTTTAACAGACATAGTTCTTATAATTAATGATAATTTATACTTAAATTTTCAAGTGCATTTGAAATTTCATAAAGAGCCCTAGGTACATGAAAACAACCTTTCCACTTACCTCCTTTTAAAGGTAATAATACTTTGCCTTCTCTGTTTAAATACCCATACCACTCGCCATTATTAACCGGATCTCTAAAGTGTTCCCAAGTGTAATAGTGCACCTTCTCAAACCATTCTTTTGCTCTAGGGCTTTTATTATAGGCATATATTTTAGCCAATGCAACCAATGTTTCTAAGTGAACCCACCAAAGCTTTTGGTCCCATTCTAATTGCTGGGTCGGGTGGCCATTTATGTCTAAAAAATAAAATATTCCTCCATACAAAGAATCCCAACCATTTTCTAGCTGCTGGTACATAATAGCCTCTGCTTTTTCTATTAGAACTAGATCATTAAGCCTCATTCCTATATTCATTACAAACCACATAGCTTCGATAGCATGGCCTGGGTTGAGTAATCTCCCTTCAAAAGAATCTACAAAAGACCCCTCAGGACTAATGTTTTCTAATACCAGTCCTCTTGAAGCATCATAAAATTGTTCCATAATCAAAGGAACTAATGTAGCCGCCAAATCATTTACCTGAGCTGTTCCCAATAAGTGTTCTAACTCCAAAGCGAGATTACACAGGATCATTGGAAGGGCAAAGTTCTGCATGGGCCTTGTTCCTGGCATGGCCTTATTATAGGGGCCTTTTGGATTGTCCTTGCGCAGCAAAATTCGTTCAAAGGTGGTTGTTGCTATATTTTTATAAGACACCTTTGGATCAATTTTATAATAGGCTCCAAACGCTATAGCTGCAAAACAGTCAGAAAATATGTTATAGGGTGCAATGAGTGGCTGGCCCTGCTGGGTAAGAGAAAAATACCAATCACCGGTTGGGCTCCTCCCGTACTTTTCTAAAAAATCAATTCCTGTTTTGGCCATATTGGGCCAATTTTCAGATGCAAATTTAGTAGTTGAGAGGGTGGCAAACATCCACGCTTGGCGAGCTTGTAACCAAACAAATTTATCTTTATCGTACACCATGCCACTAGATGTTAAACAGGTAAAATATCCCCCGTGTATTTTATCTTGCGAGTACTTCTCCCAAAAAGGTATTACCTCTTCTAACAGTTCTTTTTTATACAGCGCTCCATAAGAATGCATCATAATTATTCAGTATGAGTATTAAAATAATAATCTAAATAACGCTGGTATAAGTGACCAGCTTGTATGTAAGCAGATTGTGGGCTCATAAAATGAGAAAACTCAAAAGTAATGGCCTTTTCAATCCCTACTGCCGAAGCTTGCGCTAATTTATACTGAAGTTTATCGAACTTAATAGGTAAAAATTTAATAGGCATATCCCGATCAAAAGATTCGGTATTGGTCCAAGAAATAAGACCGTATTGGTCTGCCAATTTTTTATTGACTTCTAAATAAGAACGCAACTGTTCATAGTCCACATGACCGTCTTGAAAGGCAACAATATCTATAGCCCCTTGTATACCATTAAAAATTTTATCCCACTCCTGGGCATGAGTTTCTAGAGAAACAGACTCAGGCTTCTTTAATTCTTTTTCCGTTGCAATAACCGCTTTTTCTCCGTCTATCCAGGGAGATATAAGTACCGGTAATCCTCCACTTACTTTTTTACAATATAGCCCTAAATCCCTAATGGCTGTAATGGCCCCTTTTGTTTTTCTGCTAAGTTCCAATGAGATATACCAACCTTTAAAAGATTTATGATGGCCATAAGTAGCAAAAACTTCTTGAATGACCGGTTTGTTAATCTCAATTTCTTGAGACATATCTCCTGTATCCCAATAAACTCCGCTGTCATAAATCCCAAAATAAAAATCAAAATTAAATTGATCAGATAACCTTAAAAATAATCCCACCAAATCCTGACTTGGTAAAAAACATTGCTGGGTCTCAATTAAATAAGCAGACGGATAGCTAATAAACTTTCTATATCCCGCTCTAATAAGCACCACGGTATCTATACCCATGGTTTTCATATGTGCAAAATCTTGCTCCCATTCCTTAGCACCCCAATTTTGATGTGGTATGTCATGGCTAATTTCATCTATAAATGTGGCTGATATTTTCATGGTAAAAATCTAATATTAATCCTCTAAGGTGTTCCACCAGTACTTTTTTAATAAATAGGTACAAACAATAAATACGCCAGACCAAATGACCATTTGTATATTTTCTCTAATCATAAAATAAACAGGAATTAGTAATTGTGCCATTTGCCAAACAATTCCAACCAGCACATTAAATCCATCTCTTTTAAAATGTATATTAGGCACAAAAAACGGATCATTTTCCATTACAACAGCTTTGACGGGGGCCCAAAAGCCCCAGGGTCTGGTTTGTTTGTAAAAAGCGACCACCGCTTCTGGATTAGGTTTTCTAGTAGCGTAAGTGCCTAAAATACACCCCAAAAGTGAAAAGGCAAAAATAAGTGGGAAAACAAAAATATCTACATATTGTGGAAAGAAAAATAACTTGATAGTAGAAGCAATAAGACCAAACAGCATGCCCCAAAAATAGCCCGCTCCAGTAAAACGCCACCATACCCATTTTAATACATTTGCAGCAACGTAGCCACCATATAATGCAGAACTTAACCACAATATAAGACTATTCAAAGAACCAGCATTAAAACCAAAAACAATACCTGTACATACTATGATCAAAGAAGAAATGATACTGAGTTGTACCAATTTTTTATCAGAAGCGCCTGGCTTAATATATTTCTTATAAACATCATTCACCAAATAGGCTGGTGCAGCATTTATAAATGCTGCAAAAGTACCCATAAATGCTGCTAAAAAACCCGCTAACATAATGCCCTTAAGTCCGGTTGGTAGTTGGGCATTCATGGTCATTGGTAGGATTTTATCAAAATCAATATCACCACCCATAGCCGTTATTTCTGGTCCCAAATACACCAAGGCTAATACAGCAAAGCCCACCACCATAAAATACCTAGGAATATACAAAACAGCTACAGTTAAGAAACTCATTTTAGCAGCTTCTGTTGGCTTTCGAGCTGCTAAAATACGCTGCATATCATAACTCGGTACAGGGCCTGCTATAGAGGCAAAAATCCCCTTGAGTACCATTAAAACAAACAAACCACCAAACAGTGTAAAACCATCACTTTCAATTTTTTCATTAACCTGAGGGAATGGGGTATCTTTCCAATTCAAATCTAAATGCCACCCAAAAGAGAGATCTTTCCAACCTGGCGGTATTACCGCATTTAATTGCTCTATAGTTACTGAATTATAGGCCACAATACCAACTCCTATACACCCTATAGTCATAACAATAAATTGCATTACCTCAGTAGCTACCACAGAATGCATACCCCCTTTAACCGTATAAAGGGCGGTGAGAATACAAATAATTAATGCATAGCCTCTAGCTGATGTTAACTCGTATCCAAGCCAAGACACACTCAAATCCCAAGGTAATATTTCGGTAGCAAACTTTCCAATACCTTCAAAGAAATAAGCTATAAAGCCCAACACACTAATTACAGCAAAAACTACTATAATAATATGCGAAAGCTTTGCGCCTTTTCCAGAACCAAATCTGAAAGTAATCCATTCAGCACCAGTCATTACGTTGGACCTTCTAATCCAAAGAGCCAAATAAACAAACACAAATACTTGATTCCATACAGGCCACAACCATGGTAGCCAAGCACTTTTTAAACCGTAAGCAAAAAGTATACCTACTGTCCACATGGTCCCCGAAATATCAAACATTCCTGAAGCATTACTTAGTCCAAGGTAATACCAAGGCAGTGTGTTACCACCCAAAAAATAGGAAGACAAATTCTTAGAAGCTTTATTTGAAAGGTAGAAACCCAGAAATAAAACGCCAACAACATATGCCAATACAATGTATGTGTCTAGAGGTGATAAGCTCACGGAATATTTAATTGATTGTACTAAACTAGCAAATTATTAAATATCAAAAAAATTAAACCATTGTTAAGGTTGTAACTCAAATAAATATGGGATTAATGAAAATTATAGCCCTCTATGATTTGGTCAGTAGTATATACCGTAGAATTGAAATAGTGCTTTCCATCAGATGTAAAATATTCTCTTGCCTCCTCGAAAGTCCCTGCCTCATATGCTTTGGCAAGCTTAACTATTATAGCTGTTTTTTCATTTTAATTGATTTATGGTTAATAATACCTCTAAGATATAGAGAATGGATTACATATCAAATTCCATCCCCCTGTTTAAATAGAAAAACCGTTTTCTAAAACCCATGCCCCTGTGTTTGAGTTAGGGGTGATTGAAAGTTTTGGGGATTGAAATTCCAACAGTGTCTAAAAGAGGTGTAAAAAGTGTCCAATTTATTCTTATAAAAACCATTAAGAACTATCAATTGTCTTAGTTTGTGCCCATCTTGTGCCCATTTGAAAATGCATATTTTTCTTTAAACCCTATAGATAGTGTATTAACAAAGAAAGGGACAAATACTTGTAGAATATATGGAATTGTAGCCCTTTAATCACAAAAATCCCCCTAGTTAGCAAGCTTTATCGGTAAATTTATTTAGTCAATAAGTTTTAAACTTTTTTTAGGGGTTTATATCTTTTTCTTCACTTTTCATTTACATTTATGGATTATATTTAAATAAATCCCATTCAAGGTTTATAATTTCACGTTCAACAAACAAATCAAATCTTATAATCCATGAAAAGTATCACTAAAACATTTTTATTACTTTTTTGTTTTTGTCTAAGTTCCTTTTCCTTCATTGCACAAGCGCAAACAATTTCGGGAAATGTGACGGATGAAGATGGTGTTCCATTGCCCGGTGCAACAGTACTCGTGGAAGGAACAAGTACCGGTGTTTCCACCGATTTTGATGGCAACTATACCATCGAAGCTGCCGCAGGTCAAACTTTAATTTTTAGTTATGTAGGTTATTCCTCGCAAAACATCACTGTGGGTAATGCTTCCACTATTAATGTTCAACTCAAAGCGGACAATGCGTTGGATGAAGTGGTGGTGACCTCTTTGGGGATAAAACGTCAAAAAAGAGGACTTACATATGCTACTCAAACGGTAGACTCAGAGGGTATTGATGAATCTCGCCCCAGCGGAAACCTAGTCAATGGTCTTCAAGGTAAAGTTGCTGGAATTTCGATTACTACAGTTAGCAATGGTGTTGATGGCGGATCGAAAGTTCTTTTAAGAGGAAATCGATCCATAGCCGGAAGCAGTCAACCCCTTTATATAGTGGATGGAATTCCATTAGGTGGAGACATCAGTAATCTAAGTCCGGATGACATTGCTTCCATAAGTGTTCTAAGAGGCTCTAATGCAGCTGCACGCGTTTTTAAATTAAATGAAAATTCAAATCCTCCAAAATAATGGATAATGAGGCTTTTTTTACCCAAAACGGTTACATCGTTTTTAATGATCTTTTATCCTCATCGGAATGGAAACAAATAGATTCCATTTACAATGCTATTTTAACCAATACCATTGATCTTTCAGAAAATCGAAGCGATTTGAGTGGTAAGGGTCGGGGAATTAATGCTGTAGAAAAAATCACTCAAATCATGCGCCCGAGTGATAAAATTCCATTTTTCAAAACCTCTAAACTCTTGAAAGAATGCACCCAATTGTCAAAAAAATTATTGGGAGCAGACATGGCACTTGACTTTGATATGTTAATCAATAAGGCACCCCACACCAACACCCCTACCCCTTGGCATCAAGATGAAGCCTACTGGCCAACGATGCCCGACAAAAGAGCTTTAAGTTTTTGGATTGCTATTGACGATGCCACCAAAGAAAACGGATGTATGTGGTATGCTCCAAAATCTCATCTGCAACCCCAGTTGGAAAAACATGTCCAGCTTCCCAACGGCGGAGCATTGTGCTGTCAATGGAGTGAGGAAGAAGCCCTTTGTATTCCTATTGCAAAAAAGTCCGCTGTGGCTCATCACGGCAGAACGCTGCATTACAGCAGAGGAAATTCAACCTCGGGAAATAGACGCGCATATATTTTAAATTTCCGACCCCAAGCTATGATCGATTTGGAACGTTCCCTTGGATTTGATCATACTGGAAAACGTAGCGTTCAATCCTGACTTTCAGTTATTATTTTTTATTTAAAAAACCAGTAGGTCAATTTTAAGTTGATGCTGCGATAGCGGGGGACCAACTGCTCGTAGGCAAAATAATTGTCATTGTAGACGATATACAGGTCGGACAGTGAATTAAAACGCCATTGAAAACGGGAATTGAAACCAAAGTTTTCCGACTGTGAACTAAACTGAATATTGGTGGACCAGAAAATGGACTTGGAAAAAGAAAAGTCAAATTTAGGACCAAACAGCCACAGTTTTGTCAAAGGAATGTCGTTGCCCAATGCAATACGGTCGTAATTTAAATTTAAACTGGTCACCAAACGGGGTTGCACTCGATAGCTGAACTTATTTAAAAAGGAATATTTCATCCCATCAAAAAAACTTCCATAATTCTGACTGGAGATAAAAGAAAGTTTATTTCTCCTGTCGGAAGCATATTGTAACATAAGGGAACGCGAATGATAGATTTGGTTGCCCGCCAAAGGCGTGTCTGGGTGGATTCCCGTCGGATCGAAGGGATTTACAAAAAATTCATTGCGATGAAAAAAACGCATTCCCAGTTTACTTTGATCTTTAAAAGTCAACTCTGCCGAAGTCAATAAGGTGCGTTCTATGAGTTTTTGGTCACCTGTGGGGTCAATCCACAACCAAGCGTTTTGGCGCAACTCCAACGTATTGATCCGCCCTTTTTTGGGATAGAAAAAATAGCTATAATAGGGCGAAAATTTCATCACTCCTACCCTTCTTAATATACCCAAATCTGCCTTAAAGTCATCCCCAATAAAAGCGTACTCCAGATTGATGTTTTGATGACGGGTTTCTCTGCTAAATTGAACCCCTCCACTCATACTCTTTTCGTTTTGAATGGGAGAAAAAGATTTGTAAGCAAAAAATCTTCCTTTCCAAACATTATCTTTTGAATTTAGATCATATTCCAAGCCCAACATCCGATTGAACTTTTCATCGGAACTTATAAAATCATAGTCTTTTACAGTTTGCCGATTGATAAAAAGAAATTTTAAATTCGAACGGCTAAATACACTTTGCTGAAGCGAAACCACCGTATTGTTATTGGAAGCCACTTCGTTTTTTACATCTTCATCGGTGAGCATATTGAGGAATCCCAATCGCATTTTATCCGAAATTTTACCACTCAATCGGGCTCCGGCGATGATGCGATTTTGGATATTATTCCCTTCCAAATCTTTGGCGACTCCAATTCTTCGGGTTAGGAAAGGAGTAACGGTGCGATCGGCTCCGTAATTTGAAAAAAGATCACTGTTTTGCAGAAAAAATTGTCTTTTTTCGGGGAGAACAACTTCAAATTGTGTCAGGTTGATGATCTCATCATCCACTTCAACTTGAGAAAAATCGGGATTTAATGTGATGTCCAAATTTAATCCATTATTGATGGGGATTTTTAAATCCCCGCCAAAGTTGACCTTCTGATCTTTGCCGATACCTTCAAAATCATTGCTGCTGATGCCGTTGATATAGGGAATGATGGCAATAGGTGCATTGGATTTTCCTAAAGGTTTATCAAACCCCAACGTTCCCATAAAGGCCAAATTAAAATCTTTGTAAACCTGAGGAATTTTTGCCCAAGTGGATCGCTCATTGGTTTGAGTGTCCAAACGGAAAAAATTAAACCTCCAAGCAGTGGATCCTTCGGGAAAATTGATGGATCCAAAAGGGATTTTCATTTCAATGATAAAGTACCCGTCATAGATGGCACTTTCCACATCGTAATCCACATCCCAAGTGCGGTTGATGTCGTCTTTTGCTTCTCCAATTCCACCGTTGGAAACCAAAAGATCGCTCTTTACTCCAAAAGGATTTGAGCCAAACATATAGGCATTAATGCCATCGCTATAGGTGTCTAAAACAAAATTGATTTTGTCTGATGCGCCACCACTAAAATCACGTCTTAATGAGGGGGTAATGTATTGGTCGCTTATGGAATAGGCTTTACAAAGTATATATAGATTGGTGTCGTCGTATAAAATCCGAACCTCAGTGGGTTGGGTCACCGTATTAGATTCCACGGGAAAATGTTGCCATTGCGTATTGGCTTGTACCGCTTTTGCCCATTCACTTTCAAGCGCTTTTCCGTCTATGGTTATTTTTTCAGTGGTATAGGTAGCCGCCATATGGGGCGCTTCCTCTTGACCGATAACAGAATTGGAAATAAAAAAAATAAGACCCAGCAGTCCTAAAGAAAATCTAGTTATCATCAAAATAAATTAGTCCCCAAATATCATGCTATTTAAGATGCTATTTCATAGCATCTTATTTTATTTTTTTGTTAG
>Ga0209137_1004818_pt1 | contig 10556 bp, 6 predicted proteins | sample SaaInl5LU_22_DNA_FD_184642 | JGI IMG/M metagenome (GOLD analysis project Ga0209137, IMG submission 184642) | Marine microbial communities from expanding oxygen minimum zones in the Saanich Inlet - ESP_105LU_22_DNA (SPAdes) (version 2) | ecosystem: Environmental > Aquatic > Marine > Intertidal...
CCAAAAATACTACAAAAGCCAAGGCCGCAGCCAAAGCACCGGTGCGTATTGCATATGGCTTCCAAACCGCACCCGCAGTGACTTTGCTGCGCTGTGAGACCGTGAACAAGTCTTGAAGCGCCCCGAGGTCCCGCTCTGCATCTGGCGCGGGATCAAAAGCAATAATCGCAAGCCCCCCGCGGTTTGCAGCGGGTAGCATCACAGCAATTTCTGCGACGCCAGTCATATCGGCCAAAAGTGCAGCACCCAAATCAGATACTGCGGGATCATCGGCTTTGAACGATAGATAAACTGGCTCATCCTGTTGCGCTTTCACGACAAGCCGGCGCAACTCATCCGCATAGGGCAACAAGGACTGGTCCGAGACTTCGGGTGATTTAGCGCGTCGCAATTTAGAACGGCTTGCTAGCCTGACAGACGGACGAACGGCCATAGTTGCCGCCATTTGTGCCGTTCCGCTCTCAACCACCGCGTTCGCCAATATGGCTTGCATCGCACGTGGTTTAACGCGCCCCGCACCAGCCGCGCGTTTTGCTGCCATGAACGCAGGAATATCAGAAACCTCTGTACGGGCAGCAGGTTGACTACCTTGGGCACGCTCTAAGCTTACCGAAGCGCTCCGCAACAATTCAATCGCCGCGCTAAGTTCTGTGACCGGCGGCACCTTGGCCACCAGCCAGCCAATCCAACAGACTGCAGCATCATTGAGCTGGCGCACAGGCACAACAACAGCAAGCAAACCACCGTCTTTGCGCATTTGCGGCGCGTCACCGCACAGCGCTTTTAGGGCTGCCGTATCGAACGCTTCTGGCATCTCTCCATAAAGCGTACGGATATCATCAGCATCAGCGGTGAGACGCACCGCCGCAACAATATCCCCTAACATGCTGGGTTAGGCTTCAATCTTGCCAAATTGATCTTCATACGCCTTGATCGATTGGCTCAGGATCACAGACAAGCGTTTTGCCGCAAACGGGCTCATCACAATACGGTGCGCCAATTTCACCTCAACGGCGTTGTTTTCACTGGGTGTGCCACGCCAATTCTGGTGTGTGCCAAACAGAAAGAAAAACTCCTCACGATTGGCGGTCGCCGTACCAATGTTGGCGTAGGCACTGGCCATTTCGCTATCGTCCCACGTGATTGTAACGCCATTAAGTTCGCCCGGTGCACCGGTTGTTTTGTCTGTCATATTTTCTCTCCTGTTTTATTCCGCAGCAAGTGGCTGCAAGGGCGCAACTGCCGCGATTGGTTCAGCTGATGCTTGATCATCGACTGCTGTTAATTTCGCAAGAACATAGCTGACAATCTGGTTAAGAACCGCTTCATAAGCTGGACCGCTTAAGTTTATCACACCATCAAATTGCGCGAACAAAGCTTCCATAATTGCCTCGCGCAGAACGTCCTCACCAACACCGCCAACGCTTAGGGTTGCGAGTGCCTCGACAACGGCGCTACTTTCAAGAAATGCCAGCACAGCACTGATCGCTTCAGGGTCCAGCCCTTGATTAGGAGCCGAAATTGCTGTGTCCTCAAATGCGTCATCTTGCTCATCACCGCCAAATCCAACCGGTATATTTTCAAGCGCAAGCGGAGCACCAATCGAGGAATCCTGCTGAGCATTTGACAATATTTCCAGCGCGCCGCGACCTGGGAAGTTAGACGTTAGCAACTCACGGTGCGCAGTCTCTCCCAAGAACCCACTTTGCGACCAAGTCGCCGTAAAGATCCCTGCGTATGCATCGCCAAACAGCAAATCGTTCGCGGTATCACCATTGAACAAATCATTGCCCAATCCACCAATCATGATGTCCGCGCCAGGCCCACCAAAGAACGTATCAAAGCCGCCTATTTCAAAGGCAAAGTTCGTATCAATCGTAAAGTTCTCAACCAATCCACCCCCGGCGATGCGCTCAAATGACCTATTATAAATCGCAGTGTCACCGATCAGGATGTCTTGCGCCCCCTCACCATCAAGCAAGTCCGCACCAAAACCACCGATTACAATATCCGACCCGTCTCCAGCGCGCACCGTATCATCCCCTGCGATATCGATACGAGTAGAGGTCACGTTCAATATGCGGTCGACGGCTGATTGGCCCGGTGCGGCATTCAGAACCGTGTCCAGCGTAAGCACGGCAAGATCGGCAATCACGAATTCGTCGTCCGCCCCGCCAAGAACCGTATCCGAGCCTGCTTGACCAATGATGACGTTGTCACCCACCGTGTTTGTAGCCGAACGAGAAATTAAGCGACAAAAGTGGATCGAACACCAACTCACCATCGCCCGACGTATCGACCAAACCGCTGACAACACCCGCAAGCGCAGGCCCCACAAGTCTTTCCAACTGACTGCCCAGCAGTTCCGCCAGATCAAGTTGGAAGGGAATGTTCTTTTGGTACTCCTCAAGAAACTCGAAATTCAGATCAAACAGAATTGTGTTCTCTGAAGGTACCCACTCAAGCGTCACGGTATCTGCGCCAAAGACCGCCTCAAGCTGCGCCTCAACCGTGTCCAACCCAGATTGGGGGTCATTACGCAGCTCTTGAAGCGCATCCAGAAAATCAGCGGCAAAATTGATCTGATCAAGGATCGAGATATTCAAAAGCGGGATGTCGGTGTTCAAAAACGGCATTTTGTCCGACAAGGTCTCGCCGACAACAACAAGCACATTGGCGATCGCGACCATACTATCAAGGATGTCGCCGTTTTCGAGATTGGACAGGCTTTTAATCGCGTCTTCTGCACCGGGGTCATTGCTGATGAGTGCAACGTCATATGTCTCAACAATGTCAGCGAGATCAATGATCGTGACACCAACACCGTCTACCAGATCAGCATTAATGCCGGGGATACCCGCCACATCCACAGAGATGTCACCGATGTTGATGAGCAACTGTGCAATATCGTCAGAACCGGCATAAAGAAACGCATCATCCACCACGGTCACATCTGCCGCCGTCTGCGCAACCTCGCCCGATGCGTTCAGGCCACGCCCTTCGCCGTCTACAACAATGCCGCCCAGAACCTCAAACCGACCTAACAAACTAGTGAGACCAGCCGCCTTGATACGCTGCCTCTCGCCATTGACCATTTCAATTGTGTCCACGACCGCACTGCGTAAATTGGCGAATGTCAGCTGCTCATTGAACCCGTCTTCAGCATTGGTCCCCAAAATGTTGGCTTCAAATTGCGCGTTCACATGCGCAAAGTTCAGCGCCGGATCACTACCACCTATCGTCACTTTCAAAATGCCCAAGTCAGCTGACCCGCTGATGGCACTTACGGTTCCATCAATCTCGCCAGCCAATGACAGATTGTTAAAGAACACATTGTCCATCACAGCATCGCCAAGCTTGCCGGTGAATGACTGTGAGGCAGCAAGTGCGTTGGCACCGCCGCTTGCAGTTAGGTCTGAGCCAAAGCCCAGCAGATCGATCCCGACAGCTGTACTTAGTGTAGCGTTCAGCTGTGCTGCCAAAGCCCCGGAAATATCAAGCCCCTGCAGGACACCTAAATCGATCCCATCCGTGTTCAAAAATAGCCCGTCAGTCTTCGGGTTAGTCGTGCTGGCGTTTTCTGTGCTTGCGGGCTCGGCTGTAATTTCAACAACTTGTGTCACGTCAGGCATGGAGAAGATCAACTCGCCTGCCTCGGTCAGCTCAAGCTTGGCGCCCGGAAATGCTCCATTCAGTTCTGTGTTGACCCACTCAATCAACCCGTCGATATCAAGCGCGCGCAGCAGTTGTGCTGAATCTTGATTGATCACAACAGAACGCAATTCGTCCGCAGCAAGGCTAAAGCTAAGCCCATCACCAGCAGCGTTAAGTCCTACCCCCAGACCAACGCCCTTGGCGGAAAGCGCCGCTGAAAAGTCCGCCGCAACTTCTGCGACTGAAGACCAGCCTGTGTTGGAAGAGACGTCAACGAATTCATCCACGCCATCAAGCGAGATGCCAAAACGCAGATTTTTCACGCCCGCAAGCTGGCTTAGATCAAGCGTGCCGATGTCCAAATCGGTCGTCGCAATCGCGAACCGCAGAACTTTTTCAGTTGTATCCTCTCCGAAAGTTTCAGCTTGATCAGTTAAGTTACCAAAATCAAAACCAAGGTTTTCAAGATCGAAATCCGTATCAACCGTACCGGTGCCGACTTTACGCGCACCGACGACTGCAAAGGTGTTGTAAGTTGCTGGATTGCCCCCGGTGCCTGGTACTTGGGTGGACGTCACACGCAGCCCCAGATTACCAGCCAATGCCACAGCAATACCCTGTGCGGACAAAGCATCATCCAAAAGATCAACAAGGCTTTGCATCCGCTCTTTTAGCGTTTTCGTGCCATCAACCGCGTCTGACCCAGTGAGATCAATCTCCACGTTTGTGGTGTTGCCAGAGCCATCCAGAACCTTCAGCGACAGCGAACTGTACGTTGCAAGATTAGCCAACTGCCCAAGGGTCAGAGCCGCCCCACGCTGCGCATCTACTTGTTGTGAAAAGGCTGTATCCGCAACAACGTCACCTTGGGTGTTGGTACCGTCTGCCGCACTTGGGTTCACAAAGCCCAAAGCCGTTGAGGAGATTGAGAACGTATCGACCAATCTGCTGAACACCGAAGCCATGTCCGCCAATACGGTAGCAAGGCGCAGGTCCGTCAAAGGCAGGTCGACATCAAACGCTTTGTCCAGCAGGGCATTTGCAATCGTCTGGCCAATGCCCTCAATAAATTGAGATATTTCTGCGGCACCTAATGAAGCAAGCGTGAATAAAGTTTCCTCAAGAGTATCACGCAGCGCACTGGGCAACGTGCTATCGCTCAACTCAAAGGCAAAATCAAAATCAACCGCCTTGATGAATTCCTGAATGCGTCCCTGTGGACCTGAACTGTCCAACACCGATGACAACGTAACGCCGGCAACAAACGCTTGAGAGACACTGCTGAAATCAAGCGCGCCGTCAAAATCGACCTCTAGCAAAGAGTAGCGAGCATCCGTCGTGACGGCTGTAAATATGCTCGCGTCCAAGTCCTTGATCAGGGCCTGCACGGCAATCGAGGCGTCTGTCGCAAAAAAGTCGATCACAGGTGTCGTATCAAAAGAAATACGCGCCCCCAGATCCATTCCTGAGCCTGGCAAAATATCAAGACGAAGCTGCGCTGTTTCCGCCTCCGTGACACCCAGCTTCAAAAAGCCAAGCGACAAGTCCGCACCGGCTGGTAATGTAACGTCTCCGCCTACCTGCAACAAAGGTGCGAAGTTAAACGTATCGATGTGTAACGCAAGGTCATCAAGTACATCGCCGGTAAAGTTTGTATCCGTTGAAAGCTCAAAAGACATGAACTGCATGCTGCTACCAAGCAATTCGAAATCGAACGGTAGCGCGCTTCCCGGCAGCGCGGTCGCAAGCATCTGCGTAAAGTCCGCGACAACCTCAACGTCAGGTAGATTGATCTGTACCTCAACGCTGTTTCCAGCCGTCGCAGTGAAGGTAATCACGTCCCGCCCGTCAATCTGGACATCCTCGAGAATGACGCCAAAATCATTCCCCCCGGCGCCGCCCAGACCGAGAACGCTAGACACAATCCGATCAAATTCCACTCGGGCATCGGAGGTATTAACACCGCCTAAATCCGCCGAAGCTAGGAAGCCGTCAACATCAGCACCCACGGTGCCATCACGCAGGTTTGCTATTGTAAACAATTCATCAATTTGCTCGGCTGTCAGTGCGGCCATGTAACCAGCTGTTGTCGCTTCTGCATCAAGATAGCTGTTCATGCCTGCCGCGACCTGCAGACCGAACGAGCCGCCCAAAAGGTTGGTCAGACGCGAAATTGAGCCGTCTTTTACTGTATCAATTGCGTCTTTAATGCGCTGAACGGCTTCACTGACGGCGGTTACATCACCAACGCCTGTACTTTTGGTAGTATCAATGATGGACCCAACGACGTCGAACGCCTGACTGGCAGAGGTTTCAAATTCTCTAAGAAAATCAGCAACATCATCGAAGCTGTCGTAAAAAATTTGCGCAATGGCCGACATCACCGAGGTGATCGCAGTCGTGCCATTTAAATCCCACTCGAGATTGGCATCCAGCATGACCCGCGGTTCCATCGCGACCGGAGCCATATCAACGGCCAGAACATGCAAATCCTGCGGTGAGCGAACCTTCGAGGCGCCGGCTGTCTTTACTGCTTTATTCTTGACCATACTATGTCCTCCGGCACCGTCTTTGCGCCATTGCCTTAGAATTCAGATCCAAACGAAATCGAGAATGTCTTCTTGTCGTCGCTTTCCAGATACTCGACGGGTGCCGCCAAAGAGATGTCGAGATAGCTGGACGCGGTCTTCCATTTCAGGGTCAGACCGACACTGCTGCGAAGTTCAAACTTGTCATCGACGAGGGGGCTCACGATATCGGGCAGTGACCAAACAGACCCCACATCAGCGAACGCCCCCACCGCAATACCGCGCGTTCCGTATGGGGCCAAAGCTTCGACGCTTGCTGAGACATATTTCGTCCCGCCAAGCGCATCTCCCGTCGCGCTGTCGCGCGGCGTGATGCCTGCATAGGTAAATCCACGCAGCCCGCCAGCAGGACTAAATGCGCGGTCAATAAGGTGTACCCCGTCTGAGCTGTTGATCGCACCACCCTGTACTTCAAGGCGTAGCACAGCATCCCGAACCAGCGGTCGCGTGGTGTGGGCAAATGCCGTCATGCTCTTGAAATCACGCCCCCCGCCCAGTCCCGCAACACGTAACTGGACGCCCGCATCTGCACCAATAGCAAGCGGGCCATCCTCCAAATAGGTGTCCCAAATTAGACCAAAGTGCGCCCCCGCAGCGTCCGTGGTGCCTTCGTCCGCAACCAAAAACGCCGATGTACCTGCCGAGAAATCCTCTAGGGTATCGCGCTGCCAGAACAGACCGGCAGAGTATCGCAAATTCGGTCTAATCTCGGCATCATATGACACCTCTAGGCCGATGTTTTTGCTGTCAAAGGCGTCTACTTCCCACGCGCTGCTTTTCCCTGAAATCCCCAGATATAGCTGCGTGTCACGCCCAAGGCGCGTATCGTCTAACCCTATTTGGCGCTCTACGTTGAAAGATAGCTGACGTCCTTCGCCACCGTTTTTAGCGGCGACAAAAGCATTGATCCCGTACCCCCCAAGATCTGTGCCCCGGAAAGACAGATCAACTGCACTACCATAGCGCGAGGAATGCGAAGCCCCCAAATTAAGCTGCCCTTGGGCCGATTGCGCGGTGGCTGGCCCAGAACCAAAACAGGCCAAACCTAAAAATGCTGCGAATGTGAGTTGATTAACCGACATACTCATGACCCGCCATTTTGAATAACGCATTTGCTACCGGGCAACACATCAGGCGCATCAAGCTTGTAAAAAACGCTGATTGTATTTGATGCCAGATCCGCCACTGGCGCCGCGTAGTCCAAACTGACCGCGACAGGCGCATCTATGTTACCGTTCACCACGATTTGTGGACTAGACTGCGAAATGATGCTGGCGATACGCGCTGCGGGTACAAAGGCTTCTACGCGCAAGGGCTGGTTCACATAAATAGTTGCAACATGTTGTTTAGACACGCTTTCGCCCGGATCAATCAGGTCTTCACCAATCACACCAGACGCAGGACTGCGCAGAACCAGCCTGCTCATATACGCCTGCGCACGTGCCAGCTCTGCCTGCGCAAGTGCAAGCCTGTCTTCTTCTTGTGTCACATCCGAAATGGCTACTTGATATTCAAGCCGCGCCGCTTCCAGATCGGAAATGGAGACAGCCTTACGAGTAAACGCACGCTCAAGACGCGCCACGCGGTCGCGCAGCCCATCACGGCGCAGCTTCGCACCGTCCAACACCGCAGTGGACGTGGCGCGCAGTTCCGCAAGGCGTAAATCTTGCAGTGCCATCGTATCATCAAGGTAGGCAATAACGTCACCTTGCGCGACCTTGTCGCCGGGATTGGTGGCAACCGATTTGATCACCCCATCAATTGACGAGCTTAACTCGATGATCCGCAGCGGCGTAATGGTACAGTTAAAATCCGACACGGCCGCAAACTGCGTTCTGGTCGTGGTGGTTTGGGCGACCACATCAGCCGCACCCGTCAAAACGCCGAGCGCAATCAAACTTGGCAGTAAGGGCGATGCGATCTGCATTCTCAAATCCCACTCCCGTAGTCGGCCACTCCTGTCAGGTACTGAAACCGCGCCCATGCCCGCATATACTCGACTTGCTGAAAGACTTCGCGCTCGCGTGCTGCGTTACTGCGCAATGCCCGTGACGCAACGGCCAGATCAAGGGACTCTCCCGCCGTGACCCTTCGGCGCTCTTCAGCCAAGGCGCTATTGGCGCTACGCGTTGCGCTTGAAGATTGCCGAACGGCCGCGCTGAGCTGACCCATGCGTGCGTGAGTGACGCGTATTTGCGTTTCAAGCTGGCGCTGCACTGCATGATATTCCAAAGCGGCCTGACGCACATCGACTGTCGCTGGCAATGTCGCAATGCCGTCGCCGCGTGAATTGAAAAGCGGAATAGATAAGGTCACACCAACGGTCGTGTCCTCGGATACAGATCCGCCCCCAAACCGGCTGGCTTCACGGTCTTCTTCCTCAAGAAGGGCATAGGCGCTTAGCACAGGTGAAAAGTCTGATGCCATCGCCTGACGACGCAGCAATTCAGTGCCGACGACATCCAACGCCGCAACCATAACCAACGGATTGTCCCGTAATCCCGATTGTACAGCGGTTTCAACATCGATGCGGCGCTCGGTTCCGGTGATCCCGCGGGGTACGCGTAAACGCTCAACGTCCGTCACCACAGTTCCCGTCAACAAAGCCAGATCGCTCAAGGCTTGGGACAACCGCGATTGTTCAAGCGCTTCTTCGGATGCAATACCCGCCCGCTCGCTGCGCAGCGAAGATACACTCGCGCCCAGATCAAGCCCCTCTTCGCTAAGTACTGATTGCGCATTAACCTGGCGAGCAACCAGAGCCTGACGCTGACGCAATGAATTGGCCCGCGTGTTGGCTTGAATGGCCACAAGATACGCGTCCATGACCTCATACGTTACATCGCGCACCGTCTTGATATACTCAACTTCCGCTTTGCTGCGTGCATTGGCGGCATATTGAATCCCAAAAATACGGCTCAAATCAAAAATCGGTTGGGTAATGCGCACGCTAAGCTTTGTTGCCGGATAATCAGCTTGCCCCAACTGGAAAACCGCATTGTCCGTTTCTTTCACGTTTGAGCTGACTTGATCCGACTGATAATTAACGGACACCTGCGGCAGATACCCAAAAATTGCATTTAGACGAAGCGCGTCTTCGCGGTTGATCGCCTGAGCCGCCCGGCCGATACGTGAATTGCGTTCAAGCGCGAGCGCCGTCAGCCGAGACAGATCAACTTGGCCCTCACCCGTATCAGATACACCTGCGAAGTTAGTCTTCAGCGCGCCTGTGGCGTTTTCTTTATTCAGCGTTTTTGAAAGCCGTTCATCAATGCGTGCTTGCTTTTCCGCCTCAAGGCCCGATGCCAACAAACCGGACAGCCGCTCATCAGTCGCTTTGGTTGTCGCCGATTCACACCCACTTAGCGCAACAAGTGCTACGAGCCCTAAAACACTTAACAGCGTTCGCCGAACGTCTGCACGGGAAATGCTGGATTTAGCTGATCGAAAGCGCGCCAAACGGCGTTGATCACGACCAAAAATATTCGGGAAAACAACTAACATGGAGACTAATAAACACCGCTGAAAAACTGGTAACTTTGATACACTACACGAACGCCAGCACGCCAAGCCCCGTTCACTTAGTCTTAAGGTGTCTTGTCACCGATCAAAAAGCAAGCGTTTTCACACGGTTGAAAGACCGAGACATACGCTGATCATAAGGCGATAAAGTCAGACTGGCCGCTAGTAATTACGGCGAGGAACACCCAGCATACTTCAGCCCAATTACAACACCGTTGGCAAATAAAGGGCCAACGCGGGCATGGCCAGCAGTAGTGCAACGCGGATTAATTCGATGCCAAAAAATGGCGATACACCGCGGAAAATGACGCTTAGGCTCGTGGTAGGCGAAAACGATTTGATCACGAAAACATTCAAGCCAACCGGTGGCGTGATCAACCCAAGCTCTACGACAATAAGCGCAAGAATTCCAAACCAGATACGTAAATGATCGGTCGTCATGCCAAATGCGGCAGTCTCAGCGGTGACAAAATCCCCGCCATTGAGCTCGATCAAGACAGGCCAAAAGAACGGCACCACGACCAAGATCATCGACAGGCTTTCCATAAAGCAGCCCAAAACGATCAAGACGACCAACATCAAAATCAGAATCACATAAGGCTCAAGCGTAGAGGCCCCTGCCCAATCACTCAGCGACGCTGGCAGGCCAGTCCGCGCGAAAAAGCCCTTGAGGATATCTGCGGAGAACAAAATGAAATAGATCATTGATGCGGTTTTTGCTGTCGCCAGCAGTGCTGCTTTCAAGCGCCCGAAAGTCAGGCCGTCATCAGACGTGCGCCTCAACAAAAGGCC
>Ga0209137_1004819_pt1 | contig 10551 bp, 10 predicted proteins | sample SaaInl5LU_22_DNA_FD_184642 | JGI IMG/M metagenome (GOLD analysis project Ga0209137, IMG submission 184642) | Marine microbial communities from expanding oxygen minimum zones in the Saanich Inlet - ESP_105LU_22_DNA (SPAdes) (version 2) | ecosystem: Environmental > Aquatic > Marine > Intertidal...
TTGCCCAATATGTCTCAATTGGCAAAAGAGTGGGGGGTGAATGCCCAAGAAGTGGCCACCCACGACAACGGTGCTACCTATTCCGTATTTAGCCCTATGTCTAATAAGTTCAGGGCACTCACAGTTCAAAGTATAGAAGATACCTACCAGACCTTTTTAAGTAGGGTGAGCTCCGGTAGGGGCATGACTCTGGATGAGGTAGACGCCCTTGCGCAAGGAAGGGTTTGGACCGCTCAGGCGGCCTTAGAAGGAGGGCTTATAGATGGTATAGGAGACTTGGATATGGCTATAGAGCAAGCGGCTTTACTAGGAGGAGCATCTGATTATGGTATTAGAAATTATCCAAAATATAAGTCTCCGTTTGAACAGTTAATAGAAGACCTATCGGGCGTGAGGACAACTATTAAAGCATTTTCCTCCATGTCTGACAATCAATTAGATGCAGCTGGTTTTTTGAAATCACTACGTCAGCGATTAAAACAAGAAGGCATACAGGCAAGAATGCCCTTTGCTTTAGAGATTAAATAGTGTTATTTCACTATGGTGTTTAGGGCCAAAAGGGATATTTATTATAGCTAGACCTATAGAGTATATTTAAAAATGAAACAAGAAGGGGTATTTATATTAGAAGGGAAACAAAAAGCGCATGCGCAAAAAATATACCTTTTATTAGGGGCGCTATTTATAACATCTTTGGTGGTGTCTAATTTAATTTTTCAGAAATTTTTCTCTTGGCAACCCTTTGGAGATATTAGCCTTTTTGGCGTGCCTTTGTTTCAGGTTTCCGTGGGTATACTACCCTATCCCATTACTTTTTTAATCACAGACTTGATCTCTGAAATTTACGGCGCAAAAAAGGCTAATGCTATAGTGGGTGCAGGAATTTTTGCCTCAGTATTTTCCATGGGTATAATATTGCTGGCCAATCAGGTACCTGCCATGGAAACATCTCCTGTAGATAATGTTGTTTTTGGGCAAGTTTTTGCCCTTTCTCCTGTGGCTGTTTTGGCTTCAATGTTGGCTTATTTGGCGGCGCAGTACATAGATATAAGTCTGTATCACTTTTGGAAAAAATTGACTGCAGGAAAGCATTTGTGGTTGCGCAATAATTTTTCCACCTTTTTATCTCAATTCGCAGACACTTTTTTAGTGGTGTTACTGTTGTGTGTATTTGATATTTTACCCTGGGATTTATTTTTAGGATTGGTCGCTAGCGGCTTTATTTTTAAAGTGATTGTAGCTGCTTTGGACACCCCTTTTTTATATCTTTTTGTCGGTATCTTTAGGAAGAAATTTCACTTGCCCCAAGGAGGAGAGATCTCTTGGTAATATTCTTTTGGGCTTTTTAAATGAAATCAGCAGTTTTGGTTAAAATGATAGCTTCACAACAAAGCCTTCATGGCTTCTTACGTTAAAAACCCGCTGGTCTTTAAAAATTAAATACTGCCCTTTTATGCCTGTTAAGGTATTTTTAAAAGAGGGGGTTTTAACTAGGTTTATAGATTGTACTTTTTCAGGATATTGGGTCACTGGAAAGTCCATGTGTTGTTCTTTGTTTTGATCCAAAAAATAGGGCAACGCTTCTTGAGGTATATACTGTTTTAGTTGGTCTCTTACTGCGGCGAGATCTTCATCCTGTGTTTGACCAGTAAGCATTTTTCTCCAGTTGGTTTTGTCTGCTACATGATCCTTTAAGGCTACTTCCGTAATTCCTGCGAGGTACCTATTAGGGGCTTCCAAAATTTCTATGGCTTCGTGCGCGCCTTGGTCAATCCATCGGGTAGGTATTTGTGACCCTCTAGTTACCCCAACTTTTAAGTGGCTGGAGTTGGCCAGGTACACAATATGGGGTTGTAATTGTACTTTCTGCTCATAGGCCAAATCTCGGTCTTCTATGCCCAAATGTGCCTTACTCAATTCTGGTCGCATGATCCAATCTCCAGCTTGGGGAGTGTCAAAAAAACAATTTTTACAGAATCCTTGTCTAAAAATAGCTTTGTCTTCATGACAGTTTAAACATTCATAGCGTTGAAAGTCTATGTTTATCTCCCTTCCTAGAAGGGTGTTGAGGTGCACAAAATCTTCTTTAAAAACCAAATAGTACTGAATTGGAGCGCCCAATTCTGTTTGCATTTTTTTTAAAACACCCTGGTATGTCATCTTTGTTTAAAACTGTTTTGCGGTTGGTGAAAACCAAATTAAAACCTATTTTTAAGCAAGCTACAAAATATAGTCTACATGCCCATACCAATCATTAATACAGTAGCCTCTTGGCTGCTTAAAAAGAGGCTACACCAGATTGAGTTTTTTTTAAAGTACCCTATTGAGGTGCAAGATGAATTGCTCATGGGATTGGTGGTATTTGCCAAAGACACTGAAATGGGTAAGAGTTATGACTTTAGTTCTATTCAAAACTATGCAGATTTTGCCTCTCGTGTGCCTATAACCAACTATGAAGGGATGGAGCATCTCATAGATCAAGCCAGGCGTGGTTCAGCCAATTTATTCTGGCCCACTCCAATCAAATGGTTTGCTAAGAGTAGCGGAACAACCAATGCCAAAAGTAAGTTTATTCCAGTAAGTCAAGAGTCTTTAGAAGACTGTCATTATAAGTCCAGTAAAGACCTTTTGTCTATTTATCTCAATAACAACGAGAATTCTCAATTGTTTACGGGTAAAAGTTTGCGCTTGGGGGGCTCTAAGGAATTGTATGAATCTCATGGCAGTGTTTTTGGAGATCTTTCTGCCATACTGATAGACAATATGCCTTTTTGGGCTGAGTTTAGCTCTACGCCCTCTAACAAAGTTTCCTTAATGCCTGATTGGAATACTAAACTGGCTGCGGTAATTGCAGAGACCTCTAAGGAAAATGTCACCAGTATGGCTGGGGTGCCGTCTTGGATGTTGGTGCTGTTGAATGAGCTTTTAGACACTACTGGAAACGATCATTTATTTCAGGTTTGGGACCAATTGGAGGTGTATTTTCACGGAGGGGTAAGTTTTAGTCCTTACAAGGAGCAATTTAAAAAGCTACTTCCGAGAAAATCTTTCAATTATTACGAAATATACAATGCTTCTGAAGGTTTTTTTGCCATCCAAGACCGCAATAAGGCCTCTGATCTAATGCTTATGTTGGACTATGGAATTTTTTATGAGTTCATTCCAATGAATGCCTATGGTAAAGAGGAGGAATATGCCATTCCATTGTCAGAAGTTGCCCTCCACACAAATTACGCCATAGTGATTACTACCAATGCTGGCTTGTGGCGCTATAAAGTTGGAGATACGGTTCGCTTTACTTCATTGAGCCCCCATAGAATTAAAATTACTGGAAGAACCCGGCACCATATTAATGTGTTTGGAGAAGAGCTTATTATTGAAAATGCAGAAGAAGCGCTGAAGATTGTCAGTAAAAAAACAAAGACGGAAATTATAGAGTATACGGCTGCACCCATTTTCATGGAAGGTAAGGAAAAAGGGGGGCATGAATGGCTCATAGAATTTAGAACTCCTCCAGAGGATTTAGGTCATTTTACGGCGCTGTTAGACAATGCGCTAAAATCACTCAATTCTGATTACGAAGCAAAGCGGTATAATAATATGACTCTAAATGAACCTGTAGTGCACAAGGCTAGGGCAGGACAATTTCACGATTGGTTGGCTGCAAAAGACAAATTAGGCGGACAACACAAAATCCCAAGGCTTTCCAACTCTAGGCAATACCTGGAGGAGTTAATGGCCTTGTAGGTCTTTTTCTTGGCTAGTGATATGCAGGAATTTATTGCTAAAGGGTGTATGGCCTTAAGAAACCGCTTTTAAAGATTTGGCTGTTTCAAAGCTTAATTTTTTTTCTGCATAAGCTCTGTCTACTTTGAATTCCTTTTCCTCTGAACTTGGCAAGCTAAACATGGCGTCTGTAAAGACGGATTCACATAAGGATCTAAGCCCTCTAGCGCCTAGTTTGTACTCTAATGCTTTTTCTACCAAGAAATCCAAAGCCTCATCTGTTACTTCTAAAGCAATATGGTCCATTTCAAAAAGCTTCTCATACTGTTTAATAATAGCGTTCTTTGGTTGGGTTAATATGGCTCTTAGCGTTTTCTTGTCTAAAGGATTCATGTGAGTAAGCACAGGGAGTCTTCCAATAATCTCTGGAATTAAACCAAAGTCTTTAAGGTCTTTTGGGGTAATGTATTGGAGTATATTTTCATTATCCAATCCTTCGTCTGCTTTAGAGGCACTGTATCCTACTGCTTGTAGGTTAAGTCTCTTGCTGATCTTTTTCTCTATACCGTCAAAAGCACCTCCAGCAATGAAGAGAATGTTTTCTGTATTTACTTCTATAAATTTTTGATCTGGGTGCTTCCTGCCTCCTTTAGGCGGTACATTAACTGTAGTTCCTTCTAGTAGTTTAAGCAACCCTTGTTGTACGCCTTCTCCGGAAACGTCTCTGGTAATGGATGGGTTGTCACTTTTTCTAGCAATTTTATCTATTTCATCAATAAATACAATACCTCTTTCTGCTTTTTCTAGATCGTAATCTGCCGCCTGAAGCAGTCTTGTTAAAATACTCTCTACGTCTTCTCCTACATATCCCGCCTCTGTAAGCACTGTTGCGTCTACAATTGCGAGGGGTACATTTAGCATCTTGGCAATAGTTTTTGCCATAAGCGTTTTTCCGGTCCCCGTTTGACCTACCATGATGATGTTGGATTTTTGAATTTCCACATCGTCTTTAGTATCTAGTTGTAAGAGCCTTTTGTAGTGGTTGTACACCGCTACAGACAGCACCTTTTTGGTGCGGTCTTGACCAATGATAAATTGGTCTAAAAAGTCTTTAATTTCTATGGGCTTTTTTAAGGTAAGTTCCTCTGATAAGTCATTTACATGGTCTTGTTTTGTCTCTTCAGCAACAATACCATTTGCTTGGGCTATACACCTGTCACATATGTGGGCGTCTATCCCTGCAATGAGTAGGTTGGTTTCTGGTTTTTTTCTACCACAAAAAGAACATTCAAGGTTGTCTTTAGCCATGTTGTTTATTTTTTATCTCTCGATAATATTTCATCTATCATTCCATAAGACTTAGCTTCTTCTGCCTTCATCCAGTAGTCACGGTCTGAATCCTGATACACCTTATCAAAGGTTTGTCCAGAGTGATTGGAAATAATAGTGTATAATTCGTCTTTAATTTTCAACACCTCTTTAGCGGCAATTTCAATGTCACTTGCTTGTCCCTGAGCACCGGATAATGGTTGGTGTATCATGACCCTTGAGTGGGTGAGTCCTGATCTTTTCCCCTTCTCTCCAGCGCATAGTAGCACAGCGGCCATAGAGGCAGCTATACCGGTACATATAGTAGCTACATCTGGTTTAATAAACTGCATGGTGTCGTAAATTCCCAAACCAGCATATACACTTCCTCCTGGGGAGTTAATGTATATCTGAATGTCCTTAGACGCGTCTGCACTTTCTAAGAATAACAATTGCGCCTGAACTATATTAGCTACTTGGTCATTAATTCCTGTACCCAAAAAAATAATGCGATCCATCATTAATCTAGAAAAAACATCCATAGCAATGGCATTTAGTTGTCTTTCTTCAATAATATTAGGGGTCATTCCCACAGGATACATGCTGGTCATAATAGCGTCGTAATAGTTGCCATTAATTCCCTGATCCTTGATCGCAAAATCCTTAAACTCTTGTGCGTAATTCATATGAGCTGCTTAATTGATAAATAAATACGGTGCTAATAGCATGAGCTTTTAGCACCGTAAAGATAGGTAATTTATACGATTGCATATAAAGTGCTGGGCTAATTATGCACCGTACACTTCTTTTACAAAATCTTCGTAAGAAAGCGCTTTTTCTTTAAGATTGGCTTTCTCTTTGTATAATGTGATTAATTTTTGACTCATCATCTGTTCTGAAAGACGTTTTACTTCTTCTTGATTAGATAATACCCTTGCAGCTATACCGTCCAGTTCCTCATCTTTAGGATCTAGCTGACCATATTGTGCCATTTGTTCTTTGATCAAATCTTTGGCGAAACTTTTCAAATCTTCAAAACTCACTTGAAGCGAATTGGCCTCAATGATTTTTGCTTCGATAAGTTGGTATCTTAGTCCCTGTTCAGATCTTTCGTACTCTGCTTTTGCTTCTTCCTCTGTCAGTGGCTTTTCTCCACTAGTTTGGATCCACTTGGTTAAAAATTCACCTGGTAAGTCAAATTTAGTTTGAGCGATTAAAGCTTCAGTAACGTCGTTTAAAAGCTTTTGGTCTGCTTGTTGTACGAATTGCTTCTCAGCGTCTTCTTTAATTTTTTGCCCCAATTCTTTTTCAGAGCTCACTACATCTTTACCAAAAAGTTTGTCAAATAACTCTTGGTCTAGCGCAGCAGGAGTTCTTTCGTTAATTTCTTCAATAGTAAAAACAACGGTAGTTTTTAGATCTTTTGCCTCAGCAGCTTCTAATCCAAAAGCACCAGCTACTGCCGCTTCTTCTTTGAAAAGTCCTTTGGTGTCAAGACTTGTAGAAGCACCTACCTCAGCTCCTTGAAGAGAAGTTATTGCTTTTTTTGCTTTTAATTGATCTAAAGTAATGGTTGTTTTTTTGTCTATACCAGCCGCTTCAGAAACGAATGTCCCCGTTATTTCACTGTTGGCAGAAACTGTTTTTTCTGGAGTGATTTTTCCATATTGTTTGCGAATAGATAATATCTGGTCTGCAACCATTTTTTTATCTGCCTCAACTTTATAACTAGTAATGGCTTTTTTAGTTTTTAATGAGACATCAAATTCAGGAGAAAGTCCAATTTCAAAATCAAAAGAAAGTGTGGCTGCATTCCAGTCAAAAGTTTCAGATAGAACCTTTGGCAATGGATTTCCAAGAATAGATAATTTCTCCTCAGTGAGGTAGCTGTTCAAGTTTTCTTGTAAAAGTTTGTTTACTTCTTCAACCAAAACTGCTTTGCCGTACTGTTTTTTGATCATGCCCATTGGTACCTGACCTTTTCTAAAACCTGGTATATTGGCTTTCTTTTTGTAGTCCAATAAAATGGTGTCTATCTTAGATTGAAAATCTGCTTGGTCAAGTGTAATGTTAATCTCTGCGTTTAACGTATCTATTTGTTTCTTAGTAATCTTCATGCGCTGACTGCTTTTTTTTAAAGGCTTTTAATGGGGGGCAAAAGTAATGCTTTTTAATAAGTTCAACAATTTTTGTCTTTCCTTTTTAAAAGGGGCTTAATTATTTTTTAAACTTGGGGTGATTAACTCCTCAGAAAGTCTAATGTGTAGGTTAAAAATTCTGTTGGATTTTCTGCATGAAGCCAGTGACCTGCTTTTGATACAGACTTGAATTGTGCCTTAGGAAACTGCACTAAAATACTCAGATGGTCTTGTGGTAGAATATAATCGGATTGAGCGCCAGATAAAAACATACTGGGTTTTTCGAACTTGAATTCTTTTGGGAGTGCCTCTCCAATGGCATTCATAGCAACTGAAAGCACTGGAATATTGGCCCTGAAACCAAAAGTATCCGGTGTTTTTCTGTAGAGGTTTTTAAGTAGAAATTGCCTCACGCCAGCAGATTTAATTTGTACGGATAAGATTTCTTCTGCTTGAGCCCTACTGCTTATTTGACTATTATACAGGGTGCCTAAAGCGTCTAATATAATTTTGTGGTGGGGCGGGTATGCCTTTGGACCTATGTCTGCCACTAATAGTTTTTGCACTTTTTCTGGAGCTATTCCCGCAAGGTACATGGCTGTTTTACCCCCCATAGAATGTCCTAAAACAATGGCTTTTTCAATGCCATTTTCTGATAGGTAGGCCAAGACGTCTTCTGCCATGAGGGCGTAAGAAAACTCCGTGCTGTGAAAACTCCTACCGTGATTTCGCTGGTCTAAAAGGTGTACGCGAAAACCAGCATCGGCGTAAGCCTTACCTAAAGTCTTCCAATTGTCACTGGTTCCTAAAAAACCGTGAAGGATAACAAGGTCTTCTCCACTTCCAAAACAGTTTGCGTGTAATAACGGCATTAGGAAAGGGCTTTTAAGTACATGGGAATGACATTCTCTAAGCCCATATAAAGAGATTCGCAAATGAGTGCGTGCCCAATAGAAACCTCGTCTAATTCTTGGATTTCTGCCTTAAAAAAGGCGATGTTGTCTAAGGATAAGTCATGGCCCGCATTCACGCCTAAGCCCAAAGACTTGGCTTTGGTTGCAGCTGCTTTGTATGGGGCAATGGCTGTTTCTTTTTTTCCAGCGGCATAGCCTACTGCATAGGCTTCTGTGTAGAGTTCTATTCGGTCTGTTCCAGTGGCCGCTGCAGCTTCTATTTGGGCTACAACAGGATCAATAAAAATGGAAGTTCTAATCCCTGCTGCTTTAAAAGTTGCGATGGTTTTTTTAAGAAAGTCTGCATGTGTAATGGCATCCCAGCCTGCATTCGAGGTTATAGCGTCTACACCGTCCGGAACTAAAGTGACCTGAGTAGGTTTTACCGCTAAAACTAGGGCTATAAATTTTTCGTTGGGGTTCCCCTCAATATTGTATTCTGTGGTGACCACATTTTTGAGGTCTCTCGCGTCCTGATAGCGAATATGACGTTCATCGGGTCTTGGGTGAATAGTAATTCCCTCTGCCCCAAATCGTTCTATGTCAGAAGCAGCCAAGAGAAGGTTTGGTACATTTCCGCCACGTGCATTTCGAAGGGTGGCCAATTTATTGATATTTACACTTAATTTTGTCATGAATTCATTGCAATTGTTCAGGAACAAAAATACAAATAAGCGAGGGCTATTCCATTTTTTAATTAGTAATTTGCAAAAAAAAGCCATCGTAATTTCAGTAATTTTAAATGGTATAGTGCTTTTAATGTAACTCAAATACGTTTTTTGTTGTTAGCTAAGAGTATTTATGTCATCTCAGGGATTCATTTTATCGCTTACTATGAAGACATTAATTAAATATAATTTGCCTTTTTTGAATCTTCAAGATTCAAAGGAAATTGTTTTAGGCCGTTTTAAACAGGCCCAATGTGATTGGTTGGCTGTTGTTGATCAAGAGCGATTTTTGGGAATGGTTTCTTTAGAAGTTTTAAGTGCGCTTGAATTTAATTCCTTAGAGGAACTGTCCTATACTTTTATCCCGGACGCTGTTTTGTCAGAAACCCACTGGTACAATTACGGATTGAACTTTAGAAAACTACAAATGACAATGGCTGCTGTGGTGACAAAAGAGGGGGCATTTATGGGGTATATTTTTGAAAATGATTTTAAAGCTGCAACAGCTTCCCTCTCGCTCTTTGAAGAGGAAGGAGTTGTTATAGAAGTAAAAATGGCCCAGTTGGATTTTTCATTAACGCGTTTGATCACCATTTTTGAGCAAACACAACAGCATATTTTGGGCTTAGTGACCTGGGAATGGGACAGTGAGATGAATGTACTTATAAAAATAGCGCCAAACCCTATTCAGGAAACTTTGGCTGGCTTAAGACGCTTTGGTTTTGAGATTACTTTTATAGAAGGCGAGGATCTTTTTGCCAGTGTGCTCAAAGAAAATGCCGCCTATTTAGACACTTATTTAAACATATAATATGGCACAATTAAATGTGGCACTTTTTGGCTATTTGCCTTCTGAAATTACCGTTAAAGCTTTAGCGGGTATACTAGAAGCTATTGATGCTGTTGGGGGGAAAGCTTCTATTGAAAAGAGCTTTAAAGAGTCTGTAGTTTTGTTTCAGGAAACAGCATTGAATGCTTTGTTGGCTCCTTTAGACACCTTTTCTAAGCAGGAGGAGGTTCATAGTGAGACGTCTTTATTTGTTAGTTTTGGAGGAGATGGGACTATGTTAAAGGCCATTACCTACATTAAAGATTCTGGAATTCCATTGGTCGGTGTCAATACGGGTAGATTGGGATTCTTGTCTACCATAGATGTGGCTGCTGTACAGAAGGTAATCACTGATTTTGTCGCTGGGCAATACACTATTGAAGAAAGAACTATGGTGGGGCTGTATTCGGATACTTCCATTAAAGCATTTGAAGAGGTGAGTGTGGCATTAAATGAAATTACTGTCAGTAGGAAAGACACTACTGCCATGATTACGGTAGCCACATATTTAGATGGTGAATACCTGACGTCTTATTGGGCAGATGGTTTAATTATTGCTACACCTACTGGATCTACAGGTTATTCTTTGTCTTGCGGTGGTCCAGTGATGGCTCCTGGAACAAACTCACTTATTTTAACACCAATTGCGCCACATAATCTCAATGCTAGGCCCTTGATTATTGCAGATCACACGGAAATTAGGCTTGTAGTATCTGGAAGAGAACCACAGCATTTGGTTTCTTTAGATTCGCGCATTGCAAGTATAGATAACGGCACTGAATTGCTCATTAAAAAAGCCCCTTATACGCTTAAGATGGTGGCTTACACTTCGGAGAGTTTTCTTAAAACCCTTCGTAAAAAACTTTTATGGGGAGAAGACAAAAGAAACTAAGTCACAATAAAATTTCTGTATAGTTGTTTTATAATTA
>Ga0209137_1004825_pt1 | contig 10537 bp, 7 predicted proteins | sample SaaInl5LU_22_DNA_FD_184642 | JGI IMG/M metagenome (GOLD analysis project Ga0209137, IMG submission 184642) | Marine microbial communities from expanding oxygen minimum zones in the Saanich Inlet - ESP_105LU_22_DNA (SPAdes) (version 2) | ecosystem: Environmental > Aquatic > Marine > Intertidal...
CGGACGGCACCCAATTTGTCGGTCGCTCTATCGGTGCGGACGGAATATCCGTTGGCGAAGTCGTGTTTAATACCGCAATGACGGGGTATCAGGAAATATTGACTGATCCCTCTTACGCCAGACAACTCGTCACCCTGACCTATCCGCATATCGGAAACGTTGGCGTTAACGCCGAGGATGAAGAGTCGAGTGCGATTCATGCCGGCGGGCTGATTATTCGAGATCTTCCGTTTGTCCACAGTAATTTTCGGGCGCAAGAATCGCTTGATCATTATCTAGCGCGAGCGGGCGTCGTTGGCATCGCTGATATTGATACGCGTAAACTCACGCGGATTCTGCGTGACAAAGGGTCGCAAGCCGGAGTCATTATTGCCGGTGACGATGCATGCTCCGATGCCGGGATCGCGAGCGCCAAAGAGGCGATCGATGAATTTCCTGGCCTTGCTGGGATGGATTTGGCGAAAGAGGTGACCACGCCTGAACCTTACCCCTGGACCCAAGGTACCTGGGTTTTGGGTGAGGGACACGTTGACCACACTGAGTCTCGATTCCACGTTGTTGCCTATGACTTTGGCGTGAAGCGGAACATTTTAAGAATGCTTGCCGAGCGTGGATGTCGCCTCACGGTGGTTCCAGCAGAGACGCCGGCCAGTGATGTATTCGCAATGAATCCCGACGGTGTGTTTCTATCGAATGGCCCTGGTGACCCTGAACCTTGTACTTACGCGATCGAAGCCATTCGGCAAATTCTTGAGGCGAAAATCCCTGTGTTCGGCATTTGCTTAGGGCATCAATTATTGGGACTGGCGTCTGGTGCAAAAACCATCAAGATGAAGTTTGGTCACCACGGTGCCAACCATCCCGTGCAGGATATCGAGACGGGTGAAGTCTTGATTACGAGCCAGAACCATGGCTTTGCAATTGATGAAAGCACTTTGCCGTCCAATCTAACCATGACTCATCGGTCTCTGTTTGACCAATCCCTTCAAGGAATTTCGAGAACAGATACCTCTGCTTTTAGTTTTCAGGGGCACCCGGAAGCGAGCCCAGGTCCGCACGATGTGGCCCCGTTGTTCGATCAATTCATCGCGAACATGGAGGCTCGCTAATGCCAAAACGTCAAGATCTCGAATCCATTCTGATCATTGGTGCAGGCCCGATCGTCATCGGCCAGGCGTGCGAGTTTGATTACTCGGGTGCTCAGGCCTGTAAGGCGCTTCGGGAAGAGGGTTACCGCGTGATTTTGGTGAACTCGAATCCAGCGACCATCATGACTGATCCCGCGATGGCGGATGCGACTTACATCGAACCGATTCGGTGGCAATCGGTTGCGAAAGTGATTGAAAAAGAACGTCCAAGTGCATTACTTCCGACCATGGGTGGGCAAACCGCGCTGAACTGTGCGCTTGATCTGGATCGCGAAGGAATCCTTGATCAATTCAACGTGCAGTTGATTGGTGCGAATGCGGATGCGATTGATAAAGCCGAAGACCGCGACCGTTTCGACAAAGCGATGAAGGCCATTGGTTTGAATACGGCAAAAAGTCACATTGCTCATAGCATGGATGAAGCGAGGGCTGCCGCCGCTGATCTTGGGTATCCCTGCATTATTCGTCCGTCATTTACGATGGGCGGATCTGGCGGTGGCGTTGCCTACAATCAGGAAGAGTTCGAAGAGATTTGTGAGCGCGGACTGGACTTGTCGCCGACCAATGAATTGTTGATCGATGAGTCCTTATTGGGTTGGAAAGAATACGAAATGGAGGTGGTGCGGGACCGCAAGGACAATTGCATCATTGTGTGTTCGATCGAGAACTTTGACCCGATGGGCGTGCATACCGGTGATTCGATTACGGTTGCGCCGGCACAAACCTTGACCGATAAAGAATACCAAATCATGCGGAATGCCTCGGTGGCTGTTCTACGCGAAATTGGTGTGGAAACCGGTGGTTCGAATGTGCAATTTGCGGTGAATCCAGAAGATGGTCGTTTGATCGTGATCGAAATGAACCCTCGGGTGTCTCGATCCTCCGCATTGGCCTCTAAGGCAACCGGTTTCCCGATTGCCAAAGTCGCTGCAAAGCTCGCCGTCGGATATACGCTTGATGAACTGGCCAATGAAATTACTGGTGGCGCTACACCGGCATCGTTTGAACCCTCCATCGACTACGTGGTGACCAAGGTTCCTCGGTTCACGTTTGAAAAATTCCCACAAGCGGATAGTCGGCTGACGACACAGATGAAATCCGTCGGTGAGGTCATGGCAATTGGTCGGAGTTTCCAAGAGTCGATGCAGAAAGCGTTACGTGGACTAGAGATCGGTGTTTGTGGATTCGATCCAACCTTTGAGTGGGACTCTGAGGAAGCCGTACAAGCGATGCGACATGAGTTGGCGAACCCGGGTCCTCGTCGTCTCTGGTGTGTGGCAGATGCATTACGCAGTGGAATGAGTGTTGATGAGCTTTATCAAGTCTCAAAAATTGATCCTTGGTTTTTAGCGCAAATCGAAGACTTGATTTGGGAAGAGACACGACTGACAGAAATGGCACTGTCAGATCTTGATCATGATTCGCTCTGGCGTTTGAAGCGCAAGGGGTTTTCCGATAAACGCTTGGCTACCTTACTTGACGTATCGGAGAAAGAACTCCGCGAGCGTCGATTGAAGCTCAATGTCCGCCCGGTCTACAAGCGCGTTGATACCTGTGCGGGTGAGTTTGCGACACCAACGGCTTATTTATATTCGACATACGAAGAAGAGTGTGAGGCGAATCCATCGAACGCTGACAAAATCATGGTGTTGGGTGGTGGGCCAAACCGGATTGGTCAGGGAATCGAGTTTGACTACTGCTGCGTTCATGCTGCCTTTGCGATGCGGGAAGACGGCTATGAGACCATCATGGTGAACTGCAACCCGGAAACGGTTTCGACAGATTACGACACCTCGGATCGCTTGTTCTTTGAGCCTGTGACCCTTGAAGATGTGTTGGCGATCGTCGATATCGAAAAGCCGAAAGGGGTGATTGTTCAGTTTGGTGGACAGACGCCTTTAAAGCTCGCGCGTGATCTTGAAGCGGCCGGGGTACCAATTATTGGCACATCGCCTGAGGCGATTGACCGCGCTGAAGACCGTGAACGTTTTCAGCAGATGGTCACTCGATTGGGGCTCAGGCAGCCTGCGAATGCAACGGCCCGTAGCCTTGAGGAAGGTTTGGCTCTCGCTGAAGGGATCGGCTTCCCATTGGTTGTGCGCCCATCTTACGTGCTTGGTGGTCGTGCGATGGAAGTCGTGTCCAACATGTCAGAATTGAAGCGTTATCTGCAGGATGCTGTTGTTGCAAGTGACGACTCTCCGGTGCTGTTAGATCATTTCCTGGATCCGGCCATTGAAGTGGATGTCGATGCGGTGAGTGACGGTGAGCGAGTCGTCATTGGCGCGATTATGGAACACATTGAGCAGGCTGGGGTGCACTCAGGTGACTCGGCCTGCTCGCTGCCTCCATACAGTCTTCCAATGCATATACAGGATGAGATTCGAGATCAGGTGATCCGGATGGCGCGTGAGCTCAATGTGGTGGGTTTGATGAATGTGCAAATGGCTGTTCAGGGCGAAGACGTTTATGTCATCGAGGTGAATCCAAGAGCATCACGGACCGTTCCGTTTGTCTCGAAATGCATCGGAGTATCACTTGCGAAAGTGGCGGCGCGCTGCATGGCTGGGACGACACTCGATGCTCAGGGCGTGACCTCAGAGCTGATTCCGCCCTATTACTCGGTGAAAGAAAGTGTGTTTCCATTTGCCAAATTCCCAGGTGTCGATCCAATTCTCGGCCCGGAAATGAAATCAACCGGTGAAGTCATGGGCACAGGGGATAGTTTTGACGAAGCATTCGCAAAGGCGCATTCGGCAGCTGGCGATCGTTTACCGACCATTGGTCGAGCCTTTGTTTCTGTGAGGGATGCCGATAAGCCGCGTGCGGGTGGATTAGCTAAAATCCTCATTGAGATGGGATTTGAGTTGGTCGCAACGGGTGGAACCTGCGATTACTTAAAGGATGCGGGAATCGCTTGTGAACGCGTCAATAAGGTGATGGAAGGTCGTCCGAATATTGTTGATATGATTAAAAACGATGCGATTGCGTTTATCGTTAATACCACAGAGGGTCGACAAGCGATCATGGATTCTGCAACCATTCGTCGGTCAGCTTTGAATCGTAAGGTGTGTTACACCACGACCTTGGCAGGTGGCGAATCGATTGTTCGCGCATTAAAGTTTGGAGACGAACGCGAAGTTCGCAGACTTCAGGATCTTCATCAGCGCGTTGAGACAAAATAACAAGGAAATACATTGAGTAAGATACCGATGACTAAAGCTGGCGAGCTTGCGCTTCGCGAGGAACTTCAGCGGCTCAAGCAAATCGAGCGTCCGCGAATTGTTGCGGCGATTGCCGAAGCGCGTGAGCATGGTGATCTGAAAGAAAATGCGGAATATCATGCGGCACGCGAGCAACAAGGTTTTTGCGAAGGTCGAATCAAGGATATCGAGGCGAAACTGTCTCATGCGCAAATTATTGATGTCACGCAGATTGAAAACACCGGGAAGGTCATCTTTGGGGTCACTGTGACGTTGATTAACTTAGAGAACGATCAGCCGGTCACCTACCAGATCGTTGGCGAAGATGAAGCTGACGTGAAAAATGGAAAAATTTCTGTGACTTCACCAATCGCTCGCGGACTCATCGGCAAAGAAGAGGGCGATGAAGTGTCGGTCACGACACCCGGCGGTGTCGTTGAATACGAAATCGACACCGTAGAGCATCGCTAACTAGATCGGTCGAATCAGATTCGAGAGTCTTGGGTTTGGACGCTCAGCTGCACGGAATAGCAGAGCCATCGCTCCAGTTGACTGCACGCATTGTGCTCCGGTCTCTTCGCATAGCGATGCAATCATCACTTTCCGTGTGTCGCGCTCAGCGCGCACTTTGATTTTGATTAACTCGTGATCGTTTAATGCGCGATTGAGTTCTTCAAGTAGACCGGTCGACATGCCTTGATCACCGACTAAGACAATCGGTTTCAAGTGGTGTCCAATCGCCCGCATTTGTTTTTTGCGTTCTGGCGTTAACATAGTCGTCTCCATAAACGGGGGCGCGAGTTTAGAGCAAAACATGGCACGATCCAAGTCCAGTAGTCGCTGGTTGAAAGAACATTTTGATGACCAGTATGTGCAGAAGGCGCAAGCAGAGGGGCGGAGGTCTCGTGCGAGCTTCAAATTAGAAGAGGTTCAAGCCAAAGATCAGCTGATCAAACCTGGTGACTTGGTGGTTGATTTGGGGGCGGCTCCAGGCGGATGGACTGAGCTGGTCGCAGATTGGACTGGCGCCAATGGTCGAGTCTTTGCGCTCGATATTCTGCCGATGGACTCGATTGCTGACGTCGAGGTTATTCTCGGTGATTTTACTGAAGAAGCAGTCCTTGATGAGTTGATGCGATCGATTGATGGTCAGCGCATTGATGTGGTGCTTTCAGACATGGCCCCGAATCTGTCGGGTAATCGATCCGTCGACCAGCCGCGTGCCATGTATTTGTGTGAGCTTGCGCTCGACTTTGCGAGACAAACACTGAATCCCGGTGGAGCCCTGTTCATCAAGGTCTTTCAGGGGGAGGGATTTGACCCATTTTTCCAGCAGCTCCGATCGGATTTCTCGGTCTTAAAAACCCGTAAGCCGAATGCATCGCGATCGCGAAGTCGAGAAACCTATCTGTTAGCGAAAGGATTTCGTGGTTAAAGCCCTTTGAATTCGATTGGCTTGCCCAAATAAAGGACTGTATATTGAGGAGCCCGACTCCTCTGAAGGAATGGAGAAGAATATGGCGAGAAATTTGGTTCTGTGGTTGGTGATAGCGGCCGTTCTTTTGACGGTATTCAACAATTTCAGTGTAGAAACCCAGTCACAGCAGATCAATTACTCTCAATTTGTTGAAGAAGTAAATCGAGATCAGATTCGTCGCGTCATCATCGATGGTCAGTCGATTATCGCCACGCGTGCCAACGGCGATATTTACGAAACCGTCAGGCCGGCGATCCAAGATCCCAAGTTGATGGATGATCTCTTGCAGCACAATGTGGTGGTTGAAGGCCGAAAGCCCGAGCAACAATCGGTGTGGATGCAGTTGTTAGTCGCGGCTTTCCCCGTTCTGATTATTCTCGCGATCTTTATGTTTTTCATGCGCCAGATGCAAGGTGGTATGGGCGGCGGTCGTGGTGGCCCGATGTCATTTGGGAAATCCAAGGCGCGGTTGATTAGTGAAGATCAGATCAAAACAACCTTTGCGGATGTCGCCGGCTGTGATGAAGCCAAAGATGATGTTGCCGAGCTTGTTGAGTTCCTTAAAGATCCTGGAAAATTTCAGCGTTTAGGTGGTCGTATTCCTCGTGGCGTCTTGATGGCGGGTCCTCCTGGAACGGGTAAGACGTTGCTGGCCAAGGCCATCGCTGGTGAAGCCAAAGTGCCATTTTTTACCATCTCGGGCTCAGATTTCGTCGAGATGTTTGTGGGTGTTGGTGCGTCACGAGTTCGAGACATGTTTGAGCAAGCCAAAAAACAAGCGCCTTGCATCATCTTTATCGATGAAATTGATGCTGTCGGACGGCAACGTGGCGCTGGACTCGGTGGTGGCCATGACGAGCGTGAGCAGACCTTGAACCAACTGCTGGTCGAAATGGACGGTTTCGATGTGAATGATGGTGTCATCGTGATTGCGGCAACGAACCGCCCAGACGTTTTGGATTCAGCGCTGTTGCGTCCTGGCCGTTTTGACCGTCAGGTGGTCGTTGGGTTGCCTGATATTCGCGGCCGTGAACAAATCATGAAAGTGCATATGAAGAAAGTGCCGGTTGCGCCTGAGGTTGATCCCTCGTTGATCGCACGCGGGACACCTGGATTCTCGGGTGCGGATTTGGCGAACTTGGTGAACGAGGCGTCGCTTTTTGCAGCGAGAGCGAATACACGTGTTGTGACCATGAGTCATTTTGAGCAGGCCAAAGACAAGATCATGATGGGTGCTGAACGCCGATCGATGGTTATGAAGGAATCTGAAAAGCGCAATACCGCCTTTCATGAAGCGGGTCATGCGATCGTGGGTCGTCTCATGCCTGAGCATGATCCAGTCTATAAGGTGTCGATTATTCCTCGCGGTCGTGCTTTGGGTGTCACGATGTTCTTGCCGACCGAAGATAAGTACAGTCATTCTAAGCGTGGGTTGATCAGTCAAATTTGTTCCCTCTATGGTGGGCGAATTGCAGAAGAATTAACCTTAGGCGCAGAGGGTGTGACGACCGGCGCTTCCAATGATATCCAGCGTGCGACCTCGATCGCGCGCAGCATGGTGACCAAATGGGGATTGTCTGAGAAGCTCGGGCCGCAAATGTACGATGACGAGGATAATGAGCCATTCTTGGGCCGGTCGATGAGTCGTCCTGCAAATGGTCAGTCTGATGAGACTGCTCGGTTGATTGATCAGGAAGTGAAAGAGATTCTCGACACCTGTTATGCCACAGCTAAGCAAACGCTCGAAGACAACATGGATAAGTTGCATCTGATGGCTGATGCGTTGATGGAATATGAAACCATCGATGCCAAGCAGATTGATCAGATTATGAAAGGGAAAAAGCCTGGTCCGCCCGATGGTTGGAGTGATAACGACAAGCCTCACGGCGGCACACCAGAGGTCCATGATGATCTGCAGGAAGCACCGGCAGACGATGCTTCTGATGATCCAACGCCGAAGGATGGCACGGCGCCAACTAACTAAGAGTGAGGCGTCAATGGTCTTGGCCAGATCTGGGGTTCGTTGGACCTCAGATCATGGCTGTCATGAATATCACTCCTGATTCATTTTCTGACGGTGGTTCGCTCTATCACGATCAGGTGGATCTCGACCTTGTCTTTGCGCATGCTGAGCGATGTCTATCTGAAGGCGCTACGATCTTAGATGTTGGCGGTGAAAGTACCCGTCCTGGCGCCAAGCCAGTATCGGAGGCCGAGGAGCTCGCTCGAGTCATTCCTGTCATTGAAGGATTAGCAGCACGATTTGATGCCGTGATTTCCGTTGATACCTCCACACCTCAGGTCATGATTGAAGCAGCGCGCGCTGGCGCCAGGCTCATGAATGACGTTCGCGCCTTGCAACGAGAAGGTGCTTTAGCAGCAGCACTTGAGGCGGGGCTCCCGGTGTGTTTGATGCACATGCAAGGGACTCCTCAAACGATGCAGCATCGGCCTGACTATGATGATCCTGTCATGGAAGTGTTCCAGTGGCTCATGCATCGGATTGATGTGTGTCTGGATGCAGGATTCTCGGCTGACCAGTTGCTTATTGATCCGGGATTTGGGTTCGGAAAGACGTTAGAGCACAATATTGCTTTATTTCAGCACTTGGATCGATTCGTTCAAACGGGATACCCTGTGTTAGTGGGTGTCTCTCGTAAAAGTATGATTGGTGAAATCACCGGTCGTCCTGTTGAGCAGCGGGCGACCGCCAGTGCGGTGGCGGCAGCGATTGCCGCATCACACGGGGCGGCGATTCTTCGAGTGCACGATGTGTCTGAGACTCGCGATGCGATGGCCGTGATGCAAGCATTAACGCAGGGAATGCAATAAATGAATCGAAAATATTTCGGAACAGATGGTGTCAGAGGCCGTGTCGGTGAAGGTTGTATCACTGCAGAATTTGTTCTGAAACTGGGCTGGGCATTCGGGCAGACGGTTAGGCAGAATTATCCGGGTCGACCCAAAGTGGTGATTGGAAAAGACACTCGGCTATCTGGGTATATGTTTGAGACGGCGCTGGAGGCTGGATTGATCGCCGCAGGTGTTGATCCGGTGATGCTGGGTCCGATGCCAACGCCCGCAATTGCCTATCTCACGCGAACGTTTTCAGCGGCCGGCGGCATTGTGATTAGCGCAAGCCACAACGGCTATGAAGATAACGGGATTAAGTTTTTTGATGGACAGGGGACTAAGTTGCCTGACCAGGTTGAGTCTGAGATTGAGCGGTTGCTTGATGAGCCCCTAACGACAGTGAACGGTCCGTTATTGGGTCGTGCATCCCGAGCCAATGATGCTGCCGGCCGGTACATTGAATTTTGCAAGCATACATTAAGGCTCGGGACCGATTTGTCTGGTTTAAAGGTCGTTGTGGATTGCGCGCATGGAGCGGCCTATCAAGTGGCTCCGAAAGTGTTTCGGGAATTGGGTGCTGAGGTTGAAGCGATTGGTGTGACCCCAGATGGTTTGAACATTAATAATGGCTTTGGGTCCACAGCACCGGGTGCATTAATTGAGGCGGTCGTGTCAAGTCAGGCTCACTTAGGCGTGGCATTGGATGGTGATGCTGATCGCGTGGTGTTGGTTGATGAGACAGGAGCTTTAGTTGATGGTGATGAAATCCTCTACATTATCGCCGCGGCAAGGTATCAACGAGGCCGAATGGATGGTGGTGTCGTCGGAACACTCATGACCAACCTGGGTCTTGAGAAAGCTCTGGCCTCGATGAATATTCCATTCGAGCGAACCAAGGTGGGTGATCGATATGTGATTGAGGCCATGGATGAACGCCAGTGGACCCTCGGAGGTGAAACCTCGGGGCACATTATTTGTTCGGATCTTACTTCGACAGGCGATGGTTTGGTTGCAGCATTACAAGTCGTCAACGCGTTGCGTCAGTCTGGGCAAACATTGAGTCAGGCGCGTCAAGGGATGAGTAAATATCCCCAAATTCTGATCAATGTCCCCTTGCATTCACCTGAGCATTTGGAGCATTCAGCGGTCACACAGGCTGTTCAATCGGTTGAGGATCAGCTCGGCGATTCTGGCCGTGTCGTCTTGCGTCCGAGTGGTACAGAGCCTGTGGTGCGAGTGATGGTCGAGGGTGTGGATGCCGATGAAGTGCAAGCTTGTGCTGAGGAGATTGCGTCATCGGTGGAAAAAGTTGCTTCAATCGGCTAACTTACGCGGCCCCGGAGGAAAGTCGCATCGATGATTATTGGAAACTGGAAGATGAATACCGCGCGCGCGGATGCCCTCGCATTGGCTGAAGCGGTTGCCAACATGAGGCATCAGGACTCGACGAGAGTGGGTATTTGTCCTCCCGCGCTGTGGATCGATCCGATCTCACAGGTTCTCGAGGGTTCGTCGATTTTGCTGGGTGCGCAAGACTGTATTGGTGATCAGTTTGGAGCGCAGACCGGTTGTATTAATGCGGCGATGGCGGCTGATGCTGGCTGTTCGATGGCCATTTTAGGTCACTCTGAACGTCGGGCTCGGTTTGGGGAAACCACGGAAAGTCTGCTGCCGGCTGTTGCTGCCGTATTGGAGACAGGAATGTTTCCGGTGTTTTGCGTGGGTGAAACGCAAATCGAGCGAGAATCAGGTCGTGCGTTGGATGTGGTGGCCGAGCAGATTAGGCCCCTATTGTCGGTCGGTCTGGACATCAGCGGAATGGTCATTGGTTACGAGCCTGTGTGGGCGATTGGAAC
>Ga0209137_1004826_pt1 | contig 10537 bp, 9 predicted proteins | sample SaaInl5LU_22_DNA_FD_184642 | JGI IMG/M metagenome (GOLD analysis project Ga0209137, IMG submission 184642) | Marine microbial communities from expanding oxygen minimum zones in the Saanich Inlet - ESP_105LU_22_DNA (SPAdes) (version 2) | ecosystem: Environmental > Aquatic > Marine > Intertidal...
CGGCCCATCAAGCGCACGGGTTGCTGAATCTACTGCCGCGTCGATATCCTGAGCGCTACCTCTGGCAATCTCACACAGTAGGGTGCCATCGGAAGGGTTCTTCAACTCAAGCGTTCGACCGCTTTGGCAGGCCTGCCATCTGCCATCAATCAGACAATGACGTGGATCAATATCAAGGGGCCGTACGCTCATCTTATTCTACCTCAGCTGTTGCTGGTCTTTACAAGAGTTGAGCGAATTTGGCCGCTTTAGGCAATGGAGATAATGTCGGACAGCACAGAGATCGCCAAGCTGCGCGGGTCCCGGACAGAAGGAATAAGCCCGATGGGAGAGCGTAGTCGTGCGGCAGCTTCATCGCTGACACCAAGTGCAGATAGGTGCTTCAGCCTGTTTTGGTGGGTCTGCAAACTGCCAAGCGCACCGATGTAGAACGCGTCACTATCCAGTGCATGCGCAAGGATCGGGGGCTCCCAACTGTGTTCATGAAACAAGAGCACCACTGCCGTGCGCGCATCCACTTTCCAATGGTGGGGCAACTCCGCATGCTTCATGTGTGTGGCGTCGATGAGCGGGCTGAGGTGTGGCTTGATGCGCTCGAGTTCGGGCGAGGCTACCGCGACAGAGTAGTGTAGGGCATGACACAGGTTTGCTAGGGCAATGGTTTCGGGGCCCGTACCAATGATGTGGACCATGACTTCAGGTGCAATGTGTACGTGGAGTGTGTCTGTCGATCGCTTTGGTGTTTCAGTTAACGCGCGGATTTCGCCGGAACGACGATCAAAAGTTAGGAGAAAGGCCTGCCTAGCAGTGCGAAGGGCCATGGCGCGTTCAATCGTACGGGCTGAGGGCTGCGGAAACAGCACAATTTCAACCCCGCCCCCGCAGGGCAACGCCATGTCCATAAACGGTGAGCCAATGCCATACCGTACCGCCTTGGTTGCGCCCGTCGCCAAAACCTCTGCCGCATGCAAAGCGAGATCATCTTCGATACAGCCTGAACTTAGCGCTCCAATGCGGGCCCCATCTGCCCAAAATGCCATCATCGCGCCAACGTTACGATAAGACGGGCCGGTTGTTTCGCTGATGACGGCAAGAACCGCGTTGTGCGGCTTGCGCGCCAAAGCAGCAAGCACGTCGTCTGGAGCGTGGTTGGAAGAAGGATTTATCATGTCGCGCTAAATGTGAGTGCTGTGTCACGCGTAGGCAAGGGCAATTCGGGTGCAACGGCTATGTGCAAATATGCGACTTACACCCAACTGTGGTTCGGGTAAGGTGCGCGCAAATGTATGGGGGCCAAAATGGGCGCGATTATTGAAGTAAATGGACTGGTAAAAAGATATAAAAGTGGCTTTGAGGCGCTTAAGGGCGTGAACCTTACGATTAACGAAGGCGAGATTATTGCGCTTTTGGGCCCAAACGGCGCGGGGAAGACGACGCTTATTTCCTCTATTTGCGGGATTACAAACCCCACCTCTGGGACTGTTTCTGTTGGCGGCTTTGATATCAACGCGGAATACCGCAAAACGCGGGCGATGATCGGGCTTGTGCCGCAAGAGCTTAATCTTGAGCATTTTGAAAAAGTGATTGCGACTGTGCGGTTCTCCCGTGGTCTTTTTGGTAAGCCCGCGGACGAGGCGCACATCGAAAAAACCCTTCGTCAACTAAGCTTGTGGGATAAACGAAACGCCAAAATTGGTGAACTGTCAGGCGGCATGAAGCGCCGTGTGTTGATTGCAAAAGCATTGGCCCATGAGCCGCGTGTTTTGTTTCTTGATGAGCCGACCGCCGGCGTCGATGTGGAGCTGCGCAAAGATATGTGGGCGGTGGTGCAGGACCTGAAGGCAAGCGGTGTGACGATTATTTTGACCACCCATTACATTGAAGAAGCCGAGGAGGTTGCTGACCGCATCGGTGTTATCAACGGTGGGCAAATCTTGTTGGTGCAAGACAAGGCTGAGTTGATGCAGCAATTGGGTCAAAAGCAGATGCAGATTGATCTGGCTGAACCTTTGGCATCAGACAAGCTGCCGGAGGCGCTTGGTCATTATAATCTTAGTGTGACGAATGATCTTGCCGCACTGATCTACACTTATGACATCAACGCAGAGCGTACAGGCATTACCACATTGCTTGGTGATTTGCAGGCGGCAGGGTTTGTGCTTCGCGATATCCAGACCAAACAATCAAGCCTTGAGGAGATTTTTGTTGGGCTTGTCGCAGACCAAGACGCACGCACGGCAAACGCAGGAGACGCGGCATGAACATTTATGGCATCAAAGCGATTTTCTTTTTTGAGATGGCGCGCTTTTTTCGCACGGCTGCACAGTCTTTGCTGGCCCCAGTCATTTCTACGGCCCTGTACTTTGTGGTGTTCGGCACAGCAATTGGAAGCCGTATTACAGATGTTGACGGTGTTAGTTACGGCGCGTTCATCGTGCCGGGCTTGATCATGCTAACGGTGATGACCCAATCCGCCAGCAACGCCAGCTTTGGTATATATTTGCCAAAATTTGTGGGCACGATTTATGAGCTTCTTTCTGCGCCAATCAATTTCTTCGAGATTGTTGTCGGCTACGTTGGCGCGGCCACCGTAAAGTCACTCATTATCGGTGTGATTATTCTGGCGACGTCATACCTGTTTGTTGACCTGCAAATTGCGCATCCGCTGGCGATGTTTGCATTTCTGATTTTGACCTGCCTTTCGTTTAGTCTGCTTGGCTTCATTATTGGGATTTGGGCTAGCAATTTTGAGCAATTGCAACTGATCCCACTTTTGGTTTTGACACCTCTGGGCTTTCTTGGGGGGACCTTTTACTCGATCACAATGCTACCGCCCGTCTGGCAGACGATCACGCTGTTCAACCCTGTTGTGTATCTGGTCTCGGGCTTTCGCTGGTCTTTCTTTGGGACCTCTGACGTTAGTATCGGCGTTAGTCTTTTTGCAATTTGCGCGTTTACGGCGATTTGCCTTGGCATTGTGTGGTGGATTTTCAAAACGGGGTATCGTTTGCGCTCCTAAACCGAACAGTTTGATTTGAGGGCGGGCACTTGTAGCAGGTGCTTGCGCACTCTACATCACGCTCATGAAGCGCTTTATCCCATTCAGAAAATCCCAACCTGTTGTCTCTGTTGTTCGGTTGAACGGCATGATTGCAAGTGGCGGTCGCGGCTTGAATGATGCAGGCGCGGCAGCCATGATTGAAAAAGCATTCGCCAAGGGTAAGCCAAAAGCGGTTGCGCTTGTGATTAACTCACCCGGTGGTAGCCCTGCGCAATCATCATTGATTGTGGCGCGCATTCGTCGACTTGCGGATGAAAAAGAGATCCCCGTTTTTGCGTTTGTTGAAGATGTTGCAGCGTCCGGTGGCTATTGGCTGGCCTCCGCTGCGGACGAGATTTTTGTTGATGCCACATCGGTGGTAGGCTCAATCGGAGTAATCAGTGCGGGCTTTGGTATGAGTGAGTTGATCGCGCGCTACGGCATTGAGCGCCGTGTCTACACTGCTGGCACCTCAAAATCGATGAACGATCCGTTCAAGCCTGAAAACCCCGAAGACGTAGCCCGCCTTAACGTTATTCTTGAGCAGCTTCATGAGACGTTCAAACAGCAAATTAGAAGCCGCCGTGCGAATAAATTGGTTGAGCGTGATTTGTTCACTGGTGAGATTTGGGTCGGCCAAGGTGCAGTTGACGTCGGTCTTGCGGACGGTGTCGGCCATCTGGTGCCGACCCTGAAAGAGCGATTTGGCAAAAAAGTGAAGTTCCGCGTTTATGGCCAGCGTAAATCACTTTTGTCACGGATTGGCGCGTCTGCAGTTGGCAGTTTAGCGCATCAGATTGAAGAGCGGGCACAATTTGCGCGCTTTGGCCTATAGGGCGCGCGCCATGCTGATGAAAATCGTCTCTCTCTTTCTGATCGCGATGGTAGTTTTGGCGATGTTCGGCAAACTGCGTTACCCCGGTCAGCAAGCGCTAGCGAACGCCAAGTGCCAAAGTTGCGGCCGGTTCAGAATTGGCAAAGGCCCATGTGCATGCGGAGCGAAACGTAAATGACCACGGCACTTTTACTCACGGCCGCTGGTTTGGTCTTGCTGCTGATCGCGGGGGATGCGCTGGTGAAAGGCGCGGTAAACTTTGCGCTGCGTCTTGGGATTCCTGCATTGATCGTAAGCTTGACGATTGTTGCTTTTGGTACCTCCGCTCCTGAATTGTTGATTGCGGTTGAGGCAATTATCGATGGGGCGCCCGGTATCGCGATGGGTAATGTGGTTGGCTCAAACACCGCCAATGTGTTGCTTGTCTTGGGCGTGCCTGCGTTGTTGGCGGGGTTGCATACGGCGGGCTGTGACACGCGCAAAAGCTTTGTCTATATGATCTTGGCGACCGCGCTTTTCATAGCTGGCGCCTTCTTTGGTCCCATCACATGGGTGCACGGTTTGGTCTTTCTGGCAGCTCTTTTTGCCATATTGGCGGATCAATTTTTTGATGCAAAGCGTGCGCGTGCTGCAGGGCAGGTTGTCGATGAGGACGAGCCTGAGGGCGCAGACCCCGACATGGCATGGTGGAAGATTAGCGCATTTTTGCTTTTCGGTTTGATAGGGCTTCCTCTAGGCGCAAGCCTTTTGGTCGAGAACTCGGTCATCATCGCACGCAGCTTTGGCGTGTCAGAAACGGTGATTGGCCTGACCTTGATCGCCATAGGAACCTCATTGCCTGAGCTGGCTACCACAGTTGCTGCCGCGTATCGCAAACAAGCGGATGTGGCGATTGGTAACGTCATCGGATCTAACATGTTTAACTTGCTGGCGATCATCGGCATTGCAAGTTTCATCGGTCCCATCGAGGTCGACCAAGGTGTGTTGAAGTTTGATCTGTGGGTGATGGCGGCGGCGTCGCTTGTCTTGGTCCCATTTGTATTTTTCAAATGGAATATGATGCGTGGCACTGGCGCGATCCTGACGGCGCTTTATGTATCTTATCTGGTGATGTTGCTGGTTTAACCGCCCACTGGAAGGACGAATTTTATGAAGAACGCATTGGTCACGGGCGCGGGTAAACGGCTGGGCCGCGCAATGGCAATCTATCTTGCAGAGCGTGGATACAGCGTTGCTGTGCACTACGCCTCGTCTGCGCAAGATGCACGCGAAGTGGTTGGAATCATCGAAGGCATGGGGGGTAAGGCGGTTGCTCTGCAGGCTGATTTGTTGAGCGAGAACGATACCCAAGCGCTTATTCCAAATGCGATGTCTGCACTGGGCGGGCCAATTACGTGCTTGGTTAACAACGCGTCTATTTTTGAATACGATACATTGCAAACCGCGACGCGTAGTAGTTGGGATCGCCATATCGAGAGTAATTTACGCGCGCCCTATGTTCTAAGCCAAGCAGTTGCGGCTCATACCCCTAAGGGCCAGTTGGACAGCAACGGAGAGCCGATCGCTCAAAGTTTGATTGTGAACATGATTGATCAGCGTGTTCGTAAACTGACACCAGAATTTTCAAGCTATACGATTGCGAAGATGGGACTTTGGGCGCTGACCCAGACCGCTGCGCAGGGCCTTGCGCCGGATGTGCGCGTGAACGCAATTGGGCCGGGTCCGACCCTTCAGGGCGCGAGGCAGTCTGATGCGCATTTTGCCGGTCAGCGTAAAAATACGGTCCTTGGGCGCGGCGCTAACACGTCTGATATAACTGCCGCACTGGGTTACTTTTTGGATGCGCCAGCTGTCTCGGGACAGCTTATTTGCGTCGATGGCGCACAGCACCTGGGGTGGCAAACACCGGATGTCCAAGGGATCGAGTGATCAAGCTCTCTTTTAAGTTGTGCACCGGTCACAGCGGACTTTATCAAACCGTTACAAAAACTTTAATAAAAACAATAATTTGCCATTTTGAAATTAAATATCAAGCTATTTCAATAAGTTACATTCGTGCTTAATTTTTGTGCAAATCAAGGAAATGTCTAAAAACATTGGCGAAATCGCATGATCTGATATCTTACTCACCGACTTATCCACAGCATCCGTGGATCTATTTTCTCTTGCACACCGCCATTCACAATTGCAGCCAAATACAGAATCGCAGACCCTGACTTATGACCGACGCAGCCCCCCTCATTGGACATGAATTGATCCACGATTATCTGCGCACGCTTGATGGCTCGCCCGGCGTGTACCGGATGCTTGATGAGCAAAATCGAGTGCTTTATGTGGGTAAGGCCCGCCATCTCAAAAATCGTGTGAGCAATTATGCGCGGCCCTCAGGGCATTCTGGACGTATTGTGCGTATGATTTCTGAAACGCGCTCAATGATGTTTCTGACTACTCAGACTGAAACAGAGGCGCTGCTTCTCGAGCAAAATTTGATTAAACAGCTTAAGCCTAAGTACAATGTGCTGCTGCGTGATGACAAAAGCTTTCCAAATATTCTGGTGAGTAAAGATCACGAGTTTCCGCAAATTCGCAAACATCGGGGCGCTAAGAAAACTAAGGGCGCATATTATGGGCCGTTTGCGAGTGCTGGCGCGGTCAACAGAACATTGAACCAGTTACAGCGTGTGTTCTTGCTGCGCGATTGTTCTGACAGTCAATTCGAGGGGCGGACACGGCCGTGTTTGAACTACCAGATTAAACGATGCAGTGCGCCATGCGTTGGCAAAATCTCACAGCAGGATTACGCCGCCAGCGTCAAAGACGCAGAACGTTTCTTGTCGGGTAAAACGACGGGTCTTCAAGAAAAGCTGGCCAAAGATATGGCAGATGCGGCAGAGGCTATGGAGTTTGAACGCGCCGCAGCACTGCGCGATCGGTTGCGGGCCATGACGCAAGTGCAGACCTCTCAAGGGATTAATCCGCGCGGCGTGTCAGAGGCAGATGTGATTGCGCTGCACATGGAAGGCGGACAGGCTTGTGTTCAAGTGTTCTTCATCAGGGCCAATCAGAACTGGGGCAATCGCGACTACTATCCGCGTCTTGCTGCAGATGTTTCGCACACGGAAGTGATGGAGGCTTTCGTCGGACAATTCTACGCCGATAAACAGCCGCCGAAGCAGGTGATCCTGTCTCACGCCGTAGAGAGTGAGGACCTTGTGGTTGAGGCGCTTAGCCAAAAGGCAGAGCGCCGTGTCGAGATCATTGTTCCGCAACGCGGCGAGAAAATGGAACTTTTGGCTGGGGCTGCACGCAATGCTCGTGAAAGCCTTGCGCGGAAAATGGCGGAAAGTGCGAGCCAACTGAAGTTGTTGAAAGGGTTGGCCGAGGCGTTCGAGTTGCCCAAGCCGCCGCGACGCATTGAGGTCTACGATAACTCGCACATTCAGGGCGCACATGCGGTAGGTGGTATGATCGTTGCGGGACCTGAAGGGTTCATGAAGAACAGTTACCGCAAGTTTAACATACGCGGTGACGATCTGACCCCTGGCGATGACTTTGGCATGATGAAAGAGGTTCTTCGCCGCCGCTTTAAGCGGTTGCTGAAAGAGGACCCTGACAAGAGTAAAGGCGACTGGCCTGATCTTCTTTTAATCGATGGTGGGGCGGGGCAAGTCAGTGCCGTACGCGAAATTATGGAAGAAATGGGTGTTGGTGATATCCCGATGATAGGTGTCGCCAAGGGTCTTGATCGGGACGCGGGCAAAGAAGAATTCCACCGCACGGGTAAACAGGTAATGGCGCTGCGCCACAACGATCCTGTGCTTTATTTTGTTCAACGTATGCGTGATGAGGCGCACCGTTTTGCCATCGGCACCCACAGGGCAAAGCGATCAAAAGCGATTGGCGGGACACCTCTGGATGATGTGCCGGGCGTTGGTGCGCGGCGTAAAAAGGCATTGTTGATGCATTTTGGCTCGGCCAAGGCTGTTGGCCGTGCCGCGCTTGCGGATTTGAAATCGGTCGACGGAATATCCGAGGCGATGGCGCAAACAATCTATGACCACTTCAACGAACGTTAGCTCCATCCCCCCCCACCAAAAAAGAGCGCCCCGCTTTCGCGAGACGCCCTTCTTGGGGACAGGGAGGTATCCTAGAGGTTCGCGGGACTTAGAAGTTCGCGAGTGACTTCAGTGATGCGACGCGCGCTGTGTCGTTGTCCTGCTCAGCCAGATCGATCAAGAAAGCGTAGTCCACGCCGCCCTGCGCGTTGTCACCGTTTTCCAGTGATTTCAGCGATGCAACTTGTGCTGTGTCATTGTCCTGCTCTGCGTTTTCGATCAGCGATGCGAAGTCAACAGATGTGCCGCGGCTTGAGACACGGGCGCTGTCGAGGGTTTGACCCAAGAAGAAGTTCAGCTGTGCTACGTCTTGGCCTTGGCGGGCGTTAATGATGTTAACCAATGTTGTATCGGCGTAAACGCTGGCGTCGACACCTGCGGATTTAGCGAGTTGGTCAGCAGATGCTGCAGTTGCGGACGCGGCGATTGCGATAGCTGTGAATACTGTTGCGAGTTTCATAATATTTCCTTTCGGTGCCTTGTCTAAGGCGTTGGTTTGTTTGGACTATATTGCCCTGTGAGTGTCGAGTGAGGCGTTAGTGCCTGTCTCGGATGAGTTGTATATGAGGGTTGTTTTGGGGTTATGATAGGCCTGTCACGAGCAGGTAATCTGTGCGAGAACGAACATCGCGCCACCCTGATCGCCCCTTGTGTGCGCAAGCCTTGCGGGCGTTGTTCCTATGAAACAGACGCTCATAAGAAATGTTACACCGCCGCGATATGTTTCAGCGCGGTGAAGGACTTTGTAATAATTTGGGTGGGAATTGTTTGATATGTCGCAAAAGAACCTGTGGCCGCGCAGAGAATCCTAGGCCTATCCAGTTCTTTGGGTCGGTTTTGGTATGCTAGAACTTATCAATATGCGTTGTTTACGCCTCATGATGGCCAAACTCGCAGCCGAAGAGATTGTAGGCGCGGCTTTACCTGCCTTCAGCAGTCTAACCTGCGAACCTTGTGAGGGACGAGATCAGCGAACCCCTAAAGCTTTTGTTACCACGCGAGTTTACTTAAGGAGCTTGATCCCGTTGGGCGTTTTGATTTCAGCTCTTATCGACATTGCATCACCGGTTTCAAAGTGAATGTCGGCCATGTCTAACTGACCTTGCAACATCTGCTGAATTTCTGTGGCTTTAGGATGCACGACAGTCATCTGTTCCAGTCGACAGCCAAGATCAGTCATTCGCGCGGCAGGGTGTGGACCATCGGGCCATTGCATGAGCATCGGGAACGCACCGTCAAATGGCATGGAGCCATCATCGCGCACAGCCATCTGCCATGACAGGGCGCCCCGAGTAATCTTTGTCGCTGGACCTAGTTCAACAGGGAGGTCGGCACAGCTTTGCATCAAGTCTTTCACGTTGACGATCCATGTGCCTAATCGGGCGGACCCAGAGAAATTATCAAGATTAAACCAGCGGGCGCGCTGGATCGGGCTGGCACTGGGATCTGTGGCGATAACTTCCAGAAACGTGTCCGGTCCAAGTGACATCAGCAGGTTATGTGTGCCCATGGCCGCGTGTTGGCCCCCTGAAGGCATGTCTATTCCAAGACATTCGCGTACGTGTGCTGCACCTTCTTCAAGGGTGCGGGCTGACACTGCGATATGATCAAAGCGAAGCGAATAGTCAGTGAGCAAAATAGTGCGCCTTTTGATTGGGATGTAGGGACCTGCTGCAGCATATATGCGACTTATATAGATGCAACGCTGAAGCCGTTGGTTTGGCTGAGATAGGGCGCTCGCGCTTTACGAAAGGTCTACAGATGGCTGTACTGAAGCCGTGTGTTTGCCGCAAGACAGTCGCTATCCGTTAGAAGCGCAGGCGAAAGTGAACTGAAATGCGACGGCTTTGGGGCACCTACGCGTCTTTTGAGGGCTTCCCGTAGGCCTTGATCTCGCCGCTCAGCGGGTATCCAATGATCGCCCACATTCGAGCAATGAGAGTGAAAAAGTCCCAGAGAGTGTAACGCGCAGAATTCAGCCTGCCGAACATAATGTTGCGCGTCAAATACACTGGCTTGAACGCTATCTGCACTATAATTTGTAGCAGCTCGGCTATGTCTTTACTGATCGCCTGAGAAAACGAAAGTCTTAGGTAGAGGTGCTTTTGCACAACATGCTGGTCCCGCCACACACGCTTCAGGCCATACCAAAAACCTGACCGCTCATCTGCAATTGGCTCGTAAATTTTTGCTGTCGGAACGAATATCAGCTTTTCGCCAGATGCGATGATGCGACGTGAAATGTCGTAGTCCTCGCCGCCGCTATGGTTGAAAACGGTATCAAAACGGAACCCGCCTAAAGAAGTGTCGAATAGACGTTTGTGAATGAGAAAATTACCAGTTTTCGCAAAAGGTGTAGGACTACCCAAAGGGCGCTTGTCTGTACCAGGTGGCCGCCGCCAAGCAGATAGGCTGTTCGAAGGCAGAATAACGTAGGGGCCGCAGAAAAAGCGTACATCGGGAAAGCTGTTCATGGCCGAGACGAATTCAGTCAGCCAATTTTCATCGACGGTCTCATCATCATCGACCATTGCGAGCCAGTCGGCG
>Ga0209137_1004827_pt1 | contig 10535 bp, 7 predicted proteins | sample SaaInl5LU_22_DNA_FD_184642 | JGI IMG/M metagenome (GOLD analysis project Ga0209137, IMG submission 184642) | Marine microbial communities from expanding oxygen minimum zones in the Saanich Inlet - ESP_105LU_22_DNA (SPAdes) (version 2) | ecosystem: Environmental > Aquatic > Marine > Intertidal...
GCGCGCCGGTATTAAGGTGCCATTTGCTACCCTGGGAGCCAAGCTGCCCGGCGACTTTAAAATTAAAAAAGCCAAACTTCGAGGTGTTGAATCCTTCGGCATGCTCTGTGCCCAGACTGAATTAGACCTGGGTGATGACGCAGCTGGCCTGTGGGAGCTTCCTGCAGAGGCTTCGGTGGGCGCAGACCTTATTGAATATCTCGATCTCAATGACAATATTATTGAGGTCGATCTGACCCCTAACCGCGGAGACTGCCTGAGCATTCGTGGATTGGCTCGAGAGGTGGGGGTACTTAATCAGGCTCAGGTAACCCAGCAGAGCTGTGCTCCTGTGGCGCCTACAATTGACGATAGGGTATCTGTCAGTCTTGATGCGCCCGATGGCTGTGCTCGCTATGTAGGTCGAGTTATACGGGGGTTGGATCTATCTCAGTCAACTCCCCAGTGGATGCAGGAGAGGCTGCGTCGCAGCGGTGTGCGCTCTCTTGGGCCAGCTATTGATGTGACTAACTTTGTGCTGCTCGAGCTGGGTCAGCCTATGCATGCCTTCGATCTGTCCAAGATCGACGGGGCCATTGTGGTGCGCATGGGCCGGAACGAAAATTTAAAGCTGCTGGATGAGTCGGAAGTCTCAGTGGATACAGAGACTCTGGTTATTGCTGATCAGAGCAAAGCTCTGGCCATGGCCGGTATTATGGGTGGCGATGAGTCGGCAGTTGGCGATAACACCAGCGATATCCTGTTTGAGAGCGCCTGGTTTAATCCTCTGGCCATTGCTGGCAAGGCGCGCAGCTACGGCAAGCATACGGATTCTTCTCATCGCTTTGAGCGCGGTGTGGACGCACAGCTGCAGGTAGCGGCCATAGAGAGGGCCACAGCGCTGATGCTGGAGATCTGCGGCGGAAACCCCGGGCCTGTATCTGTGACTGAGTCCGAGGCCCATTTACCTGTGCCCGCAACCATCTGCCTGCGCGACGCCCGCCTAGCTCAGCAGCTGGGCGTCTCTATCGAGCCTGCTCAGGTCGATGATATGTTGGTGCGTCTGGGTCTCAGCCTTGTAGAGCGCGACGCCTCAGGTTCCACCTGGGTAGCCCCCAGCTGGCGTTTTGACCTACAAATAGAGCAGGACCTGGTTGAAGAGGTGGCGCGTATTTATGGCTACAACAACCTGCCTACCTCTACACCCTCTATGGCTCTGGAGTTACAGGCAGACCCCGAAACCCTGCTGGGATTGCCAGCGTTCAGGCATCATCTGGTTGCTCGAGGCTACCAGGAGACTGTGACCTACAGTTTTGTGGAGCCCAGTATTCAAAAGCTGATTGACCCGCAGATAACCCCAGTTGCTCTGGCTAACCCAATCTCGGCAGATATGTCGGTTATGCGCACCAGCCTCTGGGCTGGCCTGTTAAGCACTGCAGTACACAACCTCAATCGTCAGCAGAGTCGTGTGCGCATCTTTGAAGCAGGACAGTGCTTTGTACCCGCAGGTAATAAAGACAAGAAATCTGTGTTGGGCCTGGAGCAAAATATGTCGCTGGCCGGTTTAATTTGTGGCTCGCGTACTCCCACAGGTTGGACAGGCACTAAAGAAAAAGTCGATTTCTACGATATAAAGGGAGACCTTGAGGCGCTATTAGAGTGCACAGGTCTGGGAGCCGACTTTAAATTTGAGGCCCGGCAGCATGTAGCTCTGCACCCTGGACAGTCAGCAGCGCTGACGCGTCATGGCGAGCTGGTGGGCTGGGTGGGTCAGCTGCATCCGAAAATTCAGGGAGAGCTGGGTATATCCTCGGCGGTTTATCTATTTCAAGTTAATGTAGATCAAATTGCGCCAAGCAAGCTGCCTAAGTTTAAAGAAGTAAGCAAGTTCCCCGAAGTTAAGCGTGATTTAGCGTTTTTTGTCGACAATGTTGTGCAGGCGGGGGAGCTGTTAACTGCTGCTGAAGCTGTGGCTGGCGATCAGCTGACAAATTTAAAGTTGTTTGACGTGTATCACAGCAAAGATGTTGAAAACAAAGGAAAAAGTGTTGCGCTAGGCTTGACGTTTCAGCACAGTTCACGCACTCTTACCGACGAAGAAATTAATCTTGCGATAGATCGGGTGATCAAAGAACTCGGAAGTAAATTTAAGGCTGAACTCAGGGGCTGACCAAAATTTTGGTCGAACTTAGAGTCTGAATTTAGGTGCTAGGAAATGGGTGCGTTGACCAAAGCTGATTTGGCAGAAATGCTATTTGACGAGCTTGGCCTCAATAAACGAGAAGCCAAGGAAATCGTAGAGATGTTTTATAGCGAAATCTGTGCTGCTCTGGAGAGCAATGACCAGGTTAAGTTATCTGGTTTTGGTAACTTTGAATTGCGCGATAAAAGTAGCCGGCCAGGTCGCAACCCGAAGACAGGTGAAGATATTCCTATTTCCGCACGACGAGTGGTGACCTTCAAGCCTGGGCAGAAGCTCAAGGCAAGAGTAGAGACCTATGCTGGAACCAAGTAACAACAACGAACTGCCAACTATCCCCGGCAAGCGCTACTTCACCATCGGTGAGGTCAGCGAGCTCTGTGCAGTTAAGCCCCATGTATTGCGTTACTGGGAACAGGAGTTTCCCAGCCTGAGCCCGGTTAAACGCCGCGGCAATCGCCGTTACTACCAGCGCCAAGATGTTGTACTGATTCGCCAAATTCGCTCTTTGCTCTATGAGCACGGGTTTACCATAGGTGGTGCCAGACAGAAACTCGAAGGCGAGTCCAGCAAGCAAGAGCAAACCCCCTACAAACAGCTACTCGGCCAGACTATCTCTGAACTGGAAGACCTGCTAGAGGCTCTGGGTCAAGACTGATTCAGAAGTAGCTAACTTCACCCAAAACTGTTGCATTAAAAGGCCCGATCTGTATGATTGCGCCTCACCAATCGGGGCGTAGCGCAGCCTGGTAGCGCACTACACTGGGGGTGTAGTGGTCGCAGGTTCAAATCCTGCCGTCCCGACCAATTTTTCCCGTCTACCAGGCAAATATTAGTTTTTACATCATTCTAGATGCTTTATAGAGCCTGTTTTTTATGGACTGTGTGAACCTTACCGTTAGCTCTGTCAATGTCATTAAGCTGTAGCTCATGTGCCCCGGGATGAATAATAGCCGCCAATCCGCTACGAGAGAATATCTCAAGTTTCCCATACCCAATCCGAATCAATTGTTGAGTCCTTAGCTCTTTTAAGGCCTTGCCAACAGAAACTCGAGACACTCCGAGGGAGTGTGCAAGGTCCACCTGGCGCAAATTAATAATATCTGCGCTGTCGATGCTTTCACTGATACTCAGTATCTGTTTAGAGACTCGAGCTAAAAGAGACATTCCAAGAGTGTCCCCGATATAAGACAGCATTGTCTGAATGCGCATACAAGATACAGCCATTAAAGCCTTTGAAAAATTCAATGAGTGAGTCATTAAGTGATCAATGTTTGCTCTAGATAGCTTTTGCAAAAGTACGTCACTCTCTGCAGTCGCATCATGTATTACATTACAATTGAGGAAATAGGCGGGTTCGCCAAAAGTATGTCCTGGGCCTAGACGTGTAAGATTAAACTGTGAGCCATCTATTCCTTTTAGACCCAACTGAACTAATCCCTCATCAATAAGAAAAATATGATCAACGGGCATTCCGCGGATTTCGATGGAAGCTCCTTTTTTAAAGTAAACCGATTCCGCAATATGTCGGATTTTAGTCATAGTCTCGACGTCGATGAATGCGGTAAATTTTGAGATAGAGTAGTCGACTGGATTTAGCATAGGGTAAAAAGTAAAGTAATTAGCATTTTCTGTCAAGGTTGCTATAAGTGGTTTACTCTTAATCTCTATGTCTGATCCAACGTGCGTGTAAATAGAATCTTTTTCAGAATTATTTGGTCAGAATGCTAACTACTTTGCTTTTCATTAGTGGGTTTTATTGATACTGTTGATCAAAGGTTGAAGAGAGTTTTTAAATGAATCGTGAAGACAGTTTGCCAATTATTGTTGGTGTTGGGCAGGTTGTTGATCATTGGGATGGGCGCGATTTAGATCAGTCACCCAGCCCTATCAGCCTTATCACAGAATCTATTAGACGTGCGCAGGCTGATGCGGGCGTGTTTGATTTAGTTGAAAAAATTGATACCTTGGCAGTAGTTAGGGCGTACACCGATTCCCTACGCAAGCCTTTTGATCCCTTTGGTAAAGCTAAGAACTTCCCAGCAGCAGTTATCGAAGCAGCCTCGTTAAGCCCTAAAAGAACTATTTACTCAACGGCTGGAGGTGAGCAACCGCAATCGTTGGTGAACGAGTTATCTGAGGACATCGCCCGTGGTGATATCCGTATGGCGATGATTACCGGCGGTGAAGCGTTAGCCACTCTTAAAACTGCCTTAAAGAAACAGCTGGCTCTCGATTGGTCGTCGGAAGCGGATGCCGATATAGAAGAGCGGGGCACCCAGACTGACTTCATATCCAAGTATGAAATGGTGAATGGAATGGGTCTGCCACCGCAAACCTACGCAGCAATGGAACAGGCATTGCGCGCACGTTTGGGTATGTCTAGAGTGCAATACCTGGATTATATGGGGGGCATCTGCGCTGGCCTGTGTAAAACGGCACAGCAAAATCCCTATTCTCAGTATCCCCAAGCCAAGTCTGCGGAGTTTTTGGCTACAGCGTCAAAAGATAATTACCCTATCTGCGACCCCTACCTGAAATGGCTTATCGCACAGGATGCGGTGAACCAAGCTTCGACCTTAATTCTTACCAGTGTCGGTTATGCAAAGGAGCTGGGTATAGAACCCGATCAATGGATTTATTTGCACGGCTATTCAGATGTTAAAGAAAAACTTGTTTCAGAGCGCCCGGACCTTTCTAAATCTAAAGCACTTGAGTTAGCCATATCAGGTGCAATTAGCAGTGCAGGTATCGCGGCCGGTGATATCGCCTATCGTGATATCTACAGCTGTTTTCCGATTGTTGTGCACCTCGCATCTGAAGTGCTGGGTTTGGATCCTGTGAACGATCAGATGAGTATGACGGGTGGTTTGTCTTTTTTTGGAGGAGCAGGGAATAATTATTCTACCCATGCCATTGCAACTGTTGTTGAAAAGCTGCGTCAGGACAGACAGGCCTATGGTCTGGTACTGGCCAATGGCGGGTTTATGAGCAAACAATCTGCTGGCGTATATTCGGCAAAAATGCCGCAGGCTTGGGCCGAGATTTCCAGTGAAGCTTTGCAGACTAAAGTGGACGCGCAGCCCGAGTGCAAATTACTTAACGAAGACTGCACTGCGGTTATTGAGGCCTATACAGTACGCCATGACCGCAACGGTATTGCCCATGCCTATCTATTTGCGCGCAATGATCAAGGTCGTGTTATGGCCGTGGTACCCGCAGACCATCGCGCCACTATGCAAGCGCTGCATAAATTTGATAACCCCGTCGGTCAGGCGGTCAATATTATTCATAGAGAGGGTAAAAATATACTCTCCAACCCCCACACTTTAGGAGTTCCCATGTCAGACGACTTTCTTGCCCGCGAATTTAAATATGTAGAGCTGAAAAGAGATGGTAATGTGCTTGAGATAACGTTCAATCGCCCCGAGGCTTACAATGCACTTTTCAGTGCTGCGCACTTTGAGTTGGCTGAAATCTTTGATGAGTTCGAGCGTGACCAAGATCTCTGGGTAGCTATTGTTACTGGTGCTGGAGAGAACGCTTTTTGCAGCGGTAATGATCTTAAGGTTTCGGCGAGTGGTGGTGATATGTCTATGCCTGCCTCTGGCTTTGCAGGGCTGTGCTCGCGAACTAACCGAGAGAAGCCGGTTATTGCAGCGGTTAATGGTGTTGCCATGGGCGGTGGTCTAGAGATTGTTTTGGCCTGTGATGTGGCCATCGCAGACCCTATCGCGAGCTTTGCATTACCTGAAGTTAAGGTGGGTCTGTTTGCGGCCGCTGGCGGTTTGCAGCGTCTAACCCGCCAGATTGGTGAAAAAGCAGCCATGGAATTAATTTTAACCGGACGTAAAGTTGGCTCTGATGAAGCCTCACAGTTGGGATTGATCAATTCTATCTGTGAGGCTGGTGGCGTTATGGACGCTGCCCGAGGGCTTGCTAAAACTATTGCAGGCAATTCACCCACTTCTATAAGAGCCTCGAAGCGTGTGCTGAATGCGGTTGATAGTTTAGGTAATTGGGACAAGGCGCTTGAGCTAAGTCATAAAGAAATTGTGAAGCTTATACAATCCAAAGATACCCGGGAAGGCATGACTGCCTTTGTGCAAAAGCGAAAGCCTAACTGGGTGAACGGATAACCTATGTTAGAGTTTTCAGGAGAAGAGCGGCAAGCCATTTGCGATACCTTTGATCGATTGTTATCGGATAATGCCAACGAAGAGGCTTTGCGTAAGTTGATCGAGACTGAGTCTGGTTTTGATAACAGCCTATGGCAAAAAATGGCCGAGTTGGGGCTCACCGGTTTAATGGTTGATCCCGACTATGATGGTATTGGGGCCAATATTCAGGAAGCCGAAGCGTTGATGGAAGTCGCCGGTAAATACCTTTACAACGGTCCCTTTATTTCGTCCTGTGTTGTCGCCCCTGCATTACTCCAAGCTAGCTCTAATCTATCAATGGTTGGACCTCACCTAAAAAACATTGCCAGTGGAAATTCTATTTTTGCGATAGCGGGTTGCGGGCAAACGGGTGACTGGACTCAGCCGCCAACAGTAAATGCCATTCAGAATGCTGACGGCTGGGAACTGTCAGGCCCAGCACATTTTATTACCCATGCTTTGACTGCGAGTCATTGCTTGGTGATTGCTAATGAAGGAGGGGAAAGAGCTGCCTTTTTAGTTGATATGAACGACTGTCTTGTCCCGGCAAAATACCAATCCACCGACGATAGAACATTGCGCCTATCGAACATTACATTTCATGGTTCCCAAGCCCTTCGTCTGGAGAGTGTGGGTGAGAAACAGATCGACGACGCTTTGCATTTAGCACTTATCGCCTTGGCTGGAGAGCAGGTCGGTGGTATGCGCGCTATGTTTAAAATAACTATCCAATACTTGAATACACGCTTTCAGTTTGGTGAGCCCATTGGTCGTTTTCAGGCGTTGAAGCATATGGCTGCCGACCTACTTGTGGACGTAGAGTCTGCCTCGACAGTGGCCCGAATAGCTGCTCAGACTATGGCCTCCGGCTCTGGTGATAGCGAGCTCCTAACCTATCTTGCGGCTTTTACCTGTGCAGACAACTTCCGAAAAGTCACCGCAGACGCGATTCAGCTACATGGTGGCATTGCATATACCATGGAACACCCCGCGCATCTGTATTGGCGGCGCGCACAAACAGGGCAGTGGCTTTACGCCTCTTCGGACAAGCTTCGCGATCTATACCTGCTAGAGATGGAGGCAAAACTATGAGTGGAGATCTTAAAGCAAAAGTGGAAGGCTGGCTTGATGTCCATTGGGATAGCATCAATAATCGCCAGGTAGGCACTGCAATCTATGATGCTAAAACTTGGTTAGCAAAAGTAGTGGATGCAGGATATGCCACGCCAACATGGCCGGTAAAATGGTATGGTCTTGGCCTTTCTTGGAAAGAGGCGCGTGTTATTGAAGACGCTTTTCAAGCTCGCAGTGCCAAGGGCTGGGGGCGCGATCGATACCATTTGGGTGCCATTACAATCTTTAAATTAGGTAGCGATGCCTTAAAAACAGAGTTGCTCTATGAACTTCTTACTGGACCCATTTGCTGCCTACTTTATTCCGAACCAGGGGCCGGGTCGGACCTTGCTGGTGTTCGCACAAGGGCGGTAAAAGACGGCGATGGGTTTGTGGTCACTGGGCAAAAAGTCTGGACCTCAAATGCCGTAGAAGCTGAGTATGGGATGTTGCTGACGCGCACCGATATGGATGCAGCGAAACATCAGGGTATTACCTTTTTTATCTTTCCCATGAAGCAACCGGGCGTTGAAGTCCGTCCCATTAATCAGATTACCGGTGAGTCTGAATTTAATGAGGTATTTATTACTGAGGCCCGAGTTTCTGAGCGCTTTATTATTGGTGAATATAACCAGGGTTGGAAGTCTTTCCAGACTGCCATTGCCTCTGAGCGGTTAATTATGGGTCAGGGTATTACGGCTAGATTGGGGGGTACTGCGGCAGAAAAAGTGCCGGCACTGCTGCAACTGGCGCACAAGTACGGTGTATTACAAGACCCTGTTCTGAGGCAAGATGTTGCTCAGGCGTTAGCTTATCGACAGTTGAATGCTCTTAATATGCTGAGAGCCAAAGGGGAGATAATGAAAAATGGTGCGTCTTCACTGAGTTCTTTGGGTAAGCTTGCTATGTCCCGTATACAGCATGGGGAGGCACGTATTTCCGCAAAAATCCTTGGTCCTCAGGTGCTATTTAATGAAACAGAAGATGCACTGAATGCGAATTTTGATGGGGCTAAAGCCTATATGAATTCTATTGGTGGCGGCACCGATCAAATCCAGAGAAATATTATTGCGGAGCGAGTTTTGGGTTTACCAAAATCTATGGATATCAGCCGCAACATTCCCTTTAAAGACATCAAGTCGGGATAAATTATGTTCACTGTCAGAATGTTATTGTTAGCGAGCCTTTGTCCGTTGATTGGCGCCTGTTCAAACGAAGCTTCCGATCCATTAATGGATGAAAGTGAATTATTCGAAGCCGGCTCACTCGAAATCGGCTCACTCAAAACAGGCTCAATTGAATCTTCGTCACTTGAAATCGCATCTTTTAATAGTTCGGAAATACAATCTGGGCCATTATCAAGGATCATTCGGGGAGATGTAGATCTTTCGGATTTTTATAGCTATGCAGGCGCGCTACCGAAAAGTGTGGGTAGGCTAATACAGCAACAACGGCTGAGTGATCATCAGCACGTACCGGGCGCAGCAGAAAGCATCAGGCTCTTATATAGTTCTACCGATGGCATAGATGGCGAAACACCAATTGCGGTTTCAGGCAGTTTGTTTCTGCCCCTGGGCACAGCGCCCGAAGGCGGTTGGCCGTTGGTGGCTTGGACTCATGGCACGGTTGGAATAGCCGATCATTGCGCGCCGAGTTGGACGGGGTATAAGCCTTTTCATCAAAGATACTTAAAGCAATGGTTAGATCAGGGGTACGCCATCGTCGCCTCAGACTATCAGGGCTTAGGGACAGCGGGTACTCATCCCTACCTGGCGACTAAACCAGCATCATATAGTAATCTGGATATTATCCGTGCAGTTCAGTCGGCAGATTTTCCGGTGTCTGACAAAGTCGTTTTAATTGGCCAGTCTCAGGGTGCGGCAGCAGCCTTTGCAACAGCTGGTTATGCGCAAGACTATGCGCCTGAAATAGATATTCTTGGTGTTATTGCGACGGGCATTCCGATGTTTACCCCACGCACTATCGAGATTATTCAAGAAACCCGTCCCAATGATGTGGTGGACCCTATGCTCGGCTACAACTTCTTGGCGCTCACATTGGTAGAGCAGTTTAATGATGAATTCACCTACAGCGACTTTATATCAGATCTTGCTATGCCAACTGCCATGGCAGTGGATACCACCTGCCATTCTGATGTGAGGGAGTTGGTTGTGGAGAATGGATTAACTTACGACACATCGTTTAAGGTTCCACCGACGGATGCGCTTAAAGGCGCATTTGCACAGATGGGTTATCCAAGGTTTTATATCGCGGTGCCGGTCTTTATTGGTTCAGGGGTCAATGATCGAGATACGCCGCTCCGTATGCAAGGGGGTCTGGTCAAAAAAGCGTGTGTTTTGGGGACTGTTATCGAGTCGCATATTTATTCGGGCCATGATCATTTAACGGTACTTAACCACTCCACAGTCGATTCAATACCCTTTGCTCGTAATCTATTTTTAGGGCAAGCTATCGTTGGAAACTGTGATGCTCTTCCGTTCTAAAGCTTTGCTATTCTATATATAAAACATCCGTACTTTAAAATTATTATTTTGGTATTAATCTACTTTTTAATTTTAATGCTATTTAGTGTCAAAACGATTTACTATTATTCTGAAAACCTAATATGGTGGGGTTTTCGAATTATCAGTTAGGTGGCTGGGTAGTACAAAATTTTATCACGGTATATTTTACGGTATATATAGAAATACAAATAATTAAATTGTTATATAACAATAGCTTATCTAATTAATTCGGGCGGTGCCGTCCCGACCAATTAAATAAAAAAGGCCACCTTTTAGGTGGCCTTTTTTATTTAACTGCCGGAACGGCGGATTTGAGCGTAAAGCGCCAGGTTCACAGATTGAGCCTGCGGCGCAATCTGGACAAGTCACAAAGCGACGCAGCCCCGCAAGGCTATTACTATCAAATCCTGCCCCACCAACGGTACCTCGATCTTCCAAATCGTCCGCAAAAGGTGGCCTTTTTTATTTAACCGCCGGAACGGCGGATTCGAGCGTAAAGCGCCAGGTTCACAGATTGAGCCTGCGGCGCAATCTGGACAAGTCGCAAAGCGATGCAGC
>Ga0209137_1004828_pt1 | contig 10534 bp, 9 predicted proteins | sample SaaInl5LU_22_DNA_FD_184642 | JGI IMG/M metagenome (GOLD analysis project Ga0209137, IMG submission 184642) | Marine microbial communities from expanding oxygen minimum zones in the Saanich Inlet - ESP_105LU_22_DNA (SPAdes) (version 2) | ecosystem: Environmental > Aquatic > Marine > Intertidal...
CACAAGTGGCTTTGTGAGGTTTATCGAGCAAAAGGGCTGCGCCTCACACATGGCCGTCTTCGCAAGAGCATCAGTTACGCCTTGTGCAACGCTATCTATCACGTAAGAGCTGATTTAAAATGCATTGCCCTGACAGAAAGGCTGTCCGGCGGTGTAAAGAGTTAGATTATTATGTTGCGCTTAACTGATATTAAATTACCCCTTGATCATAATGAGCAGGCACTCGAACGCTCAATTTTAGATAAACTTGAGATTGAAAAGAGCCAACTTATCTCGTTTGAAATGTTCAAGCGTGGCTATGACGCACGTAACAATAAGACTATTCACCTCATTTACACCTTGGATGTTGAGGTCGAAAATCAGTCAGCACTGCTTGAGAAGTTTGCCAACGACGCTCAGGTTCGAGTAACACCGGATATGCGTTACAGGTTTGTCGCCCAAGCACCTGAGAATCTAATCGATCGCCCCGTTGTCGTTGGTCTTGGCCCCTGTGGGCTTTTTGCGGCTCTTATATTGGCGCAAATGGGCTACAAGCCAATTGTTATAGAACGCGGTAAGGCCGTTCGTGAGCGAACTAAGGATACCTTTGGTTTTTGGCGAAAGCAGCCACTTAACCCTGAGTCAAACGTGCAGTTTGGCGAGGGCGGGGCAGGTACTTTTTCCGATGGTAAGCTTTACAGTCAGGTTAAGGATCGCAAGCACTATGGTCGTAAAGTGCTGCATGAGTTTGTAGCAGCGGGTGCGCCTGATGAGATTATGTATGTTAGCAAACCCCATATTGGTACATTTAAATTGGTCAATATGGTGGAGAAGATGCGCGAGCAGATCATCGCCCTCGGCGGCGAGGTTCGCTTTAGCACACGGGTTGAGAAGCTTGATTTAGAACCCGTTGATGATGGTCATAAAATTAAAGGTCTGCATTTATCGACTGGCGATTATCTCAGCTGTTCGCAGGTGATTTTAGCGGTGGGCCACAGTGCCCGTGATACGTTTCAGGCACTTTACGAGCAAGGGGTTTATGTTGAAGCAAAGCCCTTCTCTATTGGTTTTCGTATCGAGCATGAGCAGAGCCTGATTGATCGCTGCCGTTTTGGTGATAACGCGGGTAATCCAATTCTTGGCGCCGCAGACTACAAACTGGTTCACCACTGTGAAAATGGCCGCACGGTATACAGTTTTTGTATGTGTCCAGGCGGTACGGTCGTCGCGGCAGCCTCGGAGCCTGGACGCGTTGTTACAAACGGAATGAGCCAGTATTCGCGCAATGAACGTAACGCCAATAGTGCGATTGTGGTGGGGATTACACCTGAGGAGGATTACCCGGGTAACCCGCTAGCCGGTATTGAATTGCAACGCCGTTTAGAAGAGTTGGCCTTCAGTGCGGGTGGTGAGAACTACAGTGCTCCAGCACAAAAGATTGGTGACTTTCTTGCGGGTAAGCCAAGCGTTGAACTGGGTGATGTGCAACCCTCATATCGGCCAGGCATACGATTGACGGATCTATCTAAGGTGGTTCCCGATTATGTTAGTGCCGCTATTCGCGAAGCGATCCCTGCATTTAACAAGCAAATAACGGGCTTCTCTAAGGATGATGGCTTGTTAACCGGTGTAGAGACACGGACCTCTTCACCCATCTGCATAAAGCGCGGTGCTGATTTCCAAAGCGTCAATGTACAAGGGCTCTATCCGGCAGGCGAGGGGGCTGGTTATGCAGGTGGTATCTGGTCTGCAGGTATTGATGGTATAAGAGTTGCCGAAGCAGTCGCCCTTGCGGCTAAGGTCTAGGGTCTTTGTTTACTGAATGCGTGCAGTTAACTGACAAGCCTGTTGCAGGTCTAAACTTAGGTTTAGACCAATTCTTCAAAACTCAAGCCCTTAATTATTGTTACAATTACGCTCGTTTTAATCTGATGATATTCAAATGACTGTTTCTACCCACTGAGGAATTTCTGCATGAGCCTAATCCGCCAAGATGACCTGATCAGCAGTGTTGCTGATGCATTGCAATTTATCTCTTACTACCACCCCATCGATTTTGTTAAGAGCGTGCATGAGGCTTATCTTAAGGAGGAGAACCCTGCGGCTAAAGATGCCATGGCACAGATACTCATCAACTCACGTATGTGCGCCGAGGGTAAGCGTCCCATCTGTCAGGATACGGGTATCGTTACTGTCTTCGTGAAGGTCGGCATGAACGTGCAGTGGGATGCCACTATGAGCGTTACCGATATGATCAACGAAGGTGTACGCCGCGCTTACAACAATCCAGATAACGTCCTGCGTGCCTCAATCCTCGCTGACCCTGCAGGTAAGCGTCAGAACACCAAGGACAACACCCCTGCGGTGATCCACTACGAGATCGTTGAGGGTGACACAGTAGATGTTCAGGTTGCGGCTAAAGGTGGCGGCTCTGAGAACAAATCGAAAATGGTGATGCTTAACCCATCTGATTCGATTGTTGATTGGATCGTGAAAACCGTTCCGACGATGGGCGCTGGCTGGTGTCCGCCGGGCATGCTTGGAATAGGTATCGGTGGTACCGCTGAGAAAGCGGCGGTCATGGCGAAAGAGTCGTTGATGGATCCTATTGATATCCACGAGCTGCGCGAGCGTGGCCCGCAGAACCGTATTGAAGAGCTGCGTCTGGAGATCATGGATGCCGTTAACGATCTGGGTATCGGTGCCCAGGGCCTGGGTGGTCTGACGACTATTCTGGACGTTAAAATTATGGATTACCCGACTCACGCAGCGTCTTTGCCAGTCTGCATGATTCCTAACTGTGCCGCTACCCGTCATGCTCATTTCACGCTAGATGGATCGGGGCCTGCAGTACTGACACCGCCAAGCTTGGACGAGTGGCCTGACGTCACCTTTGAAGTGGGTGCCAATACGCGCCGTGTGAACTTAGACGAGATTACGCCAGAGGCCGTTAAAGAGTGGAAGGTTGGAGAAACGGTACTTCTTAATGGCAAAATGCTCACTGGCCGAGATGCCGCGCACAAACGCATGGTTGAGATGCTTGATAAAGGTGAAGAGCTTCCGGTCGATCTAAAAGGCCGATTTATCTATTATGTGGGCCCAGTTGATCCGGTGCGCGACGAAGTTATGGGGCCAGCAGGTCCGACGACAGCCACTCGAATGGATAAGTTTACGCGCCAGATACTGGAGCAAACTGGCTTGCTGGGCATGATCGGTAAATCCGAACGCGGTCCATTAGCCATCGAAGCGATCCGCGACAACAGTGCGGTATATCTGATGGCTGTTGGCGGCGCGGCTTACCTTGTATCTAAGGCCATTACCAGCGCTAAGGTATTGGCCTTCCCCGAGATGGGAATGGAAGCGATCTATGAGTTTGAGGTAAAGGATATGCCGGTAACCGTAGCCGTAGATGTGAACGGTGAGTCGGTCCACACCACGGGTCCACAGAAGTGGCAGGCGATAATAGCCTCGTCAAAAAGCTAATGAACGCTATCGTGACGTAAATAGAGCCCCGAAGCGTCTACTGTTCGGGGTTTTTTAATGCTCAAGATCCTTACAGCTTGTAACTGCGTAATGATCCCGATACATTCTTTTAATTGAATTTTTACGGTCGTTTTACTATGCCGAGCTCGCACATTGCTCTCAAACTTGTTGATATCCATAAAGCTTACGGCAGTAACCGCGTGATTAAAGGGATCTCGCTGGAGGCTAACGACGGCGACGTGATCTCTATTTTGGGTTCAAGTGGTTCCGGCAAAAGTACTCTTCTGCGCTGCATTAATTTGTTAGAGAATCCATCAGCCGGTGAGATCTATCTGGGTGAAGAAAAGCTCGAGCTAAAAGCTGACAAGCAGGGTGAGTTGCAGGCGGTTAATGCTAAGCAGCTTGAGTCGATGCGTTCGCGGATTGGGTTTGTCTTTCAGAATTTTAATCTTTGGCCGCACAAGACCGTTTTAGAGAATTTAATTGAAGCCCCAGTCCAAGTGCTGAAGCAACCCAAGTCGCAAGCGGTTGATCATGCCAAAGAGCTTTTGCGTATGGTCGGTCTCGCTGACAAGGAGTCTGCTTTTCCGGGCCATCTATCGGGCGGACAACAACAGCGCATTGCTATTGCCAGGTCGCTTGCGATGTCACCGCAGGTACTGCTCTTTGATGAGCCTACCTCTGCCCTTGACCCTGAGCTGGTAAATGAAGTCTTGGCTGTAATGAGAGACCTTGCTACTCAGGGGCGCACAATGTTAATAGTGACACATGAGATGCGTTTCGCACGTGAAGTCTCTTCCCAGGTTGTGTTCCTGCATGAGGGGATGATCGAAGAGCAGGGAAGCGCAGAACAGGTGTTTGATAATCCAAAGTCCGTGAGGGTAAAAACCTTCATGGCAAGTCATCAATAAGCAGCACAGTCGTGTTTGCGAAGGAGAAAATAATGAAGATAAAAAGCGTAATCGCAGGTGTAACTCTTGCCGCAGTAGCGGGTATGTCAACACTGCCAGTTCAGGCTGCTGATAAAGTTCGTATTGCGATTGAAGGTGCTTACGCACCCTTCAACCTTACCAACGCACAAGGTGAGCTAGAAGGCTTCGATGTTGATATAGCTAACGCACTATGCGCTGAGATGAAAGCAGATTGTGAACTCGTACAGCAAGATTGGGACGGTATGATTCCAGGTCTTGTGGGTCGTAAATACGATGCAATCGTAGCCTCTATGTCTGTTACAGAAGAGCGCCTGAAAGTGGTCGACTTCACTGATCGCTACTACTCAAATGTTTTGGCGTTTTTAGGTCCTAAAGGTAGCATGATGGATGTATCTAAAACGGCGCTTGAAGGCAAAACTATCGGTGCGCAGCGCGCGACGATTGCGGGTCAGCACCTAGAAGATAACTACGCTGATACTGTAACGATTAAATTGTATGACACTCAGGATAACGCTTACTTAGATCTTGCAGCGGGTCGCCTTGATGGCATGCTGTCTGACAAGTTTCCTGCATACGATTGGATGCGCACGGCTGATGGTGAAGGGTTCGAATTTAAGGGTCAGGATATCGATATCCAAGACCAGATCGCGATCGCAATCCGTAAAGGTGATGATCTAAAAGCTAAGTTCAATGACGCGCTTGCCGCCATTCGCGCCAATGGAACTTACGACAAGATCAATGCTGAGTACTTCCCGTTCTCGATCTACTAAGATCGTCGCTAAACTGGAGCCCCTCAAGGGGCTCTAAGTTTTAAGAGTATATATGTTTGACCTACAAGGCTTTGGCCATCTTCTTATTTCTGGCACTTGGGTAACAATCCAGCTCGCTGTGGCGAGTCTTTTCTTTGGATTGATTATTGGGCTGATGGGCGCTGCGGCAAAACTGTCTGACTCGCGCGTGCTAAGAGGTGTAGCCACAGTTTACACAACCCTTATCAGGGGTCTTCCAGAACTTCTTCTGGTTCTAATTCTGTACTTCGGTGGCTCTATGCTACTGATGTCTATTGCCTCTAATTTTGGTTATGACGAATACATAGAGGTGGGTCCATTTGCCGCCGGTGTTGCGGCTTTGTCGATCGCCTTTGGTGCGTATGCGACAGAGGTACTGAGGGCTGCCATGCAGGCGATTCCCCTCGGGCAGTGGGAATCGGCTTACGCGATGGGAATGAGTCCGCGTAAAGCGTTTTTCAGAATAATATTGCCGCAGATGTGGAAGTTAGCACTACCGGGACTCGGTAATCTATTCCAAGTGCTACTCAAAGATACCGCATTGGTTTCGGTGGTTGGTTTGAGCGATCTGATGTTTCAAGCTAAGGTTGCGACCGGCTCAACGAAAGAGCCATTTACCTTCTATATGGCAGCAGCATTGATATACCTATTGCTAACCGCTGTTGCGACTTTAATATCTTCTCGACTTGAAAAGTTGGCAGATCCAGCCGCGCAAGTAGGGCGTTCAGCATGAATTGGTCTTGGGATGTCATTTGGGAGTACATGCCGCGCTTGATTGACGGCATGTGGGTTACCCTTGAACTGGTTATTATATCGGCTATTTTGGGTATTTTACTCGCCTTGCCACTCGCGCTGATGCGAACTAGCCGTAAACTATGGGTTAAGAGCTTACCCTGGGCCTACATCTACTTTTTCCGTGGCACCCCACTTTTGGTACAGATATTTTTGGTCTATTACGGCAGTTCACAGATACCGCTTATTCGCGACTCGTTCATGTGGGAACTGTTTAAAGAGCCCTATTTCTGCGCAATTTTTGCATTTACACTGAATACGGCCGCCTACAGTGCTGAGCTGATACGCGGAGCCATTCAATCGATTCCAAGGGGCGAGCTAGAGGCGGCTGATGCACTTGGCATGTCGCCGACCACCAAAGTAAGGCGCATTATACTGCCGCGCGCATTTGGCATCGTTATGCCCGCCTATGGGAACGAGTTGATTCTGATGTTAAAGGGCAGTGCACTGGCATCCACCATTACATTGCTTGATCTTACGGGAGCTGCGCGCACTATTATTGCGCGCACCTATACGCCACTGGAGATATTCCTTGCGGCGGGGGTTATCTATCTGCTCCTAGCGGCCTGTATGATTGGCGCGTTTAGGTTAATCGAGACCCGATTAAATCGCTATCAGGTGCGTGAGCACGATTGATTCAAAGCACTGATTCAAATCACTGATTGATAGTTGCTTGTGCTGTATACTTTGCGCATCCCATAGATGAGTCCTGCCATGAGCGCCGAACACAACGTCCAAAAAATCACGACACTCCAACCACAAAACCCTGCACCCTTCCTACCCATGTCCCGCAAAGAGATGCATGCGCTTGGCTGGGAGCAGTGCGACATTATAATTGTTACCGGTGATGCCTATGTGGATCACCCCTCGTTTGGAATGGCGATCATAGGTCGCTTACTAGAGTCCCAAGGTTTTCGAGTGGGTATTATTTCGCAGCCTGACTGGAAAAGTGCTGAGGCCTTTACAGTATTAGGTAAGCCTCGACTGTACTTTGGTGTCGCTGCAGGCAACATGGACTCTATGATTAATCGCTATACGGCGGATAAAAAGCGTCGCTCAGATGATGCTTACACGGCCGGTGGAATGGGCGGAAGCCGTCCTGATCGCGCCAGTATTGTTTATAGCCAGCGTTGTCGTGAAGCGTATAAAGATGTTCCGATTGTTCTGGGTGGTATCGAGGCCTCTCTTCGCCGTATAGCGCACTACGACTACTGGCAAGACAAGGTGCGTCGGTCAATACTGCTTGATGCGCGGGCAGATCTGCTGCTGTTTGGCAACGCCGAGCGCGCAATTGTTGAAGTGTCGCGTCGTCTTAATGAAGGCGAGCCGATTACGGATCTTAACGATATACGCGGTACTGCATTTCTACGCTTGGACACGCCTGAGGGCTGGATGGAGATCGATTCGACTCGAATCGATCGGCCAGGGAAAATCGACCGCATAATCAACCCCTATGTAAATACTCGAGATCTTGAGAGCTGTCAGATAGAGCAGTCCAACGATCAGACTGCACCAGCGGACGAGCCCCAGATATTACATATACAGCCTAAAGTGAAACTGGATCGCGCAACCACCGTTATTCGCTTACCTGCCTATGAAAAGGTCAGTCGCGACCCAGTTTTATATGCTCATGCAAGTCGAGTGCTGCATCTAGAGACAAATCCGGGAAATGCCAGAGCCTTAGTACAGCAACACGGCGACCAAGAAGTTTGGCTTAATCCACCGCCCATACCCTTAACGACCGAAGAGATGGATTTTGTTTTTGGCCTGCGCTACGCCCGCGTACCTCACCCCGTTTATGGTGATAAGGAGATACCAGCCTATAAAATGATTCGCTTCTCAGTGAACATCATGCGTGGCTGCTTTGGCGGCTGTACATTTTGTTCTATCACTGAACATGAGGGGCGTATTATTCAGAACCGCTCGCAAGAGTCGATTATTAATGAGATCAAAGAGATTCGCGATAAAGTGCCAGGCTTTACGGGTGTGATATCTGATCTTGGCGGACCCACAGCGAATATGTATCGGATCGCGTGTAAATCTGAAGAGATCGAGCGCTCTTGCCGTAAGTTGTCCTGTGTCTACCCTGGCATATGCCCGAACCTTAATACAGACCACTCTGCACTTACGCAGCTTTATCGAGAGGTGCGTCAGCTAAAAGGTGTGAAGAAGGTGCTTATCGCTTCAGGACTTCGATATGATCTTGCGGTTCAAGACCCAGAGTATGTGCGTGAATTGGTTACGCATCATGTGGGTGGTTACTTGAAAATAGCGCCTGAACATACCGAAAGGGGCCCGCTCGATAAGATGATGAAGCCCGGTATCGGTAGTTATAACGCTTTTAAGAAGATGTTTGAGCGTTTTTCTAAAGAGGCGGGCAAGGATCAGTACCTCATTCCCTACTTTATAGCGGCACATCCTGGCACAACCGATGAAGATATGATGAACCTAGCGCTTTGGCTAAAGAGTAATGACTTCAAGGCAGACCAGGTTCAAGCCTTCTATCCTTCGCCAATGGCGACGGCGACAGCGATGTATCACAGTGGCCGAAATCCATTGAAACGTCTGAGCTACAAACGTAGCGCCGAGAAAGTGGAGTCGATTAAAGGTGAACGTCAACGCCGCTTGCATAAGGCTTTTTTGCGTTGGCACGATCCAGAGAACTGGCCATTATTACGTGAGGCATTAAAGGAGATGGGGCGTGCAGACCTGATTGGCGAAAAGGCGCATCAATTGATCCCCGAACATCAACCAGACCAAGCAACCTACCACAGCCCCAGACGAAAGAACTCCGGTAAGGGTGCTGCTCCTCGTAAAGGGCGGATACTGACCCAGCATACGGGTCTTCCGCCTCGTTCACACAGAGCAAGCCGAGCGAAAAGCTCCAGTACCAAACGCGGATAACCTTCTATAGTTTGCACAGTCTGTTTGGCTGAGCAAACTATATTCTTTCAGGCACTTGTAATTGCCAAGAGTGGGTGTATAGTGTTTGAACAGTTTACGAACAGCTCGTGTTGCTTTATAAGCTCACGGAGAGAAAAATATTTGCAACAATGTATATATCGCGATCTTTTGATCGCAGCACTTCCCAAGCGTTTCCAGCTCGTTGTTTCAGCTTTCGCCGCTCTATGCGCTTCGAAAATAGAACATCTCTGCCTCTCTTGTTGTGCTCACCTATTAGTATGTCAATTTTGCTCGTCACTGCGCAGATCCAAATCGCGTTCAAGTTTCGTATTTGACATTGATCATAGGGATATTAAAGTATTCGAAATGTTGGTCTGATCCAGCATTAGATGTATACCGCTCATGCGGTACGCCCTAGGGCGGTATGGTAAGAACACAATTATGTGTTCCTTGAAAATTGGGTTAATGACCCGGAAAAAGATCAGTTTCTGATCATATTGAAAGAAGAGAGAAAAAGATGTCACAGCTCGTAACCGGTACTGTTAAATGGTTCAATGACGAAAAAGGTTTTGGTTTCATTCAGCAGGAAGGTGGTCCAGACGTATTCGTTCACTACCGTGCTATTAACGGTAACGGCCGTCGTTCACTGGCTGAAAACCAGCAGGTTACTTTCGAAGTAACTCAGGGCCAGAAAGGTCCACAGGCTGACAACGTAACTGTTGTTGGTTAATAAGGGCTAACCCCCTTCAGGGTTGGGAGCGCCTTTGCTTTACGATTAAGCTAGACACTACCACTCAGAATATAAACCTCGCTTATGCGGGGTTTATTGTTTTTTGTAGAACTGTTTTTAAGACGCGTTTTTGGGTCTGTTTAGGTATGTTTTTTGGTAATGATTTTTTAAATCGCTAAGATAACCAGAGCATAGCTAATTGGTTTAGTTAGATCCCTATACATCCGCACCTAAGACTGAGAGAACACAATGGCCAGTATCGTAATTTTGGTGGGTACTATGTACGGTAATGCTGTGGAAGCGAGTCGTGCTTGCGCAGACGTATTGCGATCTAAAGGGCATCATGTGCGTGTAAGTGAGAACCCAACACTAGACGATATTGATGTAGATCCAACCGCTACTCTTTTGGTCTGTACCTCCACAACAGGCGTTGGTGATCTTCCCGATAATATTATGCCGCTTTACTGCCAGCTATTAGATGATAACCCCAGTTTATATGGGCGACAGTTCGGGCTTATTGGGTTAGGTGATTCGAGCTACGATCTATTTAACGGAGGAGCAAAACAGTTCGATTCACTCCTCTTATCCCTGGGTGCGCAGCGCATAGGCGAGCCTCTATTTATCGATGCTCGCTCAGATTACGAAGCGCATAAGCCTGCTGTTAAGTGGGTGGCGAAATGGGCTAAGGGCCTTTAATTAAGGGCCTTTAATTAAGGGTGTTTAAATCCTGTGTAGCGGATGAAACAGAGGCGTTGTCACCTATCAAAGTCGACTAGCCTCTCGCTATTAGCCCTTTAGCGCCATCTCAATTTTGCGCTTTAGCTCGAGATACGCTGGCGTATCGCCGATATCCTCATAGATAGGTTCCCCATCTTCTACACGAATAACGTTTGAACCAGCAATATAGGGTATCTTGGACTCAATTT
>Ga0209137_1004836_pt1 | contig 10527 bp, 9 predicted proteins | sample SaaInl5LU_22_DNA_FD_184642 | JGI IMG/M metagenome (GOLD analysis project Ga0209137, IMG submission 184642) | Marine microbial communities from expanding oxygen minimum zones in the Saanich Inlet - ESP_105LU_22_DNA (SPAdes) (version 2) | ecosystem: Environmental > Aquatic > Marine > Intertidal...
ATGATAATTTTAAAAATTTTTCAAATTCAAGATCAAGCGTACGCAATTTTACTGATGAAAAAATTCCAATTCCAATTATTAAGGATGTTATTACATTAGCGAGAAATGCACCTTCAGTTTGTAATAGACAGCCAGTAAAAGTATACTATGTAGATAATAGAAGTCAAATAGATGAAGTATTCAAAATACAGGGCGGCTTAACAGGTTATTCTCAAGGAGTTAAACAACTAATGGTCGTTGTTAGTGACAGGAACTATTATTATTCTGTTGGTGAAAGAAATCAATTGTTTATAGATGGAGGTATTTTTTTAATGAACTTATTATATTCATTGCATTTTTATAAAATTGGGGCATGCCCTGCTCATTGGGGTCTTAATAACGAAAGTGATAAGAAAATAAGAGAAATATTAAATATAAAAAAATCTGAGAAAGTAATTAGTCTAGTTGCTATAGGTATACCAAACGGAAAATTTAAAACATGTAAATCATCAAGGAGAGACATAAGTGAAATTTTAATTTTAAATAAAAAATGAAAATAGGAATCCTTACCCAACCCTTAAAGTCAAACTACGGAGGTCTTCTTCAAGCATTTGCATTGCAACAATGTTTAATCAATTTAGGGCATAATCCAGTAACTATCAATAGGGATTTTTTACCAGAATCAATACTAATAAAAAATATATCTCTTGTAAAAAGAATACTTTTAAGATATATCAAAGGACGCAAAGACATAATTGTTTTTCCTTTAAAAATGACGAAAGAAGAACATATTATATATACTAGAAATACTACTCATTTTACGCTTAATAATATAATTACTACTAAACGAATTATTAAATTCAAAGAGTTAAGTGATATTTCGAAAAACTTTGATGCTCTTATTGTTGGTAGTGATCAGGTTTGGAGACCAAAGTATTCTCCCTCAATTTATAATTATTTTTTAGATTTTGCTTCAAAATCTAGTGATTTATTAAAATTATCTTACGCCGCATCATTTGGAGTTGATCAATGGGAGTTTACAGAAAAGGAAACTAAAATATGCAAAGATTTATTAAAGAATTTTGATGGTATTTCTGTAAGAGAAGATTCAGGTGTTTTACTATGTAAGGAATATTTAAACCTAAAAGCTGAACATGTCTTAGATCCAACATTTTTATTAGATCAAAATGAATATGTAAATATGATAAATAAAGAAGATTTGATTAATTCTTCAAAAACATTGATGGCTTATGTTCTTGATACCTCTGATCAAAAAATTGCGTATTTAAAACAAATTTCAAATGAATTGAATGTTACCTTAGTTCATATAGATCTAGAAACTCGTTTTACAATTGAGAGAAGAAAGAATTTAAATGATTATATTCTTCCTAGTATAAGTAAATGGTTAAGTGAGTTTTATAAGGCCGATTATATTATCACTGATTCTTTTCATGGTACAGCATTTTCAATTATTTTTAATAAAAAATTTATTTCCATAGGAAATAAAAAAAGAGGAATTTCTCGTTTTACATCAATACTTAATTTATTTGATTTATCTGAAAGGTTAGTTTATTCTTTTGAAGAAATCACCTCTAAAAAATTAAAAAACTCAATTGATTACAATAAGGTAAATTCCTTATTATCAAAACACAAACGTTTTTCTATTGACTATTTAAAGAAATTCTTAAATAAATAATGAATAGAATTTCTCCAAAAATCAGTTGTATAGTTCCAGTTTATAATGCTTCTAAGTATCTCAATCAATGTGTTGATAGTATACTAAATCAAACATATTCAAATTTTGAATTACTTTTAATTAATGATGGTAGTACAGACAATTCAGGAGAAATTTGTGACTTAAAGGCATCTTCAGATGAAAGAATACGAGTTTATCACAACAACAAAAACAAAGGAGTTAGTTCAGCTAGAAATACAGGCATAAAAGAATCTAAAGGAGAGTATATTTGTTTTATAGATAGTGATGATTGGATTAATCAAAATACTTTTTTAGAAATTTCTAAAAGTCTAATCAATAATAATACTGATTTCGTTATTTGGGGAATGAAACTCAGATATGCAAATTATGCGAAAGAATTAAATGTTCCTAATTGTAATTATTATTCTAAATTAGATGATATTCGATTATTACTTGTCAAAATTGATCTGGCTGGATTATTAGAGTCTCCCTGTAATAAGCTATATAGTAATATAATAATTAAAAAGAATAATTTATTCTTTGATGAAGAGGTTTCCTATTTAGAGGATATGAAGTTTAATTGTAACTATATTCAAAAAATAAATTCAATTTCTTCTATAAATAATCCCTTCTATAATTATAGAAAAGAAATTAACTCTAGTTCGCTGTCTAAGAATTATCCATTAAATTTAGTTGAATTAACACAAGAAATTAATAGTCTAAGGATAAAGTTGTTTTCTCCTTTTTTAGGTGCGTACAAAGATGAATACACTCTTTTCCTTAAATCTCTTTTAGATAGAGCAAAAATGTCTTTAAATATTCAGATGTACTCAAAGAATATGACATCAAAAATGAGAAAACATAATTGGGATATGTTATTAAAAAGCTACAATAAAAATAGTTTTAAAAACACCAAAATTAAATTTTTGTTAAAGCTTAATAATTCGTACATAATAGATTTTGCTTTTAGGATAGTTTATTCTATCAAAAAATAAAAATTTTATGGAAAGAACTTTATTTTTTTTAATTGGTTTTTTTGTATTTTCTTCATTTAGCACTACATTGTTAATTGACTGGTTGGGCTTTCCTATTGCTTTACCTGAGCTTTTGTTGATGCCATTTTTATTTTTTCTAAAAAAATTTAATTTTGTTAAGCTATCTAAGAGTTATTTATGGTATGTTTTATTTTATTTATGGTTTCTCCTAATAGCAATAGCACTATTAGTTTCTAATTTCTCTCCATTTCAAATACTTTCTTTTTCTCGAGGTTTTTTATATTTATTTTTAATTTATACTTTATTTCTAAAGAAAAATGATTTTTCTTTAGATAACGTAATGTTTTTGTCTTTAGGAAGTTTGTTTGGCTGGTCAGTTAGTTCATTTTTGAACTTACGGTCTCTTATAAGTTCTTTTAGGGGTGAAGAAGATTTAAGCTATGGTGCACTACTAGCAATACCTTTATTTATTTCTATTTCAATAATAAAGAAAAAATACACATTACTTTTTGTTGGTTTAATTTTAATGATTTCAGTTTCATTAACAGCAGGGTTAAGAAGACAGATTTTTGTTGTTTTGGTTTCATTACTATTATCATTTTTTTTAAAAATTATAAAAAAACCAAAAACAGTATCTATCTTTTTTACTTTTAGCGCTATAATTGTTTTATTTTTTTATTTTAATTTTGGAACTATAAATTCTTTTTTAGCTATAAACGCACCAATAATTCATAATCGTGTTATTGTAAAAACACTAAGATCTTTTGACGGAGGAAAAACTTCCGGTGATAATCAGCGGCAATTAAACTTTAAGGTTTTATATAATGATTTGGATAAGTATATTTTCCCACGAGGTTTTGCTTCGAAACAAACTTCCAAAAAATCAAATATACCTGTGGGTAGATTTATTGATTTTCCACTATTATTATTATCATATATTTTTGGGTTTCCAATTACCTTATTACTTTTAATATATTTTAGTAAGAAAGCTCTTAATAATTTCAAGTTTTATTTAAAATATAATTCAGATGGAGCTTATGTTTTTTTTATTTGTTATCTAATCATCCTTTTACTGTGTTTTTTAGATGGAACTTTTTTAACTTTTATATATGCAATACCCTTCACTGGTTATTGTTTATCACGTTTAAGTTTTTATTCTAAAAGAATTAATAATTATTAATGAAAAAAACTCTAATATTTGACCACGAAATTAGTGGCCATCACATTGAATATCTGAATAACTTATATTTCCATTGTTCTAAAAAAATAAATGAAAGATTTGTTTTTGCAATGAATTACAATTACAAGACTTTATCAGCTGATTATGAATGGCCAAATTTTCAGAACATAACTATATACAATATCAATGATAAAGACTTAAACAAATTATCAGGGGGAAGTTTGAAAACCGCATTTAATTTATGCAAGCTGTTAAGAAGAGTTACCAAAGAGGAAGTAGTAAATAATATACTTTTAATTGTCTTAATTAAATACATCCCATTTTTACCTTTCTTTATTAACAATAAAATAAAAGTTTCAGGTATTATTTATAATATTTATTTATACAAATGGAATCAATATTCAATATTTAGTAAGATTATAGAGTTTTTAAAATACTCAATAATTAGTAATTTTAAAGTTTTTAATAAGGTGTATATTTTAAATGATAAATCTACACCACATGTTTTAAATAAATACTACAGAACAAAAAAATTTAACTTTTTAGTAGATCCAGTTATCGAAATTAACACAAGTAGTTCACAAATTACCAGGTCTATTTTAAGCATTGACAGCAGCGCCTATGTTTCGATTCATTTTGGTGCAATGAACGCAAACAAGGGTACACTTAAATTACTAAGGTCCTTGTCAAAATTTTCTTTAATAGACCGAAAGAAACATGTATTTATCTTTGCAGGAAAAATATCTCCTGAAATAAAAAAAGAATTTTATAGATTAATTAAAACTCTACCAGAAATAAATTTTATAATTGATGATAAGTTTTGCACTTTTCACGAAATTATAAATTATTTAAGTATTTCAAATCTTATAATATGTCCATATTCAAGAACCAGTCAAAGTAGTGGTGTTATTGGGTTTTCCTCACAATTTAACATACCTGTTTTAGTACCTGATCAAGGACTTTTAGCTAAGTTAGTAAAGAGGAATAAACTAGGGTTTGTTTATGATGGATCGATTAATTCTTTAAAAAATAAAATTTTAGAAAAAAGATATATGGATATTTCTAAAAACTATATGTTAAAAAATAATGTTACTAATTTTCTACAAACACTAGTTAAATAAAAAATGGGATTACTAAGATTTTTACTCGCAATTTCTGTGGTTATAGCTCATAGCAGTTCTGTATTTGGCTTAAACTTAGTGGGTGGTCAAATAGCTGTTCAAGCCTTTTATATGATTTCAGGTTTCTACATGACCCTAGTTCTGAACGAAAAATACATAGGAACCAACAATAGATATAAACTGTTTATCACTAACAGATTATTAAGATTGTATCCAATTTATTGGACTGTTTTAATAATGACTGTTTTATTATCAATTATTGTATATAAATTCGGCTCCTCCGGTTCTTTCTTTGGTAAGTTACAACCTTATTATGAAAATATTCAATCAATGAATATTTCTGCCATTTTTTTTCTGATATTAACTAATTGTATTGTTGTTTTTCAAGATTTAGTTATGTTTTTAGGTTTAGATATTTCGACTGGAAAATTATTTTTTACGTCTAATTTTCAACAGACTAATCCACAGCTTTGGTCTTTTTTATTAGTGCCTCAAGCATGGACTATCGGAATAGAGATTACCTATTACTTGATTGCCCCCTTTATTGTTAGAAGAAAAGTCAAATATATTTTTTTACTTATTATTTTAAGCCTCATACTTAGAATAGTATTGTATTATAACGGTTTTCAAAATGATCCTTGGACCTATCGTTTTTTTCCAACTGAATTATTATTTTTTTTACTAGGAACTATTTCTTATCATATTTATAAGAAAATTAAGGCTAGAAAGATTAAAAAATTGTATCATAAAATAATTTATGGATTAATCTTATTGATAACATTATCCTATACGTTATTTACAATTCCTTATGGTATATATATATATCTTCTGTTATTCTTTTTAAGTCTTCCTTTTATTTTTATACTTTCAAAAAATTGGAAGATAGATAGATACATAGGAGAATTGTCTTACCCTATTTATATTTCTCATATGTTAATATTAACACTTGTTAAATATTCACATATTAAAATATCAGAATTAGGTGTTACTATTGTTCTATTTTCTATTATTTTTTCAATATTTTTAAATGAATTTATAGCAAAAAAAGTTGAAGTTTATAGGCAAAATAGATTAAATAAAAATATTTAATTCCAAAAAAAAGCTATAAATTTTTTTCAATAAATTATATAAAAAATTTAAAATTGAGTAAATGAAAAATATCATTCAACGAATTGTAAACAATTTTTATAATAATATTATTACATATATACCATCTAATTTTTTGAGAATACTAATTCTCAAATATGTGTTTAAAATGAAAATTGGAATTGGGGTTTGTCTTGCACCTAAGGTGAAAATCATTAATCCATGGAGAATAACTATTGGAAATAATTGCACTATTAATTCATCTGTTTTTTTAGATGGAAGAGGTGGAATATATATAGGTAACAATGTAGATATAGCTTGGTTTTCAAAAATTATAACATTAAAGCACGACTATAACGATAAGAATTATAGGGCATCTGGTGCTTCTGTTATTATTTCGGATTATTGTTGTTTAGCTATGAGTTCAACTGTTTTACCTGGCGTCAAATTAGCTAAAGGAGTAGTTATAGGGTCTTCTTCTGTTGTAACAAAATCAATATCAAATGAATTTGTGATTTGTGTAGGTATTCCGTGTGTAGAAATTAAGAAAAGAAATAAAGAGGTTAACTACAAATTGAAATCAAGAAGTGTTACAATCTAAAAAAGTTAAAAAGACAAAACGCATCTTTTATGTTGACCCAATGTCATATGGCAATCTGGGAGTTTATGACTTCAATCTTATTAACAAGATGAAATCTAATAAGATGTTTTTTTTTGGAAATATTAACTATGATTACAAAAAATTTAGTAATAAAATAACTACTTCATTTATATTTAGTTATTCTAATAAAAGCAACAATTTCAAGAAATTGACGAGTTATCTATCTTCAATGATTAGATTAACTAAGGCTGTCTTTGTTTTAAAGCCAGAAACAATTCATATTCAATGGATTAAATTTTGGTTTGTAGATCTTATGTTTTTATTATTATTGAAAATTAGAAACATTAATGTTGTTTATACTGCTCATAATTTTCTCCCCCATAATTCAAAGAAATTTGATTTTATTAAATTTAAAATTTATTATAATTTAATTGATAAAATTATTGTTCACAGCAACGAAACTAAAAGTGAATTTAAGACTAATTTTAATTTAAATAAAAATATTCATGTTATTGAGCACGGTATTTTAGACTTAAATATATCAACAAATGATATTTTATCAACAAAAACAAGAATAAGCGAAAAATTAAAATTGAAAAACAAAGTTGTTTTTTCAGTTTTGGGGTATCAAGATTATTACAAAGGTTGCGATATTGTTAGAGATATGTGGTGCCAACAAAGTTTTTTTTCTGAAAACGATAATTTTCAATTAATAATTTGGGGAAAAAATAAAGGGATCGATTACTCAATTTTATCAGATTTAATGAATGTTAATATTCGAGATGAATACATATCAAATGAAGAGTTTGTTTCAATCGTTCAATTATCATCAGTTATACTTATGCCTTATAGGGATATTTCTCAAAGTGGACTTTTACTAACTGCTATAAGTGAAGGGGTTCCCGTTATTGTCTCTAAAGCGGGTGGTTTAAGCGAAGTGATAAAATATGGAAAGGTAGGTGAAGTTATGAATAATTTGTCGCCTACGGATCTTATGTTTAAAATACAAAAATTTATTAATAATTCTAATAACAGGGTTTATAATAATTCTGAATTTTCAAAAGTTAAAAAAGAGTTTTCTTGGGATAAAATATTAGTAAAAACTGAATTTTTATATAGTCAAATGTAATTTTAATAATGAAAGATAAATTAGTATCAATTATTACACCAGTTTTCAATAGTGAAGGCTTTATTCATCGAACTATTGAAAGTATTCAATGTCAAACTTATACAAATTGGGAACTTATTTTAATAGATGATTTTTCAACAGACAGCTCTATTTCTATAATTAAAAAATATGCAGACAAAGATTCTAGAATAAGATACTTTACAAATGAAACTAACAGTGGAGCTGCAATCTCAAGAAACATTGGACTAAACAAAGCAATAGGTCGCTTTATTGCCTTCATTGATAGTGATGATATATGGGCCTGTAAAAAGTTGGAGACGCAAGTTAATTTTATGATTACACATAACTATTCAATATCATTTACTAGTTATGATTTAATTGATTACAATGGTGTTCCATTGAACAAAACAATTAACTCAGTTAAAGAGATAGACTATAAAGGTTATTTAAAAAATACAATAATAGGAATGTCTACATCAATGATAGATAGAACTAGAATAGAATTATTTGAATTTTTAAATATAAGAACGAGACAGGATACATATTTGTGGATTACACTCTTAAAAAGAGGATTAAAGGCTTACGGTATTAATTCTGTTCTTGTTAGCTATAGGGTAAGAAATGACTCAATCTCTTCCAATAAATTAAAGGCAGCTAAACAAGTTTGGTTTTTATATTATCATTTAGAGAAATTAGGATTTTTTAGATCTTTTTTTTATTTTTTATTTTATGTTTACAATGCATTAAAAAAGCGAATTTTATGAAGAAAATACCATTTTGCCTTCCATTAATAGATAAAGATGTAAATCAAGAAGTTCTTTCTTGCTTAAATGAAACAGGCTGGCTTACAACAGGGCCTATAGTAAAAGAGTTAGAGAACCAAATAACGGAATTATGTCAAACGAGTTCAACGATATGTGTAAATTCATGGACTTCTGGGATGCTCCTTTTAATTAGGTGGTTAGATCTGGACGAAGATGATGAGATTATTGTGCCTACATATACTTATGCAGCTTCAGCATTTTCGGTAATTAACTCTCGTGTTAAATGTGTCTTTGTTGACGTTAATAGTGATTTTACAATTAATATTGATGAAGTCGAAAAAGCCATCACTAAAAAGACAAAAGCAATTATGCCTGTTGATTTAGGAGGACTTCCTATTGATTATATTGCACTTAATACACTTCTAAATAAAGAAAGTGTTAGAAGTAAATTTAATCCAAAAACAGATTTTCAAAGAAAAATAGGAAGACCTATTGTTCTCTCAGATGCTGCACATTCTATTGGATCTTTAATTGATGGTGTTCCAACGCCATTATTTTCAGATTTCAGCGTTTTTTCTTTTCATTCAGTTAAAAATATCACCACTGGCGAGGGCGGTGCAATAACTTTTAAAATATTTAATGAAGAACAAGATGGATTAATACTTAAAGAATTAAGATTATTATCGTTAAATGGTCAAAATAAAACGGCCTTCGAAAAAAATTCCATAGGAGGCTGGAAATATGATATTACAACCAATGGATTAAAAGTAAATATGCCTGATATTAATGCTGCAATTGGATTGGCACAGATAAAAAAATATAAAAGTGTTTTATTGCCAGAAAGAGAGCAAATATTTTTAAAATACAATTCAGTTTTATCTCAATATTCATGGGCAATAGTACCGATCTTTACTGTTAATAATAGAAAATCATCATGTCATTTGTATCAATTACGAATTGAAGGTTTTGAGGAACAGCAGAGAGATGAATTGATAAGTAGGCTGGCGTCTTTAGATATAGGCGTTAATGTTCATTATATTCCACTTCCAATGCTATCGTATTTTAAAAGTATTGGATTAGATATAAAAGACTTCCCATCATCTTATAACCTTTATAAGAATGAGATTTCTTTGCCAATATATAATGATCTCTCCATCGAAAGCGTGGAATATGTTTGTGAAAAATTAATTGAAATTGTTAATGAAATAATCAAATAAATGAATATTAGTAAATTACTTTCTACGAGGGTTCGTAATATTAAAATAAATCCTTTTTTAGAAGATTTAATAACACAAAAGAATTTTTTACATTCTCAAATTAATGATAAAAAAATTCTTGTAATTGGAGGCGCAGGAACTATCGGGGCAAGCTATATCAAACAAATGTTAAAATACAAACCTTCCAAGATTACCGTAGTTGATATTAATGAAAACAGTTTGACCGAATTAACGAGAGATTTGAGAAGCTCAGATTCACTGGACTATAATCCAGAATACATTACCTATCCAGTAAATTTATTAAGCGATACATTTGATAAAATATTTAATTCTGATAATTGGCAAGTAGTTGCAAATTTTTCAGCACACAAGCACGTTCGCTCAGAGAAAGATAAAATTTCAGTAGAAGCCTTGATTAAAAATAATGTATATGGAGCCATCAAACTTTTAAATTTATGTGATCAAAATCCACCAAAATATTTCTTTAGTGTTTCTACAGATAAAGCCGCCAATCCTGTCAATATTATGGGGGCTTCAAAAAGTTTAATGGAAAAATTAATTTTATCAAAGAAAAATAATTTTAGAGTATCAACAGCTCGATTTGCCAATGTTGCTTTTTCTAATGGAAGTTTGTTAGATGGTTTTATTTATAGATTGAATAAAAAACAACCTTTAAGTTGTCCGTCAGATATCAAACGTTTTTTTGTGACTCCAGAACAATCCGGACAGATATGTTTATTGGCTACATTTTTAGGGGAT
>Ga0209137_1004839_pt1 | contig 10522 bp, 10 predicted proteins | sample SaaInl5LU_22_DNA_FD_184642 | JGI IMG/M metagenome (GOLD analysis project Ga0209137, IMG submission 184642) | Marine microbial communities from expanding oxygen minimum zones in the Saanich Inlet - ESP_105LU_22_DNA (SPAdes) (version 2) | ecosystem: Environmental > Aquatic > Marine > Intertidal...
ACGCTGTGGCTCTGGGATGTACTCATCAAGCGTCTCAACCAGTTTCTTAACAGCGGTCGTGCCCATGCCGTTATCATCCTGACCGTTCAATGCCATTAGCGCTGAACCGATGATGATTGGCGTGTCGTCGCCTGGGAAATCGTACGCATCAAGTAACTCACGCACTTCCATTTCAACAAGCTCTAGAAGCTCTTCGTCGTCAACCATGTCCGCTTTGTTCAGGAATACAACGATGTAAGGTACACCAACCTGACGTGACAATAGGATGTGCTCACGTGTCTGTGGCATTGGGCCATCAGCTGCTGAACATACTAGAATTGCGCCGTCCATCTGAGCAGCACCGGTGATCATGTTTTTAACGTAGTCAGCGTGTCCTGGGCAATCTACGTGCGCATAGTGACGAATGTCTGATTCGTACTCAACGTGTGAGGTATTGATAGTAATACCGCGCTCGCGCTCTTCCGGTGCCTTATCGATACCGTCGAATGCTACTGCTGCACCACCCCATACTTCTGAACATACGCGCGTTAGCGCCGCAGTTAGAGTTGTTTTACCGTGGTCAACGTGGCCAATTGTACCTACGTTAACGTGCGGCTTGTTACGTTCAAATTGTTGCTTTGCCACGTCTAAATCCTCGATTAAAAACAAAAAAGGCAGATATATTTCTACATCTACCCTTCGAAATACTGGAGCTCATGGGCGGATTTGAACCGCCGACCTCACCCTTACCAAGGGTGTGCTCTACCCCTGAGCTACATGAGCGAATGTTGGCTTGGAGCGGGTAGCGGGAATCGAACCCGCCTCTTCAGCTTGGAAGGCTGAGGTAATAGCCACTATACCATACCCGCCTGAAGCATTTGATCGGGATGGTGGTGGGAGATGGATTCGAACCATCGAAGCTTTCGCGTCGGATTTACAATCCGATCCCTTTGGCCACTCGGGAATCCCACCACACCTTCGTTACTAAATGGTGCCGGCACCAAGAGTCGAACTCGGGACCTACTGATTACAAGTCAGTTGCTCTACCAACTGAGCTATACCGGCTCAGTAACGAAGTGGGGCGTATCTTACTGATCGACTTGAGGGGTTGCAACCCCCTCACAGACATTTTTTTGAAATATTACACCGGGCCAGCTTTCCGTAATTAGCTGTTTGATTTCACTGCTTATTTCATAACCAATTAAATAGGATGTTTCAACCGCAAATTCACTACTGACTCGCATAACCGGCTTAACGCGAGTACGAGATGCAATCTGAATGGGGAGCGATGCCTGAACTTCGCTAGCCGCCTCGCTATCGGAATAACGACCAAGAACTAATGCGCCGTCTCGTGTTTCAGGCACCCAACCGGCACGCGCTAACTCATCGAGTATTCTTATTCTCGCTTCAGCATCTGCAGGAAGCGGTAAATCCAGACTGACACCCTCAGCCACTGGCGGTAGTGAACGCTTTTGAGCCAAAAAACCGCGATCAGCAAGTAATTGCTCCAAGCGGGCTGCCTCGTAATCACTGGCCAAGGGGGCAAAGCGTGCACACTCCCTTGGGCGGGGCTCAAGTGTCTCAGTTGGACTAATTTCACTTGGAAGTCGTAAAACGGATGGCTTGAAATCTGGCTGCGATGTGGCCGGCGCAAAATGATACTTCTGCGCATACCAGAAGAAGAGTAGCGAATTAGCGAGCAGTATAAGTAGAAACAACCAGCGCAACATTACACCTTTTCCTTTTTAGCCAGGGCCAGCCCATCCATTACAAGCTCGGGTATATACATGTATTCCAACTTAGAATCCAAATAACCAATTAAATGGTCAGCATCACCACCCGTTATCACCAGACGGGTTCTTTGTGAACGCCCTACCAACTCTGATAACTGTAATGCAACACCTCGCAAAACAAGCTCAGCACCAGAGGCGACACAACTTGCCGTATCAACACCCCCCAAAAGGGCATCGCCTTGTACTGCATCAAATCTAACTCGTGCAGTTTGACCTAGCAAGCTAGTCTGTTGCATCTGATACCCAGCAAGAATGGTACCGCCAAGATAGTGCCCGTCAGCTGATATACGCTCAATGGTAATGGCACTACCTGCATCAACGACAATCAGCGGGGCTGCAAAGCGGCTCCATGCAGCCAGCATCGCTAACCAACGGTCAACACCCATCTTTTCAGGCTGCGCATATGCGTTAATCAGTGGAGGTAGCTTAGGCTTAGCTGAGTGTTTTGCTGGATGAGTGATAACTGGTGTAACTAATGGACTCGATACATCTGTAATAAGCGATTCAGTATCTGTTTCAAACGCACCGATAGATCCTTGCTTAGTTACGCGCGCGAACTCTGGCTGAACCCCAAAGTGCACTTGTAAACGACGCGACAGTTGATGATTTACAGCGTCGCTTGCAACTGAAGCTATCCATATCGCATTAACAGAATCAACCTGTTTTGCCAGCCAAAATTCGAGTTCGTCAAACTTGAACCGCCCGCCCGATAATCTTACTTGCCCTACAAGTCGCCATTTTAAAAATGTATTGCCAAGATCAATCTCCAGTCTCATTGACTGACTCGCAGACTAACTTCACCACCTTGAAATAGTTGCTCACCGGCTTCAGTCAACAATCGCAGTGCGCCTGTTCGATCAACCCCCATGCATAGGCCGTTTATGGTGCGCTCACCCATAATGAGACTTACCAAGCGCCCCTGAAATGCATTGGCTTGATGCCATACATCGACCAACGGCGCAAAACCCTGAACAGCGAAGGTTTCCAGCATCTCAATAAGGTGCATTATTACAACCGCCAAAATATCACTGCGACTCAGATCTTTAGGTATACGCCCACGCAAATCACTCCAGGGCTGATCTATAACATTGTCCGTACTTTCGGGCATTCTTACGTTGAGGCCAACACCGATAACAGCCGCACAATCGCCTGACAGATCACCACCCACCTCAATTAAAACGCCGCCAAGTTTTCGCTCATTAAGCAATAGATCATTCGGCCATTTAAGCTCAACATCATCAATATGAAGTGCACTTAGCGCCCGCTTAATCGCAACACCAACCGCTAGACTCAACCCCTCTAAGGACGTGACACCTCCGCTAAAAGGCCAACTTAATGAAAAATATAAATTCGCTCCGAGCGGACTCGCCCAGGTGCGACCTCTTCGACCACGGCCACCACTTTGATACTCAGTAATAAAAAGAGAGCGAGCCCGCCCCGCTGCAACGGCTCTTTGTGCGCTTAGATTAGTTGATTCACAGATGATTGATAGATCGAGGTGATCAAGCTTTGATAAAACACAAAGCCCTTCAAGTTGATTCCGTAGATGCTGCTCGTCAATGAGCTCTAACCCACCGGGAACGCGATACCCTTTTCCACGCACCGAATGTATATCAACACCTAACTGCTGCAAGTCTTGAATTTGGTTCCATATTGTTGTTCGACTAACCGCTAAGCACTTTGCAAGATCAGCCCCACTATGAAAAGAGCCGTCACAAAGGAGTTTCAAAAGCTGCAAATTCACGTTTAATTAACCACGCGGTCGTACACAACAAAACTGTAAGGGTAACGATTAGGTTGATCACCTGCAGCAAACGACTCTCGTCCAATCTCTTGCCACTGATCATAGTCAACTTCTGGAAACCAAGCATCACCCTCTGGCGCTGCCTCTACCTGGGTAAGATAGAGTCGGTCAACGATTGGAAGCGATTGAGCGTAGATCTGCGCACCGCCAATTACGATGGCTTCCTCTACACCATCAATAACCAATTGCGACTGTGCAAGCTCAATTGCCTCTTCTAAAGACCTTGTAACCTTGACCCCCGGAGCCCCCCAAGACGGGTCGCGGGTAATGACAATATTCGTCCTACCCGGCAGCGGCTTACCTATAGAGTCATAGGTTTTACGCCCCATTATAATGGGCTTACCGAGGGTCACCTGCTTGAAGTAACGAAGATCTTCAGGCAGATACCAGGGGAGTCGATTTTCATTTCCAATTACCCGGTTAGTTCCCTGGGCTACAATTAACGCTAAACGCATATGAGCTCCTTAGACTGAAAAGGGATATTGAATCGCAGGGTGATACTGGTATCCCTCAACGTCAAAATCATCCATAGATACCCAAGTCTCGAGATCTTCAAGCGACCGAATATCCGGATTAATTTTTAACGTTGGTGCAGGAAAAGGTTCACGCTTGAGCTGCACATCACGCATCAACTCAAGTTGGTCCTCATAGATGTGTGCATTCACTATCTTATGGTAAGCCATGCCCGCTTTGTGACCGGTAATCTGCGCCACAATAGCTAGCAAGAAATAAACCTGAACCATATTAAAGTTAAGACCCAAGGGCACATCACAACTGCGTTGCGTGCTATTGAGATAGAGCGTATCACCAAGAAGTGAAAAGTGATGGCTATACATGCAGGGGCGAAGGCAACCCATATGAAAAGCGCCGGGATGGTAAAAGGTTAGGATCTGACCACGATCATCACGTCCCGCCTTAAGATCTTCAACAATACCTTTTAGAAGATCGATTGAACCACCGTCAGGTTTAGGGAAATTACGTGCCACCTTACCGTATATAAAGCCGCAATCATCCTCACCCTTACGATAGTGGTTTTCCAGCCACGCCTGATTCTCGTTAGCATTCGCGTCCCAGGTTTTCGTACCTAAGGCACGAAAATCAGCCGCATTATCATAACCACGCAAATAACCGATCATTTCTGCGATCGCAGACTTATAAAAACTCTTGCGAGTCGTGACGAGTGGGAACTCACCAGCGCCTACATTGTAGCTAAGATCGGCATTAATTACCGTAAGGCAGCGCTTACCGGTTCGTGCGTTATCGACCCACACACCCTCGTCGACTATGCGTCGACACAGATCGAGATACTGGTCCATCGTATGCAATCTCTCTACGTCTTGTTGTTAATACTTTTTCAATTCCAAGGAGGCTACCAGCTTCCTTGGATCGACTCCACAGCCAGTCAGACTTTCCTCTGACCGCGAAGCATCATCCACAAGCCTAAAATAACCATTGGTAAGGATAACAATTGCCCCATTGAAAGGAGGTCGAAGCCAATTAGACCTAAATGAGCATCCGGCTCTCGGAAAAACTCAATTAAACTTCGAGCAACGCCATAACCCACCAAAAAAAGACCTGCAACAGCACCGGGCTGGCGTGGTTTAGATGAGAACCACCAAAGAATAATAAACAGCACAAACCCCTCAAGCGCCGCCTGATAAAGTTGCGATGGATGCCGTGCAAGCTGATCGGCGGCTCGCGGGAAAATAACGCCCCAAGACTGATCAGTAGGACGCCCCCAAAGCTCACCTCCGATAAAGTTGCCAATTCGACCCGCACAGAGCCCCATGGGAACGAGAGGTGCTACGAAATCACCTAACTCCAGTAGCGATTTTTGCTCTTTTTTCGAGAACCAGATGATCATCGCGACAACACCCAATAGCCCGCCGTGGAAGGACATACCCCCTTCCCAAACGGCAAATAACCAGAGCGGATCGCTTAAGAAATAGTCAAAGTGGTAAAACAGAACATAACCGGCACGGCCACCGAGAATAACACCCACAGCACCGTAGAAAATAAGATCAGATAACTGTTTCTCGTTCCAACAAGACCCCGGCAGACGTGCGCGATAACGCCCGAGCATCCATGCAGAACCAAACGCGATTAGGTACATCACCCCGTACCAATGTACTTGCATCACGCCAAAATCGAGTGCGATTGGGTCAATCGCATGTGTCCATATCATCATTAATTCACTATAAAGCTAATAACTAAAAACCGAATACCGATAATCAACAAGAAGAAAGCAAATATCTGTTTTAGACGACGTTGAGACAACACATGAGCCATTTTAGCGCCCACGCGCGCAAACTGAGAGCTTGCAACACCCACGCCAATTAAGGCGGGTAGATAGATGTAACCCAAACTATAGGGCGGCATCCCCTGAGCATCCTGACCGGCCCAGATATAGGCGAGCGCAGCAAAAAAAGCGATGGGGAGTCCGCAGGCTGCCGCGGTTCCCACCGACTCATGCATACCTGCACCGCGAAGTGTTAAATAAGGAACAGTCAGGGCGCCGCCACCTATTCCAAAGACAGCAGAAGCAGCCCCAATGAATGAACCAACAATGCCAAGTTCAGGCTTCTGTGGTGCTTTACTGCCCCGCTTGGGCTTAAGATCAAGCGCCATCTGAATACCGACAGCCGTAACAAAGAAACCCAGAAGCGTTTGCAGCTCTGCACCGCTTAGCGAATCCGCAATAACTACACCCACCAACGCGCCAAAGCTAATACCGATCGCTAGCGGACGAAAAAGATCCCAGCGCACACTTCCGCGCTGGTTATGTGCACGCACGGAGCTGATCGACGTCACAATGATAGTGGCCAATGAGGTGGCAATAGCTGAGTGGGTCATTACCGCTTCAGGCATCTGCTGCAGCGTAAAGCTAAATATCAGCACTGGCACGATCAAGACACCGCCGCCAACACCAAAAAGACCCGCAATAAAACCCGCCACCGCACCTAGTACTAGGTACAGTATTAAACTTTCAATCACTTAGTTAACTCCTGGCAGGTCCGGACGGGTAAGCTGTGCAAGACCACTCTCTTGGAGAGCAGCACGAAGGGCTGCGTGAATCTCATCGGTATCTGACATACGCATAATACGACCTAGGAGTACGAGGGCGTCTTTGTAACTAACACTACGGATAGCCAACTTAACCTTAGGCAAGTTGTTGGCGTTCATAGAAAGAACGTCATACCCCATAGCCATCAATAACAGTGCACCACCCGGGTCGGCCGCCATCTCACCACAGATAGATACCTGTTTATTGACCCGCTGTGCCTCTTGGGCGATGTGCTGCAAGGCGAGCAAAACCGAGGGATGATAAGAGGCATATAGCGCTGCAACCCTGGGGTTATTTCGATCGACTGCCAAAAGGTATTGCGTTAGATCGTTAGAACCGACCGATATAAAGTCGATTAGCGACGCGAAACGCTCTATCTGATAAACAGCTGCCGGCACCTCAATCATGATACCCACCGGCGGCTTCACGATATCAAGACCCTCTTCGACCAGCTCATTATACGCCTGATCTATCTGCAGTAGAGCCGCTTCAACTTCGTGCACGCTGGTGACCATAGGCAGCATGATACGGAGATTATCAAGCCCTTGGGATGCACGCAGCATGGCACGCACCTGAACAAGGAATATCTCAGGGTGATCAAGTGTTACGCGAATACCGCGCCAACCTAAGAAAGGGTTCTCTTCTTCAATCGGGAAATAGGGTAGCGATTTATCGCCCCCTATATCGAGCGTACGCATAGTGACGGTTTTAGGGGCGAAAGACTCTAACTGTCTGCGATAGGTTTCAGTCTGCTCGAACTCACTTGGAAAGAAGTCGCGAATCATAAACGGAATTTCAGTTCGGTACAGACCAATACCCTCGGCACCACGCTCTAACGAACGTTCAACATCCGCCGTAAGACCCGTATTGACCCAAAGCGGCATTCGATGGCCATCGGTGGTTTCGGCAGGCAAGTTTTTTAGCTTATCGAGACCCGCGGCAATTGCGCGCTCCTCTTTCACTATATCTGCGTAGGCGTGAAGCAGATCGTCATTTGGATCGACAAGTACGCGACCTGCGTAACCATCAACAACGACTGTACGCCCTTCTATACGTGTATGCGGAAGATCGACTACACCCATCAGGGTAGGAATACCCATTGAGCGTGCCAGTATCGCAGCATGCGATGTACCCGAGCCACTGATCGAAATCATGCCGGCCAACTGTGATTCCGGCACTAAACCAAACATCGCAGGTGACAACTCATCCGCCACTAAAATAGTGTTATCTGGAAAAACCTGAACATGGGTAGAGGCCCCTTCTTGCAGGCAATTGAGTATCCGACGTCCAAGATCACGGATATCAGTTGCTCTCTCACGCAGGTAAGGATCCTCCATCATAGAGAACTCGCGTACGTGTGACTGTATCACCTCACGCAGCGCACCCTGTGCCCAGTTACCCTCTTTAATGCGCGCGCGAATCTCTGCAACCAGTGCATTATCATCGAGCATACGCAGGTAAACCTGAAACAGCGCCTGCTCTTCGGTGTGCAGACGCGTCGCTAACATCTGAGCGATCTCATCGATCTCTTTTCGAACAGCGTCTACTGCCCTATCAAGAGCGGCAAGTTCGGCGTCTAAATCGTCAAAAGGCTTGTCGGGCACACCGCTTAAGTCTGCCGTCAGAGAGACAACCCTTACCTCACCAATGGCCACACCGGGGCTTCCGACAACACCATTAAAATGCCGTGTCGGGCGTGCACCCGAACTATCAACAGCATTTCTATCCTTGTTAATAGAGCCGGTTGCTTCAGCATGTGCTATTACCCCAGCCAGCTGTGCTGAGATAGTCACCATAAAGGCTTCTTCTGACTCATCAAAGCGGCGCACGTCACGCTGCTGCACTACAAGTACACCGAATACAGTGCGCTGATGGATAATCGGCACGCCTAGAAAGGCGTGAAAATGCTCTTCACCGGTGGATTTCAAATAGAGGAAGGCCGGGTGAGTAGATGCATCTTCAAGGTTAATGGGTTCAGCACGCGTACCTACCTGACCGACTACACCCTCGGTAGGAGACAGACTCACTTTACCGACCGCATCTTTATTTAGACCCTCTGTAGCGCGCAACACATAACGCTGAGCGACTGTATCCAGTAGGTAGATAGAGCATACCTCTGTGCTCATTGTGTCTCGAATACGCTCAACAGTAAGCGCCAGCGCAGTCTCTAAGTCCTGCGCTGCGGCTACCTCTTGAACTATCTGACGCAACCGAGCCAGAACACTCATCGACACTCTCCTAAAAATCTAAAAAACGGCTTTGTTGACCCTGCTTGCGCACTCTCAATATCTCACTAGGCAATACCAAGCTCTACTACTTTACACTAGGCGCTATTTTTAACTACACGCACCAAGCGCGGTGATAGTTCACGCATAGCTTTACGGTAAACTTCACGTTTAAAAGAGACCACTTGCCCAAGCGGAAACCAGTAGCTAACCCACTGCCAACCATCGAACTCAGGTATATCACAACAGTCAATTTGTACTGCACTATCTTGGCTTAACATTCGCAGCATAAACCACTTCTGTTTTTGACCTATGCATATAGGATGCGAATTTCTACGTATCATTCGCTTGGGCAGTCTATACCTCAACCACCCCCGCGTGACGCCAAGAATTTCGACATCTTGCGGCTCGAGGCCCACCTCTTCGCGAAGCTCTCGATACATTGCTTGTTCAGCCGACTCGTCGCTCTTTATCCCCCCTTGGGGAAACTGCCAAGCATCCTGACCACAGCGACGTGCCCAGAGTACCTGACCCGACGAATTGACCAAAATGATACCGACATTTGGTCTGAACCCATCAGAATCGATCACCGAGTAATCCTTAACTAAAACTTTCTCTTAACGCCATTGTTTCACAGTTGAATGTTTTGGTCATCTGGGGAATGCAGTAAGATTGATTAAAAGCGACGCTGACCAAAGAGCTATGTTATCAGTGGGTAAAAAGTGTCTTTTTCTCACGCTAAACGAGACTCTATTGGATTCGCAAAACGACTCATGCGTTCATTTAAAACAGATTGCGAATAGCGTAAAAACTAATCTTCAAGTGCCGCTAAATAAATGAGACCAAACCTGATGAGAAATAACAATGCCCCTAGCCATATTTGACTTAGACAACACACTGCTTGCAGGCGACAGCGACCATGCCTGGGGAGAGTTCCTATGCCGCAAAGGGTTGGTGGACGAGAATGAGTACCGTGGCGCGAATGATCGCTTTTATCAGCTCTACCAGCAGGGAAAGCTTGATATATATGAGTTCCTTAATTTTTCACTTAAGCCTTTGGCCGATAACTCGCTAGAGCACCTAACCCAATGGCACCTAGAGTTTATGCGAACGGTTGTTGAACCCATGATACTGCCGGCTGCACTCGCTCTACTACAGAAACACCGTGATGCAGGCGATCACCTGATGATCATCACCGCTACCAACCGCTTCGTAACCGGCCCTATAGCCGAACGCCTAGGCGTTGATACACTCATTGCAACTGAAGCTGAGTTTAATGGGGAAGGATATACGGGCAGATCGGTTGACACACCCTGTTTTCAAGATGGCAAGGTCGTGCGTCTTAACCGCTGGCTAAAGGAGAACAGCGAAACCTTGAAGGGTAGCAGCTTCTACAGCGACTCAATAAACGACCTACACCTACTCGAAGAAGTGGACTTCCCCGTTGCAGTCAACCCAGATGAACGTCTTAGCGCAATCGCTAAGGCGCGTGACTGGCCAATCTTAGATTTGCGCGCTTAATATTGCCCCACGCAGGTCTGTGATATTCATACCTAGCGGTGCATCAATCCAACCTGAATAAAACATACCCCCTGAGTCTTCGAGCAGGGGGTTTGCCTTTGGCGACCTATTTTGTCGCGGCTTGCCTGCGGCAATG
>Ga0209137_1004841_pt1 | contig 10518 bp, 10 predicted proteins | sample SaaInl5LU_22_DNA_FD_184642 | JGI IMG/M metagenome (GOLD analysis project Ga0209137, IMG submission 184642) | Marine microbial communities from expanding oxygen minimum zones in the Saanich Inlet - ESP_105LU_22_DNA (SPAdes) (version 2) | ecosystem: Environmental > Aquatic > Marine > Intertidal...
AACCACGGGGTGGCCGCCGCGTTCGGATCGGCCATCTACCACTTCGTCGTTCGCCAAAACAGTGCCCAAGGCAGGGCACCAGTTGACCACGGACTCGGACCGGAAGGCCAGGCGGAACTGCTGCAAGAAGGCTTCTCGCTCCGCCGCATCGAAGCCGGCCCATTCTTCGGAGGTACAGGCAGGCTCCCCGTGATGGGCGGCGCGCAGACCTTCGGTGCCGTGGGCATCCAAATGCGCGATCAAGGAATCGATGGACTCCGCCTTGCCGCTGGCTTCATTGAACCAGGCATGAAAGAGCTGGATGAAGATCCACTGCGTCCACTGGTAGTAGTCCGCGTTGCAGGTGCGCACCTCGCGGCCCCAGTCAAAGCTGAAGCCAATTCGGTCCAATTGCTCACGGTAACGGGCAATGTTGGCTTCGGTGGTAATGGCGGGGTGCTGGCCCGTCTGAATGGCGTACTGCTCTGCAGGCAGGCCAAAGGCATCGTAGCCCATGGGATGCAACACATTAAAGCCGCGGTGGCGCTTGTAGCGCGCTACGATGTCGCTGGCGATATAGCCTAAGGGGTGCCCCACGTGCAACCCGGCTCCTGAGGGGTAGGGGAACATGTCGAGCACATAAAATTTGGGCTTGACACTAGGGAATTCAGCCGAAAATGTTCGGCATGTTCTCCAGTATGCTTGCCATTTGGCATCCAGTTCAGCGGGGCGGTACTCCATGGGAGCAAAAGTACGCCCTGTGCGGAGATTGCACAGGTGGGGTGGCCGCAAGAATCCACGGGGAAATCCACGCTAAATAGCCTGGCAATTCGTTAGATTTGTACCATGAGCCGAGTGAAAGGAGAAGATCAGTTTAATCGGAAGCGCTTGCGCTACTCCTACCTCTCGGTGATCGTGAGCATCGGCCTGGTTCTATTTGTCTTGGGTGTGATGATGACGCTTCTCTATCAAGCGCGCACTTTAACCAACGAACTCAAGGAAAACTTCACCTTCACGCTGTTTCTGCGACCCGAAACCACCACGGCCCAGCGGGAAGCGTTGGAAGCGACTTGGTCCATGGCCCCAGAAGTCAGGCAGATTATTTTTATCAGCAAGGAAGATGCGGCGGCCAAATTTCAATCGGAGCTCGGCGAAGATTTCGTGGACTTTTTGGGCTACAATCCGCTCAGCGATGCCTTGGACCTCAAGTTGAATGCTGATTTTGTTACGCCAGAGGTGCTCGACGACCTCAAGGCGCGGCTGTTGAAAGAGTCCATTGTCGAGGACATGGTGTACGACCGCGCCTTAATCTCCGCGATTCACAAAAACATTGGACGTATCACGTCGGCTATGCTCGCCGCCGCCTTTGTACTTCTTTTGGTTTCCATGGCTCTCATCAACAGCTCCATCCGATTGGCCATTTATGCCCGACGGTTTTCCATCAAAACCATGCAATTGGTTGGGGCCACGAAAGCCTTCATTCACCGACCCTTCTTGCGTCAGGGCCTCCGACTGGGGCTTTTTGGGGGGCTGTTTGCCGCGGTGCTTTTGGCGGTACTCTTTCAATCGATCCGTCAGGTCTATCCTGAATTGGCCAGCTCCTTGCCGTGGACCCTTTGGGCCATGGAGGTCTTGGCCATGACCTTGGTGGGACTGCTTCTTACAGCAAGCAGCACAGCCATGGCCGTCCGCCGCTACCTCGCTCTTAAAACGAATCAACTCTACGAATAATGAGCCAAAATTCCTTTCTCTTCGACAAAACCAACTACCTATTGTTTGCGGTAGGACTCGCCCTCATTGTGCTTGGCTTTATCCTCATGGCCGGGGGCGGCTCAGAAGACCCCAACGTCTACAACGAGGCGCTATTTAACGCGCGCCGCATCACGTGGGCGCCACTCTTTATCGTGTTGGGCTTTGTGGTCGAGGTATTTGCGATTTTACGTCGCCCGAAGTCATGAACGCAGACATCTGGAATGCGCTAATTCTGGGCATCATTCAGGGCTTGACCGAATTCTTGCCGGTGAGCTCCTCAGGCCATTTGGAGTTGGGTCGAACCATACTGGGTACCTCCTGGGATACGAGCAGCAACATGATGTTCACGGTGACTGTGCATGGCGCCACCGCTATGGCCACGGTAGTTACGTTTCAAAAAGATATTCGCCACATTATCGCAGGCTTTTTCAAGGGCGATACGGAGGAGCGCCGGTTTGCATTGGCGATGGTCTTGTCCATGATCCCTGCAGCCATTGTAGGACTCTTCTTCAACGATGTCATCGAAATGCTCTTTGACGGCAATGTCTTCATGGTGGCCGTCATGTTGATCATCACAGGCTTGCTGCTTTTCCTGGCGGACCGAGCGAAAAAAACCCACAAAAAAGTGACGTACGTCGACGCCCTCGTCGTTGGCATTTCCCAAGCGATTGCCATCCTGCCCGGGATTAGCCGTTCGGGCGCCACCATCTCCACATCGGTCCTACTCGGGATTGATCGCGAACAGGCGGCGCGCTTTAGTTTTCTGATGGTCGTGCCCTTGATTTTGGGCAAAATGACGATGGATACCATGGACCTCTTTTCCATGTCCCAAGCGGACCAAGACCAGCACCTTGTCCCCCTCTTGGTGGGCTTTGTGGCCGCCTTCATCACGGGTCTCTGGGCCTGCAAGTTGATGATCACCTTGGTCAAGCGCGCCAAACTTTCCGGATTTGCCATCTACTGCCTCGTTATCGGAACGGTGGCGGCGGCATGGACCGTCTTGGCATGAACATCCCCCCAGATGTAGAAACGCTTCAGGCAGGCTGGATTCTTTCTGTGGACAAGCCGCTGGGGTGGACGTCGTTTGACGTCGTCGCCAAAGTGCGCAATGCGCTCAAGCGCCGCTATGGTGTGAAAGTCAAAATTGGCCATGCCGGCACACTGGATCCACTCGCCACAGGGGTGCTTGTCCTGTGCGTAGGACGGGCGACCAAAACCATTCCACATTGGGTCGATACCCCAAAGGGCTACCGAGCCACCGTGCGCCTTGGAGCGACGACGGCCAGCTACGACGCCGAGACGGAAATTCAGCCTACGGGCCAAGCCATTCCGCTTTGGAATGAGGCCATGAAGGCCGAACTTCTCGATCGATTCACCGGGGAGATAGACCAAATACCCCCTGTGTTTAGCGCGGTTCGCGTCGATGGAAAGCGGGCCTATGCCGAGGCACGCAAGGGGAAAGAGGTGGAGATGCCTTCCCGCCGCGTTTCCATCTTCTCCCTCGACTTTGTGCAAACTGAAGGGGACACATGGATCATGGACGTAGCGTGCAGCAAGGGCACGTACATTCGGAGTTTGGCCCATGACCTCGGCGCGGTATTGGGCTGTGGTGCGTATTTGGCGGGATTGGTTCGCACCCAGGTGGGCGACTTTCACCTCGATGACAGCCATTCCGTTCAGGAGGTCCTCGATGCCCTCTCGGCCTAGTTTTCGGAGCCTCCAGCCGCCCGGTGTCCGGTAGACCTAGGGAGGAAGTTTAGCTAAACACTTGACAACCCCCTATGCAAAAGGGTATCTTTGCCGCCTATGAAAATGAAGCTCTCCCATTTTGCGTATGATTTGCCTGAGTCGCAGATCGCGCAATACCCCACCGATTACCGCGATGATGCACGCATGATGGTCGTCCACCGCGAGACGGGCAAAGTAGAGCACCGCCAGTTCAAGGACATTTTGGACTACTTCGACGAAGGCGATTTGATGGTGATGAACAACACCAAAGTTTTCCCGGCCCGTATGTGGGGGAACAAGGAAAAAACAGGCGCCTTGATTGAGGTATTTCTGTTGCGCGAATTGAATGCGGAGAGCCGCCTTTGGGATGTGTTGGTAGACCCCGCGCGCAAGATCCGCATCGGCAATAAGCTGTATTTCGGAGACGACGATTCGCTCGTGGCAGAGGTCATTGACAATACGACCTCACGGGGCCGCACGCTGCGCTTCCTCTACGACGGCAGCTATGAGGAGTTCCGGGAGAAATTGAAGGAAATGGGGGAGACCCCCTTGCCGAACTACGTTCAACGTCCCTTGGAGCCCGAAGACGCAGACCGGTATCAAAGCATTTTTGCCAAAGTGGAAGGGGCTGTAGCAGCACCAGTAGCCTCCTTGCACTTCAGCAAGCACCTACTCAAGCGCATGGAGATCAAAGGCATTGAAACCGCTGAGATGACTATGCACGTGGGCTTGGGCACCTTCCGCCTGGTGGAAGTCGAGGATTTGTCCAAACACAAAATGGAGTCCGAGCAATTCTGGCTCTATGACGACACCGCGGACAAAATCAACCACGCCAAGGCAAACAAGAAGCGCGTAGTCGCGGTGGGTACTTCGGTAATTCGATCCATGGAGAGCTCGACCATCACGGATAACCGCGTGAAGCCCACCAATGGCTGGACGAGCAAGTTTATCTTCCCGCCCTACGAGTTTACTACGGCGGATGCGCTGATCACCAATTTTCACGGTCCCCAAAGCACCATGCTGATGCTGACCAGTGCCTTTGCGGGCCATGATTTGACCATGGACATCTACAATCTTGCTGTGAAAGAGGGGTACCGCTTCCTCTGCTACGGAGATGCGTTGTTGATCATCTAAAGAATACCAAACCCGAAAAAAAAGCCCGGCATGTGCCGGGCTTTTTTTATGGTCGATGGAATGCGAGGAAGCGCGATGCTCAGCGGCGACGGCGGCGCCGGCGCTTGGACTTCTTCTTCGACTTGGCTTTGGTGGCGGTCGACTTCGACGGCGCACCCTGGATGATGGATTCCCCAAAGAGGTAACTCACTTTGAACCCAAGAAGCCCGCCAATGGTCGGGTATCGGTCATTGTTGATGTTGATGGCCGCCACGACATTGCCTGAAACGGGATCAATAATTTGGCTTAAAGAGGGACGGTCCCAGTTAATATGGCGTTGTGCCACCCCGGCATAGAGGTCCAACATGATGTGCTCGGAAGGGCGGCCTTGAAAGCCAAACACCAGGCCAATATCCGTAAAACGTTTGGTGGCGCGGTACGTGCTGCCGTTGAGGTTAAATCCCTTGGAGTAAGGGCGGTAGTGGTAATCAAACCCGAGGTAGTAGCCATCGTTGAATGCATTGCCTTCCGGGAAAATCTTGAAGGAGGCGTAATGGCTCAGATTGATCAAGTTGCGGTCGGCCAAATCATAGAAATCCTCGTATCCCGAGAAAATCAATTCGTCTAGCGTGTTGTTGGTCGTTAAGCCAAGCCCCGCTTCCGCCGTCAGGTAATCATTGATCTTTAATTCGTAGCCCAAAGGCATCTCCCCGATAAAAAACGGCAAAAAGTTGTACTTAATGGCCTGGTTGAGGGATGCCTTGGTATTGCTTTTGCTAGAGTTAGACGAATACACCTCACCGGTTTCGACATTGCGTTTTTTCACTACAACCGTTTGCCCTTGGGCCTTGGGGAGGAATCCCACCCCGAGTAAGAGGAGGGTCGTTAAGGAAAAAAGGCGCGTCTTCATCGTTGCATCGTTTCTTTGCAAATATTCCAAAACCCTGCCACAATGCGTTCATTGAAGTACATTTTTCTTTTTTTCTGGGCATTTGGCCCGGCATTGTACGGGCAATTACCGGCCTATGAGCTGCAGTGGGGAACCCCTTTCCGCTACCGCGATGTGCAAACGCAGGACATTTTGGACATGGATGCTGAGGCGTTCTACACGTTTGGGAGCCGCTACGCCCTGTTGACGGCCAACCGCTGGTACTTCGCGAAATACGACCGGAAAACGTCAAGGCAAGTGTGGCAATCCGAAATGGACCAAATCATCTATCAAGGGGACCGGACTGAACTGATTTCTACCCATGTGGTCCAAGGGGAATTTTATATTTTTTTACAAGCCTACAACCGCCAAACAGACCAAAAAATCCTTCTGCTCCAGGTCTTGGATGCCCAAGGCGACCCCAAGGAACTCAAGGTGGTAGAGCGCTTGGACGCCCGTCAGAAATACAAGGGTAGCTTTAAGATCAGCTTCTCCCAAGACCGCCAAAAGTTCATGATCTTCTCGAATCCGGACTACAGCATTCGGGACAATGAGAAATTCTCTGTGGCCGTGTACAACGTACAGCTCGAACTGCTCTGGGCCAAGGACATCGAGTTGGATATTTTGGACCGCTACTTCAGCCTCTACCGTTCGGATGTGACCAATGATGGCGATGTCTATTTCATCGGAAAGAAGACCCCAGAGCGTAACCGAGGCGAGCGCTGGGTTTGGGGCCAATCCAATGAGGAGTTCATCGTATACCGATTGAGCGGGAAGGATGAGCGCGTATTTGAAATTGACCTAGGCCTAGACCTGGTCTTCGTCACCAATATGGGAATGGAATTGGATTTCGGGAACAATACCATGGCGATTGCAGGATTTTATTCCGAGCAGGGCTACAACCGGACCTCCATGAAGGGGATGTTTTACATCACGCTCGATCAGGCTGAGGCCAACGTGGTATCCACCCATCTTTCGCCGTTCTCCACCGAGTTTTTGGATGAATTTATGAGTACAGGCCGGGCTACCCGGGGTGCCGAAATTCGGGAGGACTTTGTCTTCCGGCATTTCTTGCACCGTCCGGATGGCGGGGCCTTTGTCATTGCGGAGGACTACGAAATGCAAGTGGTGACCACCCAGACCCGCAACGGGACGGTGACAAACTACTACTATTACTACTACGACATCATCGCTTTTGGAATTTCGGATAAGGGCGAAATCGAATGGTCAGGGCATGTGCCCAAACGCCAGTTTTCCAAAAATGACGGTGGCCGGGCTTCGGGCTACTTGCCTTTGGTAGACGGCAAGCAACTCCATCTGATTTTCAATGACCACAAAGCGAACACCAAGCGATTTGGGGTGCGCCGTCCCATGGTGATGCGGAACGCGCGGACCTCCAACGTGGTGGCGGTCACCATCACCCCCGAGGCGGAAATGCTCTACACGGTATTGTACAACAACAGCAAAGACCGGGTCCAAACCCTTCCGCGCCGTAGCACCTCCAGCGAATTGGTGCAGGGCGAAGCCGTCTTCTATTCCTACCGGAAAAACAAGGTCCAATTTGGATCGCTACAACGTGTGAACGAGTGAGTCCTTCCCCCAAAAATCTGAGAAGCCTCTCCAAAGCGGACCTCCAAGCCCTTTTTGCGGAATGGGGCGAGCCAACTTTTCGGGCGGCCCAGGTGTACGACTGGATTTGGGCCAAAGGGGTCCACGCCATTTCGGACATGCGCAACATTCCCGCTGCGCTTCAAGCCAAGTTGTCGGCGGAATATGCCATTCACCCCATTTCCGTCACGCAAGCCCAGCACTCTGAGGACGGCACCATCAAAAATGCTGTCAAACTTCCCGACGGCTTGATCGTCGAGTCGGTACTTATTCCGACGGAAAAGCGCATCACCGCCTGTGTGAGTTCGCAAGTGGGGTGCAGCTTGAATTGTGCCTTTTGTGCGACCGCTCGGCTCAAGCGCATGCGCAACCTGGGGCCCGACGAAATCTATGACCAAGTCCGTGCGATCCACCAACAAGGGATGGAGCACTTTGGTCGTCCGCTCACCAACATTGTCTTCATGGGCATGGGCGAGCCCCTGATGAACTACCACAACGTGCTCACGGCCATCGAGAAGATTACTCAGCCCGACGGATTGGGCCTGTCTCCACGGCGTATCACCTTGTCTACCGTGGGATTGCCCAAAATGATCAAGAAATTGGCGGATGACGGAGTAAAATTCCATTTGGCCGTCAGCCTGCATTCCGCCCGCGACGAAGTGAGGTCGAAGATTATGCCCATCAACGACGTCGCTCCGATTGCTGAACTCCGCGAAGCCCTGGAATACTGGTACCGCGCCACGAAACGCCGAATCACTTTCGAGTATGTGGTTTGGAAAGGAGTCAATGACGCCCCCGAGGATGTCCAAGCCCTCGTTCAATTGTGTAAGCGGATACCCGTGAAAGTCAACCTGATTGAATACAATGCGATCGGAGACGAGCGTTTCCAGCAAGCCGACCCCGAAGCACTCGAAGCCTATGTGACGGCCTTGGCGCGCATCGGCGTCACGGCCAAGGTGCGCCGCTCGCGCGGAAAAGACATCGATGCGGCCTGTGGCCAATTGGCCAACAAGACCTTGCCGGAAGGGCTCAGCCCGATCCTGGCATAGATTGCCCGATAAAATACACGGCCTTCCCGCCCTTGCGCCGTAATTTTGCGGCATGGTGACACGCAAACAAGTGGAAGAAGCGCTCAGCGCAGTGGCAAATGCCTCCGGCAAAGGATTACTGATGGCCTCCAATGGGTTGCGCAATGTGCAAATCATGGGATCTGAAATCATTTTGGATGTGGTGAGCGACAGCCCGGTGCTGCACCAAAAGAAAAAATTGGAGGTGGAAGTGTTGAAGGCGGTGCACGCGCGCATTGACCCAAAGCTTCAAGTGACCATTCACTTGCTCGTCGAAGCGCCCGAAACTCCCGAATCGACCGTCTTGCGCGGAAAAGCGATTCCAGGTATCCAGCATGTGGTCGCCGTTGCCTCCGGAAAGGGGGGCGTCGGGAAATCCACCTTGACCGCGAACCTCGCGGTAACCCTCGCGGGCATGGGCTTCAAAGTGGGCATCTTGGATGCGGACATTTACGGCCCTTCCATGCCCCTAATGCTGGATGTAGTGGCCGATCGCCCCGGAGCTATAGAGGTCGATGGTGTGCGCAAAATGGAGCCCGTCGAGTCCTACGGCGTCAAAGTAATGTCCATTGGCTTTTTTGCCGGCACAGATCAAGCCGTTGTGTGGCGCGGTCCCATGGCGACCAAGGCCCTGAATCAAATGCTCCAAGAGACCCATTGGGGAGAGCTGGACTTCTTGCTGATTGACTTGCCTCCGGGTACAGGGGACATTCATTTGAGTATCGTGCAAGCCCTGCCCATCACGGGTGCGGTAGTCGTTTCTACCCCGCAGCATGTTGCCTTGGCGGATGCGCGCAAGGGCGTGGGAATGTTCCAAATGGACGCCATCCAAATACCCGTTCTCGGTATCGTCGAAAACATGGCCTACTTCACCCCGGCCGAGTTGCCGGACATGAAGTACTACCTATTCGGCAAAGAGGGCGCGCGCCAGCTCGCCTACCAACTCGAGGTTCCCTTCCTCGGGGAGGTTCCCTTAATCCAGAGTATTCGTGAAGCGGGCGATGTGGGCCATCCCGCCGCCCTGCAGGCGCAGGGCCCTTCGGTGGAGGCCTTCACAGAGGTAGTGCAGAACATGATTACCTCTTTGACCGACCGCATTGAGAACCTTCCCCCCACCGAAGCGGTTCGTATAACGACCATGGCGGGATGCAAAACCACGCCACGCAACGCATGAGTGACCTCCTAGACCGCGTCCACCGCGCCCTTGATGAGATCCGCCCCTTCTTACAGAATGATGGCGGAGACATTCAGTTGGCCGAAATCTCGGACAGCCTTGAGGTTCGGGTCCGTCTGCTCGGCGCCTGTGCAGGCTGCTCGGTGAACCAAATGACCCTGAAAAACGGGGTGGAAACCACCATCAAAAAGTACGCCCCGGAAGTGGTGGCCGTGGTGCATACCCATGACTAAAATTCAATCCCACCTGGTCGTTCTCATTGCGGGGGATTCCGGCGATGGGATACAACTCTTGGGCTCCCAGCTAATTCGGGCTGCCGCCCAGAGTGGTCAGGATGTGCGCACCCTGAGCGATTTTCCTGCGGAAATCCGGGCGCCACAGGGCACCGTGTCGGGCGTCTCAGGATTTCAGTTTCAAATGGCCTCCGAGGCCATTTTTGACCCGGGCGACGCCGCGGATGTGATGGTCGCCTTCAATGTGGCTGGCTGGATAAAGCATCAGGGTAAACTCAAAGAGGGGGGGCTGCTCTTGGCCTCTACCGACGGCTTTGATGCGCGCTCCAAAGCGATTGCCGGACTTCCCGCTGACGCGGAGCCCCTGAAGGATGCCCACAGCCGCTTCCAAGTGTTGGAAGTGGATTTCAAGAAGCTCACGGGGGAAGCGCTTAAGGATTCGCCGCTCTCTGGAAAAGAAAAAGCCCGAGCCAAGAATATGACCATTCTGGGGCTCTTGACCTGGTTGTACAGCCAATCTGCCCCGGCGATGGAAGCAGATTTGAATCGGCAGTTTGCGGGAGACCTCGGCGAGGCGAATGTTCTGGCTTTCCGAGCGGGCTACCACTTGGGAGAGACTGCCGAATGGACGGCATTCCGCCGGGAGGTCCCCCAGCGCCAAGCGCAGCCGGGCACCTACAAAACCATCTCGGGGAGCCATGCGATAGCCCTTGGATTGGCAGCAGTGGCCCGTCAACTCGGCCGTTCTGTCCTCTATGCGGGCTATCCCATTACCCCCGCTTCCGATATTTTGCACGAATTGGCACGCCTGCGCCCCGAAGGGGTTATGCCCTTCCAGGCGGAGGATGAAATCGCCTCGGTGACCGCCGCGTTGGGCGCTTCCTACGCGGGGAGCCTCGGGGCAACGGCCTCTTCCGGCCCGGGGATTAGCCTAAA
>Ga0209137_1004849_pt1 | contig 10500 bp, 8 predicted proteins | sample SaaInl5LU_22_DNA_FD_184642 | JGI IMG/M metagenome (GOLD analysis project Ga0209137, IMG submission 184642) | Marine microbial communities from expanding oxygen minimum zones in the Saanich Inlet - ESP_105LU_22_DNA (SPAdes) (version 2) | ecosystem: Environmental > Aquatic > Marine > Intertidal...
TTAGTTGTGCGTGTTTAGTTGTTTGCGTGTTTGGTTGTGCGTGTTTGGTTGTGCGTGTTTGGTTGTGCGTGTTTGGTTGTGCGTGTTTAGTTGTGCGTGTTTAGTTGTGCGTGTTTTGTGGGATTATTAAAAATATAAATATAGTGTTTTATATTTTTTTGGGTTTACCATCTCCTCTATCATTATTTAACAGCAGAAATTATATAATCTTCTGTCTTATATTTATTCGTCTATATTATTTTGAGAAAAAATATAAAAAACATTTAGGGGTGCGGTTTTAAATATTCAAGGGTGTAAATAGGAATGCAAAATTAAAAGCATAATATAATGTTAATATTAAGTTATAAATTTTTTATATTCATTACTTTTACACATATAAATGTTTTGAATAATATTATCTGTTTTTATTATTTCAATATTATTTATTAATTCCTTTTTCCAATCATATTTATCATATAATACATCTTCTTGTAATAATCTAATAACAGAATAACTATTTTCATTTGCACATTTTTGTTTATATTTATCGTTTTCATATTGTTCTTCTGGGGTTTTCCAATTCATAACTTGTCTAAAATGTTGCGCACCATCTAATTCAACAATAATTTTGTTTTCTTCTATGCAAAAATCAAAAGGAAGAAGTCTATTAGTATCAATATTTTTACACCAATTTATTTTATATTGACAAATTATATATGGAAATATATTTTTAACAAATTCATATAACTTTAATTCGGTTTTATTGTAACATTTTGGACACCAACTATTTAATCTTGTTATATTTCCTACAATAGATTTGAAATTATGTTTACATTTATCACAATTAAAATAATAAGATTGTTTACTATATTTTGTAACATTACATGGTTCTATGCCATTTTTTTCAAAATCCCAGTATTTACATTTGGGGTGAGAAGAAAACGATTTATCAAAACAATGAAAACATTCAGTTTTATCGCAAAATGTTGATGACGATATACAACAAAATGGACACCAATGACCCCCGTTGATATCTGATAATATTTTTTCAAAAATATGTGGACAATTATCACAGTTAAAGTGATATTTTTTACCACTATTTTTTAATACTTCCCTTGGACTTATATTATTTAACTCATTATTCCAAAATTTTGATTTTTCGTTTGAAGCAAATGATTTATTATAACAATACACACAATTATTATCATTACATAATAAATGGCCTTTACAATATGGACACCATTTCCCTTCATTTATATGCGAAGTAGAAATTTCAAAATTATGACAACATTCATCACAACTAAACCAGTATTTTTTATTTGAATTATTAAATATATCTCTTGGTTTTATATTTTTATTTAACTTGTAGTTCCAATATTTACTTTTTTCATTACACATAAATGAGTTTTTATTACATTTTTCACATTCAATATTTAAACATAAACGTTTTGAATTACAACATATATTACACCATTTACCATTATGTATATAATTAATTCTATTGAAAAATTCATGACCATTTTCACAATTGAAATAAAATGATTTGCCAGATGATTTTGTTATATCTCTTGGTTTAATTGTGTTTTTGCTACTCCAATATTTAGATTTTTCATTAGAAGCAAATGATTTATTATAACAAAAATCGCAATTATCAAAATCACATAATCTTTTTGAATTACAATAAGGGCACCATTTCCCTTCGCTTATATGAGACAGAGAAATATCAAAATCATGATTACATACCTGACATTTAAACCAGTATTTTGAATGTGATTTATTATTTAATATTTGTTCGGTTTTAAATTCATTTTTATCACTCCAATAGTTTGCTTTCTCATTAGAAGCAAATGATTTTTCAAAAGGTATTGTTTTATCACTCATTATATAATATTAATTATATATTTTATATCATTTTTTATAATTATTACAAGACAGATTTGCAAACACGCGAAGGAGCAACCGCGTCTGGAAGTAAAAAATCATACATACAAATTATTTAACAGACAATTTCCAATTTAATAAAATCCATATCTATTATTTATACCATCTGAACCTCCAAGATATAGTGAGATTCCTTCAATTGGCAATTCATCCCATTCTTTTATTATTGTTTCCTGTTTTTTCCCATTTAAAAAACCACCTATAAATATTCCTGCACCACCACCCTCTTCATACCAATCATTTTTAATCCAACATTTGGGATATTTTTCTACCAACTTGTTTAACCATTCATTATCTGCACCCCAATCACTCCATAGCTGAAACTTTATTCCATTATTACCTTTATAGTGTATTATTAATTTATCATCTGGTGGATTTGCTTTTATTTCATTGTTAAACAACTTGGTCACTTCTTCTGAATTATCTTCGCTAATAAATGTCATAATATTCCAACAATCATTAGGCATAATATTATTAATTATAATATATAACATTTATAATATTTAAATATTTCACATCCTTAAATATTTATTTACACCTTTTCACAATTCAACCGCCGAATATATATAATGTATATCAAGATAAATGATAAAGTGAAATGTTCCATAATAGACATAAGAATGCTGTACAAAATGACTCGTATTCAATACAGGAAAAAACAGAAATGTTTTGTAGAGAAGTAAATTCTTAAAAATCATATCCATTTCAAGATGGATTATACCCAAATTTTTGTATTATTGTATTATTTTTTTTCGTTGTTAATACGGCGATTTATATAGTTACTGGTATCTAACCCTTAAATATTGAGAATGCCCCATTTTAAAAATCTTCATCGGTTTAAATGTGTAAAATACACTAACAAATGGCTCTTTTCATTTAGCCTCGTTCTTTCGTTTTTGTTTTTCCCATACATAAGTTGCCCTTTTAAAATCAGTGGCCAATCCCATCATCCCCATCGCATCCAAAAACACTTTTGTCCAATTTCGTTGTTTGTCCCATCCAAATTCCGAAGCCGCATAATCAAACGGATATTTGTGATGCCAATTGTGCCATCCTTCACCAATCGCCACCACTGATACAAACGCATTTTCTGTCGCATGAATCCTCTTATCATATGGTCGGTCTCCAATCATATGGGCCAACGAGTTTACACACCACGTAAAATGCAATACCGCCACATACCGTAAAGTTCCTGCTACCCACATTGCTCGCCAGAAGTCTTCTTCCCACCCTACAGAGGCGACATACGCTGGCATCAAAAAGCACATTGCCAAGGCAAACCAAGGGTCCACTGACCTCTGAAACATCACCACAGAATCTTCCGCCAAATCTGCATACGACAACCGCGCTCCTGCTGTGACTACATCCGGGTGTTTCTTCACAAACAACCATCCTACATGAGAAAACCAAAACCCCCGTTTCGCGTTGTGTGGGTCGGCATCCGTTTCTGCATGTTTGTGGTGCACGCGATGGTCGCGCGCCCAATGATAAATTGTCCCTTGGTTGGCAACCGAATTACACAACATTAATCCTACACGTAGCCCATATGTCGCTTTGTAGGAACGGTGTGCCCATAGACGATGGGCTCCAGCGGTAATGCCTAAACCACTAATAGGCCACAAAGCCAATGCCCACAATAATGTATACCAATGGCAGTTTCCCAAAAATACCTGGTACCCTCCATAGGCCGCGGCCAAGTGCATCAGTCCAATGTATAAAATCATAGGAGTATTATATGTAGTTGTAACAGTCGTAGCCATATGATAGTGGAAGAGAAACTACACTTATATACAAATAATCAGGAAAATACTTTCTAATAATATTTTTATATATAGTTTTTTATATCTCAATGAACATCATTTAAAAACACACCAACAAATGGCTCGCTTCGCTCGCCGCAGACACCAACCCACCAAACCACACTCAACCTCTTAAGGAGGGGGTATGGGGGAAACTCGGTTCCCCCACTGCAATATATAATTCTTATTGTAATATTTGATTAGCGTGTGTATAGATGGTATCATAATGAAATTTATAGTTCCAATTTTCGGAGCAACTTCCATAAATACCGTGCGTATTTTTTTTATAGTTTTATAAAATTCATTAAAATGTTTCACATAAATATTACGATATATTCGCATTTTTTCCATATCTTGCGGTACACGAACCCAACTGTCCAAATGCATATATAATCGTAAATACGCGTTTTTTAAATTACATTCTGGCTCTTTAGTAGGAACCTTTTTGTGAGACAGAATGTCTTCAATGTGGTTAATAAATATGGTTTCTTGAAGAGATGGGATATGTTGATTAAATTCCATTGCAAATACAATATAGTAAACATGTTGTATTTATATGTATTTATGATACTTGTGGCTCGCTTCGCTCGCCCCCTAAATAGTTACACAATGCAACCACCAACGTTTTAGAGATTTTGCGTGGTTTATCTTTACCAATCGTTATAGTACTCAATTCCTTTGGATTATGTTTCGCCAAATGAATGACTTGAGAGAAATCCCCTCCAACTTTCTCCATAATCGCTTGTGCGGTATTGTGTTTTATACCTGGTATTTGACATAAAAATATTTCACCTATATTTTCCGGCGTTATATTTCCCTTTTTTTCCTTTTTGACAAACTGACTATACGACGGTACACACCCATCCAATGGGGATGACGAAGACGACGTTTCAAAACGATGTCCTTTCTCATATTCCCTAAAAATCTTATCACAACACGACAATACTTGGTCTACACTATCGTTAACATGTATAGTTCTCCATATATGAACATTTTTGAAAAAGGCCAATGAAGTCATGGATGATAAAACCAGTTTCTTTTCTTCTAGTCTCAATTGACTCATGATGCCTTCAATCAAATAAACGATTTGAGAGTTTTTATAGTTGTTCAATAACCGATGGCTTTGTTCGCTATACCGTCCATCTTTAATGGAATGCAATAAATCGGCAAACGTTTTTCGCTCCCAAATTAATAATTTTTCGTCATTATAGTGAATTTCCAAATCGCCTAAATCTAATTGCTGAACCACTAAATCAATATGAGGATGAAATTCCAGTTTTTCACGTACGGTTTTTATAAAATCATGCTCTCGTGCATCAACGATTAATTTCATTTTTCACTAACAATGAGACATAAATTGTTTTTATGTGAATGTTATAAAAAAACAATTTATTGACGTGCGCCAATGACGAGTCCACGAATACCTCCAGCAAGAGGAGATACACCGATTTGGTGTGGCTGTAGTGTTTGTGTGAATACAAGGGATTGTTTGTGGTTCTTATAGATTCTTGCAACGGATGCAGGAATGTTTTCGCGAGGAATAAGGCCCATTTTCTTGGGTCCTCCTCCTTGGTTTTGATTGACTAAAGTACCTCTTGAAAGTGCAACTTTTGAGCTGTATGGCATTATATACATTCTAAATATAATTTTTCTGGCCGGCCATATTAAAAAATTGAATTTGGAAGTGATTTAAATAGTTCTTTATAGTTATTATACAACATCATTTAGAATCATGAACAATAGAATTAAGAGAGACGACGATGTTGTCTGTGAAAAAATCAATGGGTCAGAAACATATGTTTTTGACCCATATAATCCCCTAAATAAAGAAATAACTGCGGCCGAAGTTCAAAACTTATTGGCTAAATACAACGTGTTCACTCCTATACATCATTTTGTATTGTATAATCGTGCATTTGTTCACCGGTCATATACTAGACGTCCTCATGCATGGAATGAACAAAACAACATTACAATTGTGCCTAAACCAGAAGATTGTCGCGAATTGTATACGAAATCCAATGAACGGCTGGAGTTTTTAGGCGATGGTGTATTGGAATGTATTGCGAAATTTTATTTATACAAACGTTTTCCTAAAGCGGATGAAGGATTCATGACCGATACCAAAATTGAATTGGTGAAAAACGAAACAATTGGCCGTATTGCCATGGAAATCGGACTACATGAATGGTTTATGATTTCTAAGCATACCGAAGGTAAAAACTTACGTATTAATCATAAAAAATTAGGATGTTTATTTGAGGCCTTTGTAGGGGCATTGTTTTTAGATTTCAATCGTGTGGTGATTCAAGACGAAGGACATTGGTTTGATACGATGTTTCAATGCGGACCTGGCTTTCAAGTGGCGCAATTGTTTGTGGAAGCGGTATTTGACAAACACATTGATTGGACGAAAATCACCAAACAATCGGACAACTATAAAAGACCATTGCAAGAATTATTACAAAGTGAATTCAAAACGACTCCGCATTTGATGGAAATCTCTTCGTTTAACCAAGAAACGGGTTATCGTATGGGAGTTTATTTGTGTTTAGGTCAAAATGTGCATGGTTTGCATCATGAAAATGCAATGCATTATAGTGAAGTGAATTCGTTTTATAATATTCATATGGTTATGGCAAAACAACAAAAAATCTTTGTATTTTTAGGTGAAGGACAACACAGAATCAAACAAACATCTGAACAAATGGCGTGTAAAGAAGCAATAGAAAATGTGAAACAGTTTACGGATTTTAGTACAGTGATTGATAAAGTTCAACAAAAACATAATGCATACGGTGGTGGGGGAACCCAGGTTCCCCCATAACCCCCTCCTGGGGTTGGTTCGGAGGGTGGTGCGAGCGTAGCGAGCACATATAATGGTTGGTGTGAGCGTAGTGAGCACATATGATGGTTGGTGCGATCGTAGCGAACACATATAATGGTTGGTGCGAGCGTAGTGAGCACATATAATGGTTTATTTTTTATTTGCGTTTTTGGTTGTGTTCTTATTTCGGGTTTGTTTTCGTTTTTTACCTCTACCACCACGTCTTGTTTTTTTAATTGAATAACCATAAACGGGGTCCAATTGATAATGCCCTAAAGGATATATATATTTGTGTTTTGTATCGGTTACAAAATCACCAAAAATGGCTACTTCTTCGTGAAAATGAAGATTGGGGCTATGACAATATCCAATGATTGTTTTATCAACAAACATGTTATCCAATACTCCATTCAAATATAGTGTAAAATTTAAGTCATCTATCATAGTAGAATCACGTATTCCCGATTTATCGTCATATCCATAGGATTTATAAATGCCTTGCATCATATCGTATGTAAGATTCGGGTCAAAATCATCACTTTTGATTTCATCTTCAATTAATGGCATAATCAAGTCCAATAATCTCATATTTAACGGATGATTATTTGGGTTGTTGCCAATAGTCTTTGTCATATCAGACAAATTCAACAAATAAAGGGGTTTATTGTTAGCCATTTTATCGCGCATTTTATAGCATACCAAATCTCTTATGTCCCCTTCTCTAGATTTCATATATTCCTTTATTTCATTTGCCATATTATCATCACGAACACGTTTTGTGGATTTACGTTCTTCTGGAACTAAACTGCGTAAATAGTGCGGTCTATTCCCTGTATATGTATTGTACCCTGAGTTTCTAGAATATTTTTGAGCTGTACGTAATGAACCAAACCATAATGGATACTCCGATACAATCTTCATATTATCTTTAATATGTTTACGTTCGGCACTTCTACAAATGACCGAACTAAATTCGCTTGGAGAAATCAGTGCTTTTTCAATTTCGTTTTTCGTCATAAAAATATTCACTTTTGGAGATAATAATGCACTAAGAAAATTCATATAAAAATGGTGTTGACTATATATTTATAGTGAGACTAAATATATAGATACTATATATAGATGAAATTCGGATATTTTTCAGGAAAACCAACGATTCCACGTATTACAATACCTAATTATCGCATAAGCAATTCATTGCTAAAAACAATACAAAAACGTTTTCAATTATAATATTTTATTGCAATTGCATTTTAACCTTAAACTTTCGTGGCGTTGTTGTACCTAGAGGAACTAACGTATCTTGATTTCCATTCGGATTCATAGTAACTACATATGACAACGTATCTCCGGCTACAAACGGCATTTTATATACCCCTGGTTGATTTACTGGGTCTACTGCATAATTAGCCAAATTTGAACCTTCAAACCGAGTCATCGCGATATTCATCAATTGTTGCAATATTTCTCGGGTTACATTCTTTGTGCCTGTTATGTTGTCATCAAAATAATAACTTCCGGACGAACCCAACAAGTCACCGTCTGAACCTGTCAATCCAACGCTAGAAATGGTAGTAGAAATATTGGTCGCCACTGTCAAACACTGACTATCCAAATCGTTACGTACATCAGTTTCATTGTTAAATAAATCCACTGCCAAATGAGTTCCGAAAAAGATGGTTGCCAAATGACGCAAAAAGGATTCGCTTATGGTTTCTCCATTAACAAACCCACCATCGGCCAACGAAATAGTGCCGTTAGTGGTGGCATTTAAATCGGCAATAATGGTTGCCCATTTGGTAGTGTCTACGAAGTAATGAATGTCGTCCGTTGAAGTGGTGGCAATGTCGCTGTCGGTTTTGAAATAAAATGTTTCGGACAATGCGCTTGCGGTTGGTCCAGTACAAGAAACGGTGGCATCAAAGGTTACGGTAGGGGCAGTAGTGGCCACTGTCAACCCAGTTGCAAATAAGGATTCATTTAAATGGTTGGTAAATAAAAGGTCAACCCCGTCTGAGTCTAGAGACGCATATAATGAACCGATTGTGATGTTTAACCCGTCTTGTACTATTGTGTCTCCTGCGCTATGTGTGGATACTGTTCCATTAAATGAACTTTCATATGTGTCTTCGCCGGTTTTTGTAACAGTGAGAGTGCTATCATGTGTAGGGAAGGTATAAGATTCATTATCTTCAATCACAACGTAAACATTTTTGCTGGTTATGTCGCTTTTTGCAATCGTATTGTCCAATGAATTACTAGCATTTGCGCTTACTACAATAATATCTTTGTTTTTAGGGTTGGAAAACCCTGGTAATGTAATACCAGACAATGTTAACCGTTTGCCAGATAATGTGGCCGTATTGTCACTAATAATTTTCTTCAATAATTGTTTAGTATAGTTTCGTTTTGTTGTATTGTTATTTCCTACTATGGATGCGTCTGTTAAATCATCTGTGGAAATCGTAGTTAACGTCGCGGTAGAACCCGATATTGCGTTGGTTATAGCGGTTGAGTCGGGCGCATTGTATGAAGGAACAAAGCCCATATTGCTATGATTTGCGCAATAATAATATAGGACACCTGTGAATGAGGACGACAAAACTAATTTTTTACACGCACCTGGTTCTCCTGGATTACCGAAGCTTTCAACCCCCTGACCGGAACCGAAAATGTTCACGCTATCGTCTTCTGTACGGCCGAATACAAGTTCATGACCGGTATTACTGCTATGAGACTCATCAAAGTAATATACGGTATTTGCTGTAAATTCAACTTGGGGTTTGGCGATACCATTTAAAGAATACGAACCATTTTCTACAGTGACATTATAAGAAATGTCAACCGGTGGTGTTTTGCCATTTCCCATATTTGTACTTGAATCACTATAAAAATATAATGGTCCTGCAAACCCACTAGACAATTCTAGTTTAGTATAGGCACCTGGCTGACCTGGAGTACCCATAACAGTAACTCCTTCAACAGATGTCAAAATATTAGATGTATCATCTGAAGTATAACCAAACACGATTTGTTGGCCTGTGTTGGTGGAATCGGATTGGTCAAATATATAGGATTCATTTGCCAAAAAATTAATTGTAGGATTGGCAGAACCGTCTAAGTAAAATACTTCTGGTCCTCCCGAGATAGTAGAATAATACCCAGAAACAGTAACATTATAAGTGGGTAAAGAATGAAATGTATATACACGTGTATGGCCGCGATTATCATTTGAAATACCAGTTGTGCCATCATTCTGTATTGCACCGATTGCTAATGTACTTCCGTTTGATGATAGACTGATAAATGAGGCTGAATGGTCTCCACTACTTTCACCAACAATCTTATCACCTATTTGATTCCAAGCAGTTCCATCCCATTTGTACACATTAACATGCCCTGCTAATCCTTCAGACCTATATGTTCCTATTGCGACTATAGTACCATCTGACGAGATACTAGTTGAATTGCCATTGTATCCAAAGCTGGTCGTTCCATAAAAGTCATTTCCAAGCTGCGTCCAAGTACTTCCATTCCACTCAAAAACACGAGAATGACCACCATTGTTTGCGCTCGTATCGTTGTTTATTCCACCAATGACTAGTATATTGCCATTTGAAGATAAACTAACAGAACTTCCATAAAAGTCCCCTGCATTATCACCATCTAAATCACCACCACGCTGTGTCCAATCACTAGACGATGAATCCCATTCAAACACACGAACACGACCACTATCTGCACCATTCGCAGTGTCATAACGTTGTGAACCACATGCCACAACATTACCATCAGAAGATAAACTGACGGCAGTACCGCCCTGCGCGGATGCTTGACTATCTGTTATGTGGCTACCACGCTGCGTCCAGGAGCTTCCATTCCATTGAACTACACGTACGCTTCCTGAGTTGCTGTAATTAGGCGCGTCATATCTTATTGCGCCAATTGCTAAAA
>Ga0209137_1004853_pt1 | contig 10497 bp, 8 predicted proteins | sample SaaInl5LU_22_DNA_FD_184642 | JGI IMG/M metagenome (GOLD analysis project Ga0209137, IMG submission 184642) | Marine microbial communities from expanding oxygen minimum zones in the Saanich Inlet - ESP_105LU_22_DNA (SPAdes) (version 2) | ecosystem: Environmental > Aquatic > Marine > Intertidal...
CGGCGCTTTTACTGTGGAGGAATCCAGAATGGTTTTGGAGGCGGGTATCGCTAAGGGACTCAGGCCCCGAATGCACAGCAACCAATTGAAAAACATTGGCGGGATTGCCCTGGCTGTAGAGCTCGACTGCGCTTCAGTTGACCATTGCACTGACCTATCACAGGCAGACATTGAGCTGTTGGCCCAAAGCAGCACCGTGGCAACCTTCGTGCCTGGTGCCGAGTTCTCCACCCGAGCCAGCTACCCCGATGTTAGGCCGGTAATTGCCGCAGGAGTAACTGTTGCTATTGCTACCGACTGCAACCCGGGTTCGAGTTTCACCACCTCGATGCCATTTTGTATTGCGGTTGCTGTTCGCGAGCTGCACTTCAGTGTTGATCAGGCGCTTTGGGCCGCCACCAAGGGTGGCGCCAGGGCCCTTGAGAATGAGCTTGGTTCACTTGCTGTGGGCTCTAGGGCTGACTTTGCACTGCTGGATGCAAAGTCATATATCGACCTTGCTTATCGCCCCGGTGTCCCGATTGTGAGCGCCACATATGTCGCTGGCCAAAAAGTCTTTGAAAGGACGTCGAATTGAAAACCGTCATCACCACAAGTGGCATGACAATGCAGGACGTAATTGACATCGCACGCAAAGATTCCAAGATTGAGATTTCAACAGACGCTCTTGCTGCAATTGCCAAGACCAGAGCACAGGTGGAGGCGCTAGCGATCGGCGATACTCCGGTTTATGGAATCTCTACTGGTTTCGGGGCCTTGGCTCAGCGCCACATTCCGTTGCAGGATCGAACCAAGCTGCAAAAATCACTGATCCGCTCTCACGCTGCGGGGATGGGTCCGGTAGTTGACAGGGAGGTTGTTCGAGCCCTGATGGCACTTAGGTTGAAGACCATGTGTTCGGGCAGAACTGGCGTTAGGCCGGTCGTGGCAGAAACTTATGCGGCAATCCTGAATGCCGGAATCACTCCCAGGGTTCTGGAATTTGGGTCCCTTGGCTGCAGCGGCGACCTAGCACCACTTTCCCACTGCGCCTTAGTGCTGATGGGTGAGGGCCGGGCCATTGGTCCAGATGGCATCGAAGCGTCCGTTGCGCAACTACTGAAGGAAGCCGGCATTGAACCGGTGGAGCTGCGCGAAAAAGAAGGGCTTGCGCTTATCAACGGCACCGATGGCATGTTGGGCATGTTGATTTTGGCGCTTGCCGATGCGGACCAGCTGCTTGATCAGGCAGATCTGGTTGCTGCTATGAGCGTTGAGGGGCAACTGGGAACCGATCAAGTCTTCCGTCCAGAGCTCCATGAAAACTTGCGCCCACACCCGGGCCAAACAGTTAGTGCCGCAAACATGTTTGCAGCACTCAAGGGCAGTGAAATAGTCGCCTCGCATCGCGAAGGCGATGGCGTGGTGCAGGATGCCTATTCGCTTCGCTGCGCGCCGCAGGTTGCAGGCGCAGTTCGGGACACGGTTGAGCATGCCAGGCTCGTGGCGAGCCGAGAAATCCGGGCAATTATCGACAACCCGGTTGTTCTAGAAAACGGCGAGGTGACATCCAACGGCAACTTCCACGGTGCTCCGGTTGCCTATGTGCTGGACTTTTTGGCGATAGCACTGGCTGACCTGGGATCAATCTCTGAACGCCGGACCGACAGGTTCTTGGACGCCTCTAGAAACCGCGGGCTACCACCATTTCTTGCTGATGATCCGGGGGTTGACTCCGGGCTGATGATTGCTCAGTACACCCAGGCAGCGCTGGTTTCAGAAAACAAGCGCCTTGCTAACCCAGCAAGCGTCGATTCAATACCGTCTTCGGCCATGCAAGAGGACCATGTCTCAATGGGCTGGCATGCAGGTATCAAGCTTAGAAAAGCCCTAGATAACACCAGAAGAGTTCTTGCAATCGAACTGACCGCCGCGGCTAGGGCAATTGAACTAAGGGCTCCCAACAAGCCAGCTGCCAATACTGGCGCCTTGATCCAGATCCTTAGACAGACCGTTCCAGGCATGGGGCCAGACCGCGAGCTTTCTTCAGAACTCGAGGCCGCATATCAACTGCTTCTCGAATTCCACGCTTAGTAGCTCCGCAGCTTGGGTGTCAATGGGTTACCAGCAATGCCCCAGAAGCAGTTGTTATCAACAGATCAATAAGTTGCAAAGTGGTATCACTTTGATACCATTATGTTATGGCTATGACATTGAGATTGACTGAAGAAGATGAGGCGACCCTGGAAAGGCTCGCGGAGCAACTCGGAGTTTCAAAACAAAAGGCGCTGATTGTCGCCATGAATAACATGGAGCACCGAGCAAAGCGCAAGCGCGACCTCGAGTTTGCAAGGGATTACGTGATGTCGCACGATAAAGAGCTCATGGAGAGATTAGCCGACGCATGACCTTCTATTTGGATTTGGAAGACGCGTTGGAGCAGGTAAAGTTCCTCGGGTTCCACGTGAAGGATATAGGCCTGCTGGATTCTGCGCTGTCACGACCCAAGACAACTGTATTCGGCGAGGACGCCTACCCAGACTTAGCGACCAAAGCCGCCTCACTTATGCACTCCATGATCAAAAACCATGCATTGGTGGACGGCAACAAAAGAACAAGCTGGTTGTTGTTCGTCTCGTTCATTGCGGCAAACGGGCACCTTCACAACATGACTAGCGACGAGGCATTCGACCTAACGCTAGGGATTGCCACGGATGCTCTAGATCTGCAGAGTGCCGCAGAAATCATCAAGAAACACTTGGTTCCAAGAAGCTAGTTCTTGATAAAGCTCTCAATCGGAGGGCAGCTGCAAACAAGATTTCTGTCACCAAACGCGCCATCAAGTCTTCTAACTGGAGGCCAGTACTTCGACTTAGCCTGTCCGGCAACGGGGAACACTGCGGTTTCTCTGGAGTAAGGATGCTCCCATTCTCCGGTCAGTTGGCTTGCGGTGTGTGGGGAATTTACCAGCGGGTTATCTTCAAGACTCCAGGTGCCGTCTTCAACCTTTTGAGCCTCAGCCCTGATTGCCAACATTGCATCGATGAATCGATCAAGCTCTTCCAGTGGCTCAGATTCGGTTGGCTCAATCATGAGGGTTCCGTTTACCGGGAAGCTCATTGTTGGGGCGTGGAATCCGTAGTCGACCAATCGCTTAGCAATGTCGTCATTGTCGATTCCAGTCGAAGCCTGCAGCGGGCGAATATCAATGATTGCTTCGTGAGCAATCAGTCCGTTTTTCCCGGTGTACAAGAGCGGGTAGGCACCGGAGAGTTTTTTGGCCACGTAGTTTGCGCTTAGTACCGCAACTGCGGTTGCACGCATCAAGCCCTCGCTACCCATCATCTGAACATAGGCCCATGAGATTGGCAGGATGCTTGGGGATCCAAATGGAGCACCGGAAACTGGTCCGTAGTTTGGAAGCTCGATTTGAGCCATTGAGTGGCCCGGCAAAAACTCTTGAAGGTGAGACCTTGCAACAACCGGTCCGACACCCGGTCCGCCACCACCGTGAGGGATGCAGAAGGTCTTGTGAAGGTTTAGGTGTGAAACATCACCACCGAACTCACCGAACTTCGCATAGCCAACAACCGCATTGGTGTTTGCACCATCGATGTAGACCTGGCCACCTGCGGCATGCACAAGGTCGCAAATTTCAACAACTGCTTCTTCGTAAACACCGTGAGTAGACGGGTAGGTAATCATTAGGGCCGCAAGCTTGTCGCCGGCCTCGGAAATCTTTTGCTTTAGCTCAAGAACATCAACGTTTCCCTGTGCATCGCAGCTGACAACAACTACTTCCATGCCGGCCAAGACAGCGCTAGCTCCGTTGGTGCCGTGTGCCGAGGATGGGATTAGGCAAATATTTCTCTGGTAGTCACCCCTGGATCGGTGATAGCCGCGGATTGCAAGCATGCCGGCAAGCTCGCCCTGGCTGCCTGCGTTTGGCTGCAGGGATACCGCTTCGTAGCCGGTGATGTCGCTCAGCCAGCTGCTTAGTTCTTTGATTAGCTCCATGTAACCCTGGGTGTCTTCGGCAGGGGCAAATGGGTGCAGGTTGGCAATCTCTGGCCAGGTGACAGCTTCCATCTCGGTTACCGAGTTCAGCTTCATGGTGCAGGAACCAAGTGGAATCATTCCGCGGTCAAGCGCGTAATCGTAATCAGCAAGCTTCTTGAGGTAGCGCATCATTGCGGTCTCAGAGTGATAGGTGTTGAACACCGGGTGCTCAAGATACGCGCTAGTGCGGTGGTTTCTCAAGCGATCGGTAGCATCCTCTTGCTTAGGGGCTCTGGCGCCAAAAGCACCTGCGAGCTCGGCCAGGTGATCCCAAGAGGTGCTCTCATCAATCGAAATGCCAATTGTCGTGTCGTCTACTCGCAAGACGGTGAGCTCTTTGGCCCGAGCTGCTTGGTAGAACTTTTCAGCATCGGTATCGGTAATTCTTATGGTGTCGAAGAACTTATCGTTCTGAAGACTGAAGCCAACTTCTTCCAAAACCGCTGCGAGCGCCGAGGCCTTGTGGTGGATTTCTAGGGCAATCGCTTTGAGGTTATTTGGACCGTGGTAAACCGCATACATTCCAGCCATCACAGCCAGTAGAACTTGGGCGGTGCATATGTTGCTGGTTGCCTTCTCGCGCCTAATGTGCTGTTCCCTGGTTTGCAGGGTCAGGCGATAGGCAGGGGTGCCTTCGGCGTCCACTGACACTCCCACAAGCCTTCCGGGCATGGTGCGCTCTAGCTTTTCACGAACCGCTAGGTATCCGGCGTGTGGGCCACCAAAGCCCATTGGGACACCAAATCTTTGAGTGGTTCCGCAAACAACGTCAGCACCGGCTTCTCCCGGTGAGCGCAAGAGAGTCAACGCCATTAGGTCGGCGCTCGCAATTGCTAGACCGCCGAACTCGTGAACCTTTGCAAACAGACCATCAAAGTCGATGATCCGGCCGCTCGCTCCTGGATACTGAACCACTGCGCCAAAGCACTCTTGGTCTAGTTGATCAAGTTTGGTTGGGTCAAAGTAGGTAATGACAATGCCAAGCGGTTCTGCTCGGTGCTCAAGCAACGCCTTGGTTTGTGGGTAGAGATCGTTGTCGACGAAGAAAACGCCGGAATCACTATCGGAGCTGCGCTTAGCAACCATCATCGCTTCAACAACTGCGGTCGATTCATCAAGCATCGAAGCGTTAGCCGTCTTCATGCCGGTTAGTTCGGTGACCATGGTTTGGAAATTTAGAATTCCCTCGAGTCGGCCCTGGCTGATCTCCGGTTGGTAAGGGGTATAGGCGGTATACCAGCTTGGGTTTTCTAGCACGTTGCGCTTGATAACCCCTGGTGTTCTGGTGCCGTAGTAGCCCAGGCCAATAAAAGTCTGAGTTATGTGGTTTTTTGAAACTATGCCCCTCAGGCGATCAAGAGCCTCATCTTCGCTGATGGCGTCTGGAAGAGTGCTGCCCCCACGGTAATGAATCGCTTCTGGAAGCGCGGCTTCCATTAGCTCCGCTAGGTCTTTGATCCCAAGATAATCCAGCATGTGCTGCTGCTGGGTGGCATTTGGTCCGATGTGGCGATTGCGAAAATTGTGATGATCTAGCAACAGTTACTCTCCAACTAATGCGTCGTATTCGGTCGATGAAAGAAGGTCCGGCAAAGAGGTATAACGAATTTTTATCAACCATCCATCCCCAAATGGATCTTGATTTACTTGATCGGGTGCTTGGTCAAGTGCGCCGTTGACCTCGGTTATCTCGCCGTCCATTGGTGCGTAGAGTTCGCCAACTGACTTGGTGGACTCAATCTCGCCACAAATCTTCATGTGAGCAGCGACGCTACCGACCTTTGGAAGATCCACGTAGACGATTTCTCCAAGCGCGTCAGCTGCATACTTGGTGATTCCGACGGTGGCGATATCGTCTTCGATAAGAATCCACTCGTGTTCCTTGGTGTATTTCAAGTTCTCAGGATTGGCCATTTTTTTATTTACCTTCCGCGCTTATAAAACGGTAACTCAACTACTTTGTAAAAAATTCTCGTTCCACGAACATCTGCCTCTACTTCGGAGCCAATCTCCAAACCGGCATCGGCGTTTAGAAGCGCCAACGCGATTGGCACCTGCAAGGTTGGCGACAACACTCCAGAAGTAACCATTCCGATTGAATCAGATTCGCCGGGCAAGAAGATCTCGTAGTCGGCTCTTGCAGCCCTGCGGCCATCGCCCTGAAGCCCAAAGAGTCTTCGCTGTGGTTGTTTCTTCTCCTCAAGGGCCTCTTTGCCGACGAAGCTTGGCTTATCAAAACGTATTACCTTGCCGAGGTTTGCGGCAAAGGGCGTGAGGTCTTTATTTAGTTCGTGACCATAAAGTGGCATGCCAGCCTCTAGTCGAAGAGTGTCCCTGCAGGCTAGGCCGCATGGCGATACCCCTTCTTGAGAAAGCAATAATTGCCAGACACCGCTTGGGTCTCCCTCAACAAAGATTTCAAAGCCGTCTTCGCCGGTGTATCCGGTGCGGGCTAGAAAAACATCTTTGCCATCCAGTACCGCAGTTGCAATCGAGTAATACTTCAGGACCGTAAGGTCGATATCGACAAGACTTCCAAGTATCTCTTTAGTCTTTGGGCCTTGCATCGCGATCAGTGACCAGAGGCCAGATTCGTCAACGACCCTGGTGTCTGGAAAGTTTTCTAGGCGATTTTTTAGCGCCTCAACTACTTGGTGCTGGTTGCCTGCGTTTGCAACGATCATGAACTCGTCATCATCGAGGCGATAAACAATCAGGTCATCAATGATGCCGCCTTGATCGTCACAGATCATGGTGTATTTCGCGCGGCCATTCTCGATTTCAGACAGCTTGGAAATTAGCGCGTAATCAAGAAACTCTTCGGCTTGGCCGGTCACTCTGATTTCTGCCATGTGGCTGATATCAAAAAGGCCACAGCTATTTCTGACGCTGTGGTGCTCGTCAATGTCTGAGCCGTATCGGACGGGCATTTCCCAGCCACCGAACTCGGTGAAACTGGCACCCAGCTTGTCGTGTTCTAGTTTCAGAAGTGTATTCAGCACCTAAAAAGACTAGTCACTTTTTTGAAACTAAATTCCGTCTTGACCGAGGTTTCCGGTTAGTTTGCCGTGGAGGCGTTCGCTGGCCTTGTTCATGCCCTTGATGTAGACGTTTTTGTTCATGTTTTCGTACTTTGTTGTGATCGAATCTAAGGCTGCAATTGTCGAGGCATCCCAGATATGTGAATCGGTGACATCAATAACAATTTCATCAGGGTCATCGGAGTACTCAAACAAAGTAGTTAGGTCATTGCTCGAGGCAAAGAACAGCTCGCCCTGAACCGTGTAGTAAGCCACTGACACTTCATCATCTCCACCAACGGTTCTGGTGACCGAGGCGAAGTGGGCAACTCGCCTGGCGAATGCAATCATGGCAACGACCACTCCGACGATCACGCCGATTGCAAGGTTGTGTGTCCAGACCACAACTGCAACGGTTGCCAGCATGACTGTTGTTTCGCTCACCGGCATCCGCTTGAGCGTGCTTAGCTGAATGCTGTGCCAATTGAAGGTTCCAAAGGCAACCATCAACATGACAGCCACCAGTGCCGCCATTGGAATCTGAGCCACGATGTCTCCGAGGCTAACCACCAAGATCAGCAGGAACACGCCAGCCAAGAAAGTAGAGATTCTGGTTCTGGCCCCGGATGCTTTTACGTTGATCATCGTTTGACCGATCATTGCGCAACCGCCCATGCCGCCCAAGAAGCCAGAAAGAATGTTTCCAACGCCCTGAGCAAGCGACTCCCTGGTCTTCTGGCTGTGAGTGTCAGTAATCTCATCTACCAACTTGGCCGTCATCAAAGACTCCAATAGACCAACCAACGCCATGGCAAGCGCGTATGGAGCAATGATGTTGAATGTCTCAAGAGTTAGTGGCACGTTTGGTGTCAATAGCTCTGGCAGTGACTGCGGCAATTCACCCTCGTCACCAACGGTAGGAACCGTGATCGCCATAATCAAAACCATTGCGCTAACAAGAACAATTGCAACCAGTGGCGCTGGGATTACCTTGGTGAGACGCGGCATGCCGATCATTACAAGCAGGCCGAGGGCCACCAACCAATACACCGCGAACGGCACGCCAATTAGGTGCGGCAGCTGAGCCATGAAAATCAAGATTGCAAGAGCATTTACGAACCCGAGCATCACACTTCGTGGGATAAAGCGCATGAGCTTCGCGGCTCCAAGAGCTGCTAGCACCAGTTGAAAAACCCCACCCAAGATGACGGTTGCAAGCAAATAGTCAAGGCCATAATCTCTGGCAACCGGGGCAATCACCAGCGCAATTGCGCCGGTAGCAGCTGAAATCATTGCCGGCCTGCCACCAAGAATCGAAGTCGTGATTGCCATTACGAAGCTTGAGAAGAGTCCGACTCGTGGGTCGACGCCAGCCAAGATGCTGAAGCTAATTGCCTCTGGGATTAGCGCGAGTGCAACCACTAGGCCAGCCAGGGATTCTCTAAGCAGCAGCTTTGGGCTTCTCAGGGCCTCACGAACGGTTGGACGTGGACGATAGCGAGGATCAGGACGTGACACAAGCGCGCGTAGTTTTGTGTTTAAATAATTCAAATTCTTGGCTTCTTTGGTTGCCGGACAGGGGTGGGCGCGTAAATCTGCGCCTCGAATAACGCTAAGTCTACGTTAGATAGCTTCCAGGCGGTTAGAGAGCTCTTCATACTTGGCGGAAGTTCCACTGACTACTTGATCAGGCAACACCGGTGGAGCGGTTTTCAGGTCCCAGTTTTCCTTCAGCCAATTTCTAACACCTTGCTTGTCAAAGCTCTGGTCCCTTACTCCTTGAATCCAAAGTTCCTGGTCCCAATAGCGAGAACTGTCCGGAGTCAAGACCTCATCGCCCAGAGTAAGAACGTTGGTTTTTGGGTCATTGCCAAATTCAAACTTGGTATCGGCAAGAATCAGCCCAGACTCGCTAGCTATCTGGCTTGCTCTTTCAAAGATTTTTAGGCTGGTTTCGCGAAGTTTTTCGGCGATTTCTTTGCCCACAAGTTTGACCGTCTCTTCGAAATTTATGTTCTGATCTTTTTCACCGAGCTCAGCTTTGAAGGCGGGTGTAAAAATTGGCTCCGGCAGCTTGTCACCAAATTGGAGACCCGCAGGGAGCTTCACATCGCAAATTGCGCCGGTTTCTAAATACTCGCTCCAGCCAGAGCCAGAAATGTAACCCCGTACTACGCACTCAACCGGATACATGTCTAAGCGCTTGGCAATCATCGCCCGGTCTTTTACGATCTCTGGAACTATTAGTTCGTCACTTCTGTGGTTTGGGACATCGAGCCGGTCAAACCAAAAGTTAGTGAGCCTGGTTAGGTTTTCGCCTTTGCCTGGAATCTCGGGCGAGTGGACAGTGTCAAAAGCGCTGATGCGATCACTTGCAACCACTAAGACCAGGTGTTGGAACTGGGGTGCCTCTGGGGTGTAAAGATCTCGAACTTTGCCCGAGTAGAGATGACTAAAGCCTGGGATCTCCATTTAGCCGGCAGCTTTCGATTGAAGCTTTAGCGCAATGTCGGTGCGGAAGTGCGAGCCTTCAAGCTTGATTCTGGACATGCCCTCGTAGGCAAGCGCCCTAGCTTCTGGAAATGAATCGGCAAGGCCAACAACCGAAAGCACTCTTCCGGTGTCACCGGCCTTACAGATTTCAACATCGTCCATGCTTTCGGCACTTTCAATGCCGGTGACTTCACGAACTGGCGCACTTGTTACCGGGTACCCCTCGGAGGCCAAGACAACTGTGACCGCAACCTTGTCTGAAAACTCGGCTACCGGTCCAACATCTAATTTGCCGCTGGCGGCACTCATAAGTAACTCGGCAAGATTTGTTGTCAGTCTTGCCAGCACAACTTGAGTCTCCGGGTCACCAAATCGAGCGTTGTATTCAATGACTCTGATTCCTCGGTCTGTGATTATCAGTCCGCAGTAGAGCAGGCCAATAAATTCAGCGTCAAGCTTTTTTAGTTCATTGATTGTGGGCTGAGCAATTCTTTTTCTGACTTCCTCGACGAAGCCCTCGGGAAGCCAAGGAAGGGGCGAGTAGGCACCCATGCCACCGGTGTTTGGGCCCTCATCGTTATCAAATGCCCGCTTGTAATCCTGGGCAGGACTAAGTGGCATGACGTTCGTTCCGTCGGATAGGAAAAACAGGCTTACCTCTTCGCCCTCCAAAAACTCCTCGACTAAAACGCCCTCGTCCAAAAACTTAGCTGCGTGATCAAGGGCCTCTTGTTTGTCTGAAGTGACAATGACGCCTTTTCCTGCAGCAAGTCCGTCGGCCTTAATCACATAAGGAGCGCCAAACTGGTCCATTGCGGATTGCACTTCAGAGATTGTGTCGCAGCGTCTGGACATGCCGGTTGGGATGTCCTGAGCGGCCATTACCTCTTTGGCAAACTGTTTGCTGCCCTCTAGGGCAGCAGCTTTTTGATTCGGCCCAAAAACT
>Ga0209137_1004857_pt1 | contig 10487 bp, 11 predicted proteins | sample SaaInl5LU_22_DNA_FD_184642 | JGI IMG/M metagenome (GOLD analysis project Ga0209137, IMG submission 184642) | Marine microbial communities from expanding oxygen minimum zones in the Saanich Inlet - ESP_105LU_22_DNA (SPAdes) (version 2) | ecosystem: Environmental > Aquatic > Marine > Intertidal...
CAACGACCTTCGGGTTATGAGCCCGACGAGCTACCAGACTGCTCCACCCCGCACCGACTGTGACATCTTTCTGCCACCCTCCCTAGAGAGGACGCGCATTATAGGTAGCCGACTGATCAGGGTCAACCAATAAAGCACTAATTAGCCGCTTTTCTCTGCGCCGCGATCATCTCATAAGCGGAACGGATCTCTTGGGTCCGTTCGGTGGCCAATTGCACCATGTCAGCAGGCATACCCTGGCCAATCAATTTATCCGGATGGTTTTCGCTGAGCAGCTTGCGATAGGCTTTTTTCAGTTCAGAGTCGCTGGCACTTTGTTCCACCCCCAACGCCTTGTAAGCGGTAGTCAGCGCCGAAGCTGATTGATTTCGGCCCGAGCTCGAGGCGCCGCGAAACTGGTTCTGCGCTTGAACCATATCGATAATTTGGTCCAACGCTGCCTGGCCGATTCCCAATTTTGCAGAGACTGCGTAAAGCAGCTCACGTTCGCTCTGATCAAAATGACCATCAGCAAGAGCTAACGTTAACCAGTAGTTCAATAGTTGGAGCTTGAGCCGATAATGATGGCGCGATATTTGTGCGAATTGCGCCACCACTTCAACCCCATCAACTTGGCCCGAAGCACCCTCTTTGAAGCATTGTATTGCGGTGCGGCGGTGCTCTGCAGACAACCCCATTGCGGTAATGATCGATTCAGTTTGAGCAATCTCGGCCTCTGAGACACGCCCATCGCTCTTTGCCAACTGCCCGGCAACTGTAAAAGTGGCCTGAAGAAACTTGGCGTTCAGCTCGCGCCGATGTGCTGGTGAGTTGAGCTCACCCATGCGCCACTTGTCGTATTGATGACCAAAGAACACACCCAACAAAGTGAGCAGCAGCCCACCGGGAAGAATCGCACCAATAATGCCGCCGACTAATTTACCAATCACAAAATACCCTTAAATGCTCGTCTTTACTCAAGGGTAACGTATTCAGTCAAACTGCAACAGCCCGTCGTTGATAACAGCTGTTGTGAGCATTTTTTTATCGGCTGGGTAATCCATAGTCACCACCCACGGATACTCAAGCCCCTGACGAGGCAGCTCGTGCTCTGCCCTGCGCACATAACCCGCCTGCAGAGCGGACATCATACAATCCTTGCTGCGCTGGCTGGGCAGCAATTTCGGCACAACCACGGTGTGCTGCCCTTCCTGCATATATTTAAAGAGACGAAACAAATAACGGCTGACAATATCGACCTTAAGCGTCCAGGAGGCATTGATATAACCGAACATCACTGCCGCATTTGGAACCCCTTCGATCATTGCGCTTTTGTACAGCATTCGCTCGCACAGAGGCAACGGCTGGCCGTCAACTGTTACGGCAATATCACCAAGTAGACGCAAGTTGAGGCCAGTGGCAGAGACCACAATATCCGCCGCAAGCTCACGGCCACTCTCCAACCTGATTCCGTTCGGCGTAAAGCATTCAATATTATCGGTAACAACCGAGGCTTTGCCGGCGGCTATATTTTTAAACAAGTCGTTGTCGGGGACAGCGCAGAGCCGCTCGTCCCAGGGGTTATAACTGGGAGTAAAATGAGCTGCCTGAATAGCACTGCCCACTTGCTTGCGAACCTGGCGCAACAACAGCCAGCGCAGAGAGCGCGGAGCCACCCGGCTCCAACGATAGAGCAGATGGGTGCGAAATATATTCCACTGGCGCGCTGCGGCCACTGCCCAGTGGTTGGGGAGCAGCAGTTTCAAAGCACGCAGCATTCGGTCTTTCACAGGCACCGAGAAAAAGAACGTTGGCGAGCGCTGCAGCATAGTGACACTAGCCGCCTGCTCAGCCATAGCTGGCACTAGAGTTACTGCCGTTGCGCCACTGCCAATAACCACAACTCGCTTACCGACCCAACTCGCCTGCTCTGGCCACTGCTGGGGATGCAATAGCTCACCACTGAAGCTTTCGATACCTGAATAATCCGGCAGGTAGCCTTGGTCATAGCGAAAATAACCGGTACAAAATAGCACAAATGGAGCTTTGTACTCTGAGTGCTCGATACCCTGTTCGCCTTGCGTCTCAACAGCGAGAGTCCAGCATTTGGCTTTGCTACACCAGCTGGCAGACTTTACCGCAGAGCCAAAACGAATCTGCGTATCGAGTTGATTATCATCGATCACCTGGCGCAAGTAATCTTGTATATCAGCGCCAGGAGAGAGCACCTTTTCTCCCTGCCAAGGGCTAAAGCTATACCCATAGGTGAGCATATCGGAGTCGGAGCGCACGCCAGGATAACGAAATAGATCCCAAGTACCACCTGGGTTAGCACGTTTCTCTAGCACCACTAATTGCTTCTCGGGCATTAGCCGCCGCAACCAACTTGCTGCACCGACCCCACCCACTCCTGCGCCCACGATAACGATATCTAATTCTTTCACCACGGCAGAATACCCTTTAAATTTTAATTTTTTTCACCCAGTTTAGATTGTCTTGGTTTTATGCCAGCTTATACTGCCGTGAGTACAGCGAGGATTCCAGATGAAAATAGCACTGTTCACGACCGGCGGGACAATCGACAAAATATACTTCGACGCGCTTAGCGAGTTCATAATTGGAGAGCCACAAGCCGGGCAGCTACTGCTGCAGGCCGGCGTTGACGTCGAGTTCACCCAAACTGCACTGCTCCGCAAAGACAGCATAGAGTTAACCGATCAAGACCGGATGTTAATTGCTCAATATGTGTCGGACGTAGCAGAGGAGCACATTATTGTTACCCATGGCACAGACACTATGGTGGAGACTGGGCGCGCGCTAAAGCGCATATCCAACAAAACCATCGTGCTAGTTGGGGCCATGCAGCCAGCCGCAATGCGCGAGAGTGATGCAGCGTTTAATCTGGGCTTTGCTGTGGCTGCTGTGCAACTTGCATCCACTGGAGTTTACATCGCCATGAACGGCCAGCTTTTTGATGTCGACGAGGTCCGTAAAGATAGGGATGCCATGCGCTTTGTTGCCACAGGCGCCTAAGCCAATTCGACATTTAGTTGATATTGGAAATACTCTGGATTGTACTGAATAGTTAACAAATCCACCGCGTGCTCGCCAGCCGCACGGTTATAGGTGCGACGAACCATTTGCAGCATAGGCGAGCCCACAGCCATATCCATGGCCTCCGCCACCTCCTGGCAAGCAGCGACGGCGCTCAAAGTCTGTGTCACATGGGTCACCTCTAAACCGCGGGCGCGAAAATAAGCCAAACGTGGAGTGGCCGCCAACTCATCGAGATCGACAGGCTCTGCTACACCTTTGGTCCAACTCTCATAGTAACCAAAACGAGCCCCGCCGCTTTGACGCACGCGACGCAAGTGCAGAGCCGTATCACCCGATGCTAAACCCAGCTCATCTCGCACTTGGTGAGGCGGCACTTGCGCGGCGCTTTGTAAAATTACCGCAGAGGAGTTAGCGGCCATTGTTTCAATTTCTTCCAGCACGCCTACCAAAGGCACGTCGAGCGGATTGGGTCTATAGCGATAGACCACGTGGGTGCCGCGACCACGCTGACGCGCCACTAAACCGGCGCTGGCAAGCTCATCCATAGCTCGTTTAGCGGTAATTCTCGACACACCAAAAAAATTGCCCAACTGCTCTTCGGTAGGCAAACGCTCTGCGTAACTAAAGGTGCCATTGAGAATACGGGCTTTTAAAAGCGTATAAAGCTGGTGATAGAGCGGAGTAGGAGTATCACTGCGCAAACTTCGTCGCTGTTCAGGCGTGAAAAGAGTCTCTATCAAAGGCATAATGCAATCCAAGTTTTGCGAGAGAAAATAGCTCTCAATAAAAGCCATAATGATATAACATTATTGGCAATCCGCATAGCCATTCCATCCTTACTACAGAGCACAGAACGATGAGCAAAGTTATCGACGGCCAACAATTTCGTCAATTGATGGGCCGCTATCCCACCGGCGTGGTGATTGTTGCGGCACAAGACAATCAAGGCAATCTACATGGGCTGACAGTGGGATCTTTCACTTCCATTTCTCTCGACCCCTGTTTGGTGGGGTTTTTCCCCGGCGTCAACTCCAGCAGTTGGCTGGCCATGCAAGAAATAGAGCGTTTTTCAGTCAGCGTTTTAAGCGCAGACCAAGAGGACATTTGTGGTGCATTTGCTCGCTCGGGCGAAAACAAATTCGCCAATGTAGGTTACACACTCAGCGAGCTGGGCAACCCGCTCATCAATGATGCGCTTCTCTGGATTGAGTGCACTCGCTACTCTGTCACCGAAGCAGGCGACCACGTCTTGGTTATGGGTGAAGTGGAAAATATAGTCGGAGGCAGCGAGTCTGCGCCGATGATCTTTTGTCAGGGTCGCTACCCGCAGTTAAATATGGACTGAAAGATTAATCTTTGTAACCGTTTGGATTGGCTTGCTGGAAGCGCCAGCTATCCGCACACATTTGCTCTAAACTCAGCTCAGCTTGCCAATTGAGCCGAGCTTTTGCCAAGCCTGGATGGGCATAAAACTCTGCAATATCACCTGCACGACGCGGCTCTACATGATAAGGAACATTCACTCCGCAGGCGCGCTCAAATGCCTCGACCACTTCTAGAACAGAGTACCCAAAACCCGCCCCTAAGTTGATGGCCTGATAACCCGGATTAGTCGCTGCCACCGCGGCTAAATGGCCTCGCGCCAAATCACAGACATGAATATAATCTCGCACCCCAGTACCGTCTCGAGTGGGGTAATCGTCGCCAAAAACTGATAACCGCTCACGCCGCCCCACCGCCACTTGGGCGATATACGGCATCAGATTGTTGGGTATGCCCCGCGGGTCTTCACCTATTTCCCCACTGGGGTGCGCGCCCACCGGGTTGAAATAGCGCAAGGCTATTATTTGCCAGCTCGGTTCTGCCGTCGCCACATCCATCAGTATCTGCTCGCACATCACCTTGCTGCGACCATAGGGACTGGTTGCTGAAAGAGGCATACCTTCAAGATAGGGTATTGGATTGTTATCACCGTAAACCGTGGCAGAGGAGCTAAATATTAACTTGTAAACACTCGCGCGCTGCATAGCGCCCAACAGCGAGAGCAGACCATTTAGATTATTTTGGTAGTACAGCAAAGGCTGCTCAACTGACTCACCGACCGCCTTCAGCGCGGCGAAATGGATAACCGCATCGACCTGATGGTCGGCAAACAGGGCATTAAGAGTCTCCGAACAGGTTATATCGCCATGAACAAACATAACCTCACAGCCACTGAGCTTCTGCACACGCCGCAACGACTCAGCACTGGAATTACAAAGATTATCGAGCACCACCACATGGTCGCCGTTATTGAGCAGCTCCAGCACCGTATGGCTGCCAATAAAGCCAGCGCCGCCTGTCACTAAAACAGTACGAGTTTGATTCATTTAACGCTGCCGGACATACCCTGCAAGTACGCCATGGCCTTGCCAACGAACTTTTCAGTCTGCTTAAAGCCGCCGATAAGCTCTTGCCCATTAGTCGGATCAATAATTTCGTCCCAGTGAGCAACGACTTGTTCTGGTGTCTGTTCTGTCATCGGCAAATAGATACCATCTGACTCAGAAATTTTAGTAGAGGCATAACCACCGCCACCAGCGCAGAGTATGGCGCGATTAGGCGCCTCTTTGTGACACAACACCAGTGCGGCCGCAGTCACTGATGAGGGCGTCAACATATCTAGAATCTCTTGCGGCACAAGGCCGTCCAGCATCCGTGTGCCAGCGGCTGGGGCCAGCGCATTGACCTGAATGTTGTGCTTCTCACCCTCAAGCACCAATGTATTCATCAAACCCAGCACCGCCATTTTGCCCGCGCCGTAGTTTGTCTGACCGAAATTGCCGTAAAGGCCTGAAGACGAAGTAGTCATCACGATGCGGCCGTAATTTTGCGCCTTCATAATCTCCCAGACGGCTTTGCAACAGTTAACCGAGCCCATTAGATGCACATCGACAATCAGTTTGAATTCATCCAGCGACATCTTTGAAAAGCTTTTATCTCTCAATATACCGGCGTTGTTAATCAGAATATCTACACGTCCCCAGCGCGACATCGCACCGTTAACCATATCCTCGACCTGGGCAAAGTCAGTGACATTGGCGCCATGGGCCATTGCCTCGCCACCCATTGCCTCAATTTCGGCTACCACTGCATTGGCGGCGTCTGTAGAAGCTCCGCTGCCATCAACCGCCGAACCTAAATCGTTCACCACCACCTTAGCACCGCGGCGAGCTAACTCTAGTGCGTGCGATTTACCCAAACCGTTTCCGGCACCCGTCACTATGGCCACCTGGCCATCAAAGCGAATCGTCATTTTTTTATCCTTGTTTATTGCTGTTGTATGCCTATGCAGCGCGACTATTTAACCATTAACAGCGTCAGCCATACAGCGGCTAACGCAGGTGTATCGCTGCCCTCAATCTCTACCGACAGCTCAGTTTTAAACATAAACTGGTGTGGTTTTTTCTCAACAATATCAATAATCTTTGAGTGCGCACGAATGCGGCTACCAACAGTGACCGGAGCGAGAAACCGCACAGAGTCAAACCCGTAATTGATCCCCATCTCTACACCCTCTACCGGCAGGCCAAAACTCTCGGCAAAATGCGAGAGCATCGAGAGCGTTAAAAAGCCGTGCGCAATCGTAGCACCAAACGGCGTTGCCGCTGCCCGCTCAGGGTCGACATGGATAAACTGATGGTCCAACGTGGCGTCGGCAAATTGATTGATTTGCTGCTGATCGACAAGGTGCCACGGCGTGGCGGGCGCCTCATAACCAATATACGATGCCAGCTGTGCAGCATTGACTAAGCCCATAATTAACTCCCAAAGTTGTTCTCGTTGGCACTCGCCTGGTCGCTTACTGTATCGGTATCCATGTGACTTCGATAGTGCACTGGCCAATACATCAGACACAAAAAACCCCTGAAAACGCAAAGTTAATCAGGGGTTAATCGTTACATGGTGCCCAAGGCCGGACTTGAACCGGCACGGCTTGCGCCACTACCCCCTCAAGATAGCGTGTCTACCAATTCCACCACTTGGGCATAAGGGGTGAGACCCGAAGATCTCTTATTCTTTAAACTGCCAGGCTTCGCCTGGTATAGCGTGGTCGCTCACGAACATCCTGTTCTCCGCGACACTTGGACTCCTGCCCATCGTCTCCCTTCCACCACTTGGGCATAAGGGGTGAGACCCGAAGATCTCTTATTCTTTAAACTGACAGGCTTCGCCTGGTATAGCGTGGTCGCTCACGAACATCCTGTTCGCCGCGACACTTGGGCTACTGCCCATCGTCTCCCCTCCACCACTTGGGCATAAGGAGTGAGACCCGAAGATCTCTTATTTTCTACTACTCTGGCAGATCGCTACCCGGTGCTGGCGCTTCGCCAACGCTAGGGAGATCACTGTCAGCTGCCGGAACAGTCATTAGTTCGGGCAGAAACTCGTCATCGATCACGTTGCGATTTTTTGCAACAACAGCAAGTGTGATACTGGTGACAAAAAAGATTGTCGCCAAGATAGCGGTGGTGCGACTGAAAAAATTCCAGCTTCCGCCGCTGCCAAAAATTGTCTGGGATGCTCCAGCACCAAATGATGCACCGGCCTCTGCGCCTTTACCCTGCTGCAGCAGGATTAAAACAACCAAAGCCACCGCTACCACAAAGTGGAACACCAAAATTGCGTTTTCCATAGTTACCGCTCTGCCGCGTTAACGACGTTTATAAACTCTTGTGCGTCTAGTGACGCTCCTCCTACTAACCCGCCATCAATATCGGGCTGGCTAAACAGCGCCTTAGCGTTGCTAGCATTGACACTGCCACCGTAAAGTAGGCGTGTCTGTTGTCCTTGTTCGCCCAGCTGCTGACGAATAAATGCATGCACGGCTTGCGCCTGTTCTGGACTGGCCGTTTTACCTGTGCCTATTGCCCAGACTGGCTCGTAAGCGATCACCGCATCAACTACCGCTGGCAAACCAACTTCGTCAACCACTGCGGCCAACTGTTCAGCCACTACGGCTTCTGTTTCGCCCGCTTGACGCTGCTCGAGCGTCTCACCTAGACAGAGAACGGGTTTAACGTTACCTGCCTTCAAGGCTGCGAATTTACTGGCAACCTCTTGATTATTTTCCCCGTAAAGCGACCTGCGCTCCGAGTGGCCAACCAAGCAGTAAGTACAACCTGCTTCGCTTGCCATACCCACCGAGATTTCACCGGTGAAGGCTCCTTGCACATGCTGACTCACATTTTGCAAACCAACAGCGACGGTTGAACCAGCTGCTTTAACCGTCTCATCAACCAACAAAGCAGGAGGAAAAACCACAACCTCAACCGCGCTTGCCGGCGTGCAACTCTCTTTGAGCGATCCGATCAGCTCGCGCACCATCGCGCGATCGCCGTTCATCTTCCAATTTCCCGCCACGAGTGGCGTGCGGATTGTGCTCATATTTTTTTATTCTCGTAACCGCGAGGGCTAAGCCAATTCAGCCCAGTTCGAGGGGCGCAAATCCTACCCGATGACCCCACAGTTTACAAGCCAGTGGCATCGCTATAAGCAATTTATTTTAACCACCCACCTCGGTAGAGACGACTGCGGCAATTGCAGCGGCCAACTCATTTACCTCGATTGCATTTTCACCCTCGACCATGACTCGCACTAACGGCTCTGTACCGGAGAGCCTGAAAAGCACTCGGCCTCGACCTGAAAGTTGTTGTTCAGCCGCCTCTACCGCTGCAGAAATCGCTGCATTGGCTGGCAGGCTACCTTTTTTGGCCAGCGGGACATTGATCATCGTTTGCGGCAACAACGTCATGCCGGCTTTTAATTGCTCGAGGCTCTGGCCGCTCTCAACCACCGCTCTGAGCACTTGTAGTGCTGCTACGATCCCATCACCCGTGGTATTCAGCTCCGCGCAAAGCACATGCCCTGAGCTCTCACCTCCAAGCGTCCAACCGTTCTCACGCATCGCTTCGACAACATAACGGTCACCTACTTTGGTACGCAAAAAGGGGATATTCAATTTTTGCAATGCCAGCTCGAGACCCAAATTGCTCATCAATGTCCCAGCGACACCGTTACAGCCTTCGTTGCGTTGGCGATGTTGCGCAATAATATAGATCAACTGGTCGCCATCAACTGTCTGTCCGTCAGCATCGACAAACAATACTCGGTCTCCATCACCGTCAAAGGCGATACCTACATCGGCCTGATGTTCTGCCACTGCAGCGCAGAGTGGGCCTAGAAAAGTCGAGCCGCAATCGCGATTAATATTCATCCCATCCGGCGAGTTGCCGATAACATGCACATCGGCGCCGAGCTCACGAAAAACTTTGGGGGCGACATCGTAAGTGGCACCGTTGGCACAATCGAGTACCACCTTTAAACCCGCCAGCCCAAACCCTGACGGTAAAGTTCCTTTACAGAATTCTATGTAACGACCAGCCGCATCGGTCACTCGCTGGGCTTTACCCAGCTGGCTTGAATCATTGGTATCAAGCGGCTGATCAAGCAAGGCTTCTATCTCTGCTTCTATCTCATCGCTGAGCTTAAAACCGTCACCGCCAAAAAATTTAATCCCATTGTCTTGGTAGGCGTTGTGCGAAGCACTGATCACGATCCCAGCATTAGCGCGAAACGCCCGGGTTAAGTAAGCTATCGCCGGTGTCGGCATCGGGCCAAGCATAAATACGTTGACTCCGGCCGCTATCAAACCTGCCTCTAAAGCTGACTCAAACATGTAACCTGAGACGCGAGTATCTTTACCGATGAGCACGCGTTTTTTGCCGGTCGCGTGCCGGGTGAGCACTTTACCGGCAGCCCAACCCAATCTGAGTACAAAATCTACCGTTATCGGGTGTTGGCCTACCTGGCCCCGAATACCGTCAGTGCCAAAATAATTGCGCGACATAGCTATTCCCTAATTCTTTATTATTGGGTCTTGATCAGAGCGCACCGCTTGCCAAAGCCGCAGTGCCTCTACTGTGTGCTTAACGTCGTGAACACGCAGCAGACACTGTGCACATTGCTGGAGAGCCTGCGCTGCCATCAGCGCCAAAACCACACTACCATTGGCGCGCTGGTCAACAGCGCAGTTTAACAGCTCTCCAATCATGCTTTTACGCGAGACGCCAACTAGCAGCGGCAGCTGCAATTGAGCTAACTCTGGCAGCGATCTAAACAGTGCAAGATTGTGTTCTAGGGTTTTCCCAAAGCCAAAGCCAGGGTCTAAAAGCAGACGATGTCGCGCAATACCCGCAGCTTTACAAGCGGCAACGCGCTGCTCTAAAAATGAACCCACCTCAGCAACTACATCTTGATAACTCGGTCGCTGCTGCATGGTGCCGGGCTCTGCCTGCATATGCATCAAACAGATTGGCAACTCGGTCGCTGCGGCTGCAGCGAGAGCACCCTCTCGGCGCAAAGCGCGTACATCGTTAATCATCCCGGCACCGGCTTGAGCAGCTGCCACC
>Ga0209137_1004861_pt1 | contig 10472 bp, 11 predicted proteins | sample SaaInl5LU_22_DNA_FD_184642 | JGI IMG/M metagenome (GOLD analysis project Ga0209137, IMG submission 184642) | Marine microbial communities from expanding oxygen minimum zones in the Saanich Inlet - ESP_105LU_22_DNA (SPAdes) (version 2) | ecosystem: Environmental > Aquatic > Marine > Intertidal...
TCGTTCAACCTCAGTTCACAACAGCTGCGCGCCAGTGGTGAGACCGATGGCGAAACCCTCGCCTTTGACCTGCTGGCCGGGTTCGACCTGATGGCGGCCAGCGACACGCTGTTGGCACCGGCACTGGGTGTGCGAATGGTCAACAGCACGGTGGACGGTTATCTGGAGAGCGGCGGCGCCGTCTCTAACTACCAGTGGGGCGATCAGGAGCTTGACAGCAAGCAGCTGCGTCTGGGTTTGATCGGCAAAATGTTGCTGAGTGAGGGTGTTTCACTGCAGGCGGAAATTTTTGCCAACGATGAGAGCGAAGACGGCTTCACGCAAGTCAACGTCAAAAATACCACCGCCGGTTTCCCCGGCTATCATCTGCCCGGCATCTATATTGATGGCGGCAGTTTCATTACTGCCGATGTGGGTTTGTCTATGAGTGCAGGGGCAGGGCGCGTGCGGGTTGGTTACAGCTACTCTGACCAAGGCGAGGGCAGCAACGCCCTGCGGGTTAACTACAGCGCTAAATTCTAGCGTTTCCACCTGGGCAACCGGCCCCTACAGAGCCACTCTGTAGGGGCTTTTTTTTCAATAGGATTTTTTATGGCACTTTTCAAACTGCTGCGTTTTACCGTTGTTGGGCCGCTGTTGTTAGTGGCCTTGCTCGGTTGTCAAAGCCGCGATCATACGGCTGTGGAGAGGGTAGAGCAGGCATTGAGTCGAGCGGCTCACTATCCAGGCCACAATGCGCTGATATCGCTAAATGGCCATGTGCTCGATGAGGCCGCCCGTTTGGACGGTCAAACCGCCGAGCAGCGGGGAGTTTTGTGGGGCATGCCGTTGGTGGTAAAAGACAATATTGCTGTTGCCGGAATGCCGATGACCGGTGGCACGCCAACACTGGCAAATCACATCCCAGAGCGCGATGCCACAGTGGTTGCGCAACTGCGAGCTGCGGGAGCGGTAGTGGTGGCGAAAAGCAATTTGCACGAGCTGGCATACGGCATTACCAGCAATAATTACCGATTTGGTGCGGTCCACAATGCCCATCAGTTTGATCACTTTGCCGGAGGCAGCAGTGGCGGCACCGCTGTGGCGGTGGCGCTGGGTATCGTCGAGGCGGGGCTGGGGACGGATACCGGAGGCTCAACGCGAATCCCCGCTGCGCTCAATGGCATTGTCGGTTACCGGCCGACCCTCAACCGTTACGCCAGTGACGGCCTGTTAACCATCAGCAGCAGTCGCGATACCGCGGGGCCGATGGCCAATACCGTCACCAACATTATTCGCTTGGATGCGGTGATGGCCGGAGAGCAAGCTAACTTTGAGCCAGCCGAGCTTAAAACGCTGCGACTGGGCGTGCCCAGAGGCTACTTTTATGACGATCTTGAGCCCGCCGTGGCCGAGGCCATGGAGCAGTTACAAGAGCGCCTGCGCAATGCTGGGGTTGAGCTGGTGTATGCAGATATACCCGAGTTAGGTGCGCTCAACGACCGGGTGGGCTTTCCACTGGTGCTCTATGAGACAGCGCAGTTATTGCCAGAGTTCTTGTCGGCAGCTCTGCCAGAGTTAACAGCCCAAGAGTTCTTGAGCTCCATTTCCAGCCCAGATGTGTCAGCGGCAGTTGGCGCTGCTTTTTCGGGGGCGATTACTGATGCGGTCTACCACAGTGCCCGCCAACAGCTGCGCCCACAACTGCAGCAGCGCTATGCCAGTTACTTTGCAACGCACCGCCTGGACGCTGTACTGGTGCCGACGACCCCTTTAACGGCGCGGCCTATTGTGGGATCCGAGCAAACTGTAAACTGGAATGGCGCAGATAAACCGACTTTCCAAAGCTACATTCGCAACACCGACCCATCGAGCAATGCCGGCATACCCTCGCTGAGTCTGCCGCTGCCTGTCCCGCAGGGAGCCGCTCAAATTGGCGCCATGCTGGACGGCCCGGCAGGCAGTGATGAGCGTCTATTGCAGATAGGGCTCGCCATTGAGGTGTTGCTCTCTGAGTAGCGAGAGCGAGCCGATTACTTAACGATCGCCTCGCCGAGCAATTTTGCGGCCTCCTCATAGCCGCCGGCATTGGAGACATTGGTGTAGCCGATCTGGGTCATATACTCTTTAGCCTGCCCAGAGCGTTTGCCGCTGCGGCAGTAAACATAAATCTGTTGCTGTTTGTCGGGGGCGATTGCTGCGATGCCCTCGGCAAACACATTCAGTTCTAAATGTACCGCCGACTGTAAGTGGCCCTCGGCCCACTCGGCTGGGGTGCGTACATCAATAATCATGCTGGACTCCTCATTGCACCAGCTGGGCAGAGCCCAAAGACTGGCCAGTAAAACAGAAAATAGGGCGGCTTTTTTCATGGCGCATCTCCCAAGCTATCGTCAGTGCATCGATTGCAGCTGCTCCACCACAGTATAATAATTCGCCGCAGTGACGACTAGAGGAAGAGACAATTGATGGACAATGGCAAAGTAGCGCAAGAGACGGTGCTGATGGAGCGACGCGGCGACATTCTACTGGTTACCCTAAACCGCCCAGCGCAGCGCAATGCAGTCGACTCGCCGACAGCGGTGAAACTGGCGGCGGTATTTGTCGATTTTGAGCGAGACGAGCGTTTAAAAGTTGCCGTGCTAACTGGTAGCGGCGGCCATTTTTGTGCCGGTGCCGATCTTAAAGCGATTGGCGCGGCAGCGTTTGCCGAGCTCCCGCAGCTGCCAGCTCAACCCGAGCCGCTCAACGCCAGCGGCCCAATGGGGCCGAGCTACTTGCAGCTCACAAAACCGGTGATCGCCGCGGTTGAGGGCTACGCGGTGGCGGGGGGGTTAGAGTTGGCCTGCTGGTGCGATCTGCGGGTGGCGGCAGAAGATGCCACATTTGGGGTTTTTTGCCGGCGCTGGGGTGTGCCACTGATCGACGGCGGCACTGTGCGCCTGCCGCGTTTAATTGGCCAGTCGCGAGCGCTGGACATGGTATTGACTGGCCGGCCAGTCGGCGCGCGCGAAGCGGAACAGTTTGGGCTGGCCAACCGCGTTGTTGAGAGCGGTTCGGCGCTGCGCGCCGCTATCGAATTGGCTGGGCAGTTGGCGCTATTTCCTCAGCTTTGCCTGCGCAATGACCGGTTGTCTGTGCTGCAGCAGTGGGGAATGAACGGCGCTGAGGCGTTGGCCAATGAGAACCGGCTGGGCCGCGCCACCTTTGCCAGCGGCGAGACTTCACTCGGCGCACAACAATTTGCCGGCGGCGCGGGTCGCGGTGGTAAATTTTAACAGGCAGTAAACCCTGTGGCGCCTCTTCCTTGAAGAGTGGTTAGCTTATACAGACCGTGATTTTGTCAATTATTGAGTCGAGATTCTCTGTTTCAGGTATTCAATAATATCGCTGGATTCGAACATCCACTCAGCTTGGCTGGTAGCGTCAGAAATACGCAAACACGGCACCTTTAATTTGCCGCCGCCGGCCAGCAACTCTTCTCGAGCAGCAGGGCTGCGCTTGGCATCGCGCAGCTCAATCGACAATCCCTGACGGCGCATTTCGCGGCGTACCTTTACACAAAAAGGGCAGGCCCGGTAATGGTAGAGCACTAGCCCAGCCATTTTGCTGTCGACCGCGGCCTGCTGTTGTGGCGTGCGTTTGGGGCTGCGCGGCGAACTCAGCCAATCGATCAATAAGATGAGTTGGCCGAGCAAAAAACGGATAATAGTCATTGTTTACCTTGTGCTTTGTCACTGCTATGGCACAGCGATGAGCATCCTCAATGTGGCTTGAATGGGTGTTCTTTTTTTCTGCGCAGATGATACCATCTCGCCGCTTCAGCAAAAGTGTAAATATGACGATGATAAAAATTTTTCAAATAGGCTTTAACAAGTGCGCGACCACCTCGCTGCACCGTATGGTAGCCGCCAGCGGCTACAAGTCTGTGCATTGGGCCAACGGGTCTCTGGCCAAGCAGCTCTACATCAATCAGACGACGGGCCGGCCGATCCTTTCAGGGATCGATGGCTTTGACTGCTATACCGATATGGAATCACCCTCGTTGCTGCTTTTCGGCCACCGTTACTTTAGAGAGCTCTATGCCGAGTACCCGAATGCCTATTTTGTTCTGAACACCCGCAATAAACGCGATTGGCTGGTGAGCCGCAGTAAGCATAAAAAGGGATACCTGCTGAAAACATTCTGCCAACAGTTTAACTTGACCCCCAGAGAGGTGGTTCAATACTGGTCGCTCGAGTGGGATAAGCACCATCGAGATGTTCGCCAGTTTTTTGCCGGCCAGGGCAACTTGCTGGAATTCAATGTCGATAGCGACTCTGTCGACAAGCTGATCGATTTTTGCCGGCCGACTTTTCAGCTGGATAGCCAGTTTTGGGGCCAGCACAACACAACCGAGTCAAAAGAAAAACGCACTAGTTAGCTGGCCGCATTGGATCGGCCGTTGGCAGTTCAACTGGCCACCACGGGGTTGCGCTGCACGCCCAGATCAATCACGCCGTCGCGGCTCTTTATCCTTGTCTCGACCACTTGCCCCGGCTGCAGATACTGGCGGCGTTTGGCTTGAGCCTTGAGAAACAGTTTCCATTTGGTCGCCTCTGAAAGCAGCGCCGAAATTTTTTGCTTGCGCGGTGACGGTATCGCCAGTGCGCAGCCGGCCGGAGTGCCGGTGGCGAGCAGGTCGCCGGCGTTAAAGTCTTGAATAGAGGCGAGTTCGTTGAGTGTCTCCACCGGGCCGTAGACCATGTTGGCGGTTGTATCTTGTTGGCGCAGCTCACCATCGACGGTCAGTGAGAGCTCGAGCTGCGCTAAATAATGAATAGTGTCGCTGTCGAGCAGCTGAATCCACGGGCCGACCGGGCCAAAGGTACGAAAGCTCTTACCCTTGTAAAACTGCATTTGCGGTATCTGTATATCGCGTGCCGAATAGTCGTTAACAATGGCAATGCCGGCTATGTAGTCGTGGAGATTCTCTTTGGTGATCACATCATCGGCGCCTATCGAGCGGCGCAGAATCAACCCTAGCTCGACCTCGTAGTCGAGTAATTTAGAATTGGCTGGACGCACCACCGGGCTGTCGGCTGCGCACAAGCAGCTGCTCGCTTTGGTGAAGATCATATTAAAGTGCTTGGCATCCGGGTCGACGCCAGATTCGATCATATGTTGGCGATAGTTGGCCCCCTGACAGACAAACTGTTGGTTACTGGTGACCGGGCTCAGCAATGTGACGTCACTCCACGCTAAACGCTTGCCAGAGTCGGACAGCAGAGTGAGTTCGTCGAGCTGTTGGATCAACTCGCCAGTTGTTGTGCAGGCCAGTTCGAGCGGCTCTAAACCATTGTCGTGAACACGCGCCCAGTGGGTCGATTGTTGGTAGTTGATGCGGGCGATTTTGCTCATAACGGTGGATGCTCCTCAAAGGTGGTAGTCGCACAAACGCCCCAAGTTTATCTGGCGTGTTGCTATCGCGCGGGGCAATAAATAGCCGAGTAGTTTAGCGAATTTCTGCACCGCAGGGGGGACAGAAATCTTGCCGTGACCAAAGGGTGCTCTTCCCATATTCTAACGACTATTCTAGTGAGTCGGTGATCCAGCGAGTGTTTCTGCTAACGTCTATTTCACTCAAGTTATAGACAAAAAAGAGAAAGAAAACGGTGTTGTGCACTGCTCCTTTGTCTGGGTCGTTTGCGGATTCTCCGCTTGCATTCAATCGAAAGAGGACAGTGACCGTCAGGTAATTGCCTCCGCTGCCGGAAGCGTGGCTTTTAATCAGGTAAGCTCGGATCGGACTAACCGTTCGGCGCAGTTACAGCTGGGTATCAGCCGTGCACTGGGTAATAAGCGTGGCCAGGAGGTCGTCATTAATCTCAGTGAGCAGCGCTACCAGCTGGGCAGTTACTCTGAGACTGGCACAGCGATCGGCGCATTGCGCGCTTCGGCGCAAGACCTCTCCTCAACGCGGGGTGAGCTGTTCTATCGCCTCAAGCTGGACAGCCCTGTGCCCGTAGTCGTCGACATTGGCTATAGCGCTGTATTGGCCAGCGATGCCAACTATGCGGTGATGGAACAGTCGAGCAGCCTGGCTTTATTGCTGCCGGTAGAGTCGTTGCGCTCAGATAGCTATAGCCTGGCATTAGAGAGCGAGCGGTTTTCTATCGGAACGGCGATGAGCGGGCAGGGCCAATAGCCTGCCATGCGCCCTTAAACTCATCTAGCTCAGAGACCAGTTTTAAAACCGTATTGGTAATATCTAATGTGTCAGTGTTTAGCATGGCACTCAATTATCCATCCGTTTCATCCAATTAACTATGGCAGAAAATACCCGATTGTCCATCCAATTCCATCCGTTTAAGTGTGCCTTACGAAATACCGCTAGCCTCTAAAACCTCCAAATTTATAAGTCTGTTGTCGATTGCCTAATTTTCCCTTATTTTCTCAGATAGATGATTCATTGAATTATGCTATGAGTGATGAAATTTTGACTTTGAAAGAAGTTGCCGAGTACTTGATGCTAGCTGAAAAGACAGCGCATCGCTTGGCTTGCTAAATCTCATCATCGAAATGGTACTAATGATAGGGAAAGGTCAACCTGTCTACCAAGCAGTTAGGCGCAATATTCTAACGACCATTCTAGTGAGCCGTTGAATCAAAGAGGATTCCGGGATTTTAACCTATTGATTTTATTGGTTAAAATTTTACTAAATGGTGCCCAGGAGAGGACTTGAACCTCCACCCCCTTTCGAGGACCAGCACCTGAAGCTGGCGTGTCTACCAATTTCACCACCTGGGCATAGGGGATCTTGCGTAGGGCGCGCATTATCCGTAGGCCGCTAAGCTTTGTCAATTGCTCGGTACATAAATTGTGATCGATAATACAATTCACTGATTTAATGTGTAAAACCAAGTGACACTCAGAGTTTATCGGGGTAGGATCGCCGGCGAATTTATCCGGAGTTGTCCATGCTTACAGTAAACGAATATTTTGATGGTGCAGTAAAGTCTATTGGTTTCGATGGTGCTTCTGGTAGTGCCTCGAGCGGTGTTATGTCGCCTGGTAAGTATACGTTCAATACATCAGCAGCTGAGGTGATGAGAGTAATGTATGGCGAGATGCGTGTTTTGTTAGACGGGTCTGAGCAATGGCGGACAGTTTTGGCAGGAGAGGAATTTGAGGTTTCAGCGAATAGCTCTTTCGAGGCAAAGATCTCGCAGCCTACAGCTTACCTCTGTTTTTACTCTTAACTTTCTGGGCTGAAGCGATACATCAGTATCGTGTAAACGCCAGACATAAAAAAACCGGCTAAGAGCCGGTTTTTTTATGTCTGACAACAATTAAGCGGCCAGTGATTTCACGCGAACATTAAGGCGGCTCTTATGGCGAGCGGCTTTATTCTTGTGAATAATGCCTTTGTCGGCCATGCGGTCGATAACGGGTACAGCGTTATTGTAGGCTTCTAGCGCAGCGGCGTGTTCGCCGGTACCGATAGCGGCTTCAACTTTTTTGATGTAAGTGCGAACCATAGAGCGCAAGCTAGCGTTGTGCTGACGGCGCGTCTCGTTCTGGCGTGCACGTTTGCGTGCTTGGGGCGAATTGGCCACTTAATGTACTCCTGTTAAAAGGGGGTTATCAAAGGCGCAAGAGAATACAGTTTTTGCCGTGCGGATTCAACCGCTAACAGCAGTTTTTATTGACCGAGTGCACTCCATTGCTTTGTTGCACGCCATACAGCGGTTACACTGCGCTGCATGCAAAAACAAGCCACATTTAATAGAGGGATATAAGTGTCAGCGTCGAACCGTGACGAGCAGCCGGTAGGGCAGCATAACAGTGGCGCCGAAAAGCCACTGCGCCAAGGGGGCGGTCTGCTGCGCAGTAGTGCTGTGGTTAGCCTATTTACTATGCTTTCACGTGTGCTTGGCCTGTTGCGCGATGTTGTATTGGCCCAGGTAATAGGTGCCAGTGCCTTGGCTGATGCATTTTTTGTCGCCTTTAAAATACCGAACTTTTTTCGTCGCTTATTCGCTGAGGGTGCCTTTGCGCAAGCTTTTGTCCCTGTTTTGGGCGAGTATCGTGAAAAAGGTTCTCAGGCGGCTGTCAGTGCATTAGTGGCGCGCGTTTACGCCAGTTTGGGCGGCGTACTACTGTTTTTTACCGGGTTGGTGGTTGTCGCGGCGCCTGTCTTTGCCGCCTTGTTCGCACCCAGTTGGTGGTGGCAGGGGAGTGCGCAATTTGCGGTGGTTACCGATCTGCTGCGAATAACTTTTCCTTATTTACTGTTTATTTCGCTGGTTGGGGTGGCCGGTGGCATATTAAATAGCTACGACCGTTTTGCCGTGCCAGCTTTTACACCAGTGCTGCTCAACCTGGTGCTGATTCTGGCGGCAATGTTTGCAACTCCCTATTTTGCTGAGCCAGTTTACGCATTGGCTTGGGGTGTTTTTGCCGCAGGGGTAGTGCAGTTTGTTTTCCAACTGCCATTTTTAAAGCGTATCGATATGTTGCCCCGTCCGATCTGGGATTGGCGCGACAGCGGGGTGAGAAAGATACTCGGCTTGATGGGGCCAGCTATTTTTGGCGTCTCTGTCAGCCAAATTAACTTGTTACTAGATACTGTGCTGGCGACCTTTTTGCCTGCGGGGAGTGTCTCTTGGCTTTACTACGCAGATCGTCTGGCCGAACTGCCGTTGGGTGTTTTTGCCATCGCCATCGCTGTGGTGATTTTGCCCAATCTCGCGCGCCATCATAGCGCTGCCTCGCAGAAGCAATTTTCCGCGACGCTAGATTGGGCGCTGCGAATGGTCTTGTTGATTGCGGTACCCGCCGCTGTGGCGCTTATCTTGCTGGCCGAACCTATTTTAGCGGCACTCTTTTACTACGGCGAGGTGATGCAACCGCGAGATATTGCGATGGCAGCCTTCAGTCTGCGCGCTTACGCTCTCGGTTTAGTGTTTTTTATGCTGATCAAGGTCTTGGCACCAGGATTTTATGCCCGCCAGGATATGCGTACGCCGGTTCGAATTGGCGTTATCGCTATGGGCGCCAATATGGTTTTAAATCTTATTTTGGTATTGGCTCTACACCATACCTTGCGCCTGGGGCACGCTGGGCTAGCGCTGGCAACGGCACTGTCGGCGGCGTTGAATATGGCACTGTTGCTGCGCGGTTTGCGTCGTGCAGATATTTTCACGCCGAGTTTAGGTTGGTGGCGTTTCACGGCCCAACTGGGTTGCGCAGTAGTGGTGATGGCTGGGGTGGCGGTGTGGTTGGCAACATATTGGCAGCTCTTTGACCAGCCCCGGTGGTTTGCCTGGGGTGTTTGGGATCGAATCTGGCGGTTGCTATCTGTTTGCCTGTTGGCTGGCCTAGCCTATTTTGTCGTGCTGGTTGGTTTAGGGCTGCGCAAGAGTGACCTCTCTGGCCCCTCTGCAGCGGTTTCTCGCCAATAAAAGTCGGTTGTCCACTCTTATAATCTCATCAGTAAAGACAGTTAACGGTTGAGTATTTCGGGTTACCTTCTAGGCCGCCTGGCGCTATACTTCTCGGCACGTTTTTAAAGAGCCTTTCTGTGTCCTTAAGTGAAAGCAATCAACAGAGTTTCCGATTTTCTCGCGGCATTGGTGCGGGAGCAGTGGATGCGCACGGTTCAGTGGTCACTATCGGCTGTTTTGACGGCGTTCATCGCGGCCATCAGGCTCTTGTCGAGCATGTTATTGAGCAGGCGCGGCAGCGCGGTTTGCGATCGATTGCGGTCACCTTTGACCCTCATCCAGAGGAGTACTTTTCAGCCGAGGTGTGTCCGCCGCGGCTGATGCGAATTCGCGACAAAGTAGAGGCGTTGCGCGCACTGGGGGTGGATGAAGTGGTTTGCTTGCGCTTTGACGATAAGCTGCGCACCCTCTCGGCAGATGAATTTGTTGAGCAGGTGCTAATCAACCGCCTAGCTACGCAACACTTGGTCGTAGGTGATGATTTTAAGTTTGGCAGTGACCGCAGTGGTGACCACCAATCACTACAACAAAACGGCCAGCGCTGGGGTTTTACTGTAGAAGACAGCCCAACGCTGACTTTACACAACCAGAGAGTGAGTAGCACACGTATACGCGAGCTACTAGGGCGCGGAGAATTCCGCAAAGCCTCAGAGCTGTTGGGCCGTCCGTTCGCCATTGCTGGACGAGTGATTCACGGTCAAAAACTTGGCCGTGAGCTGGGGTTTGCGACTGCCAATATTAATTTACAGCGCTACAGAGCACCGTTATCGGGTGTTTTTGCAGTAAAAGTAGAGGTCGCTGGCCAATCCTACATCGGCTCTGCCAATGTCGGCTTGCGGCCTACTGTGGGCGATTTAGATAAGCCAATATTGGAAGTGCACCTGCTCGACTTTGATGGCGACCTCTACGGCCAAAGGCTCTTGGTAGAGTTTGTCTGCAAGGTTCGCGAAGAGCAAAAATTCGCCTCATTTGAGGCATTGGTAGAGCAAATAGGCCGCGATGTC
>Ga0209137_1004863_pt1 | contig 10471 bp, 13 predicted proteins | sample SaaInl5LU_22_DNA_FD_184642 | JGI IMG/M metagenome (GOLD analysis project Ga0209137, IMG submission 184642) | Marine microbial communities from expanding oxygen minimum zones in the Saanich Inlet - ESP_105LU_22_DNA (SPAdes) (version 2) | ecosystem: Environmental > Aquatic > Marine > Intertidal...
ACAAAGGTAGAATCTCAAAAGTACACAGGTACATTAATTAAGGGCATTGCAACTATGCATAAATCAAATGCCGTTCCCATCCTCAACAAAGAGCAAGCGATAGAAATATCCAACATGCGTCGCGGCTAAACAAAGGAAAAACATTATGAAAAATTCTATTATAGCATTTGCAATGCTAGTATTTGCGTCTTCAGTTGGAGCAACTAAAGCTAAAGCAGAATTATTTACAGCAGAAGCATATCCACAACATTGGTGTCTAGCGCAGAACATCTACTACGAAAGTCGTGGCAGCAATCTAGCTGATATGGCAGCAGTAGCAAACGTAGTAATCAATCGTTCTAACGACCGTCGTTACCCGGATACAATTTGCGGTGTAGTACAACAAGGCAAAAAGCATGCAGACGGCAGTATGAAACGTAATGCCTGCCAGTTTAGTTGGTACTGTGACGGTAAATCAGATTGGCCTAAGCAAGGCGATGCTTGGTTTAAAGCACAAATGCTAGCTTGGCAAATAATTGAAGATGGTGCATACAGAGGGCTTACAGAAGGTGCTACACACTATCACGCAACTTATGTAAATCCTCGATGGGCTAAAGATTTTACACTAATTGGTAGAATTGGTGAACATATCTTTTACCGCTGGGAAAAGTAATAGTACAGCTTTATTTGCAGCCAATATGGGGTTAAATAGTATATGATATTTGGAATACTTACATTAATTACAGCACTGGCAATCAGTGCTGTAGCAATATACTACTCAGTTGCGGGATTGGTTGCGATCTTTGCGGCTGCGGCACTTCCCATTATGATCATGGGCGGCGTACTAGAAATTAGTAAACTAGTAACAGCAGTATGGTTACATAAGTACTGGAAACAAGCAACCTGGTGGCTCAAAAGTTATCTAAGTGTAGCAGTTTTTGTACTCATGTTTATTACAAGTATGGGCATCTTTGGCTTCCTATCTAAAGCACACATTGAACAAACTAGTGCAGGCGAAGAAAGTGTAGCACAAGTTGAAAGACTGACCACAGAAATTGCAAGACAGCAAGCAATTATTGTTCGTGCAGAGGAACAAATTAGGAAACTAGAAACTACTGGTACTGGCAACGATTCTCAAATACAAGCACAAATTGACAAAGAGCAAGAGCGTATTGATACAGCATATGATCGTATTAATCCTGCTATTGCTGAACAAAATGCGATCATTGCAGGCGTTACAGCACTGTTCCAAAACGAATTAGATAAGATTGATGCAGACATTGCTAAACTGCAAGGCTATATTGATGCTGGCGAAATTGCTAAAGCACAAGGTATGATTGGTGCCAAAGCAGACGGAGCATATGGTCCTAAGACTGCGGCAGCATTTACTGACTGGACTGAAGCTAAGAAACTAGAACGTAATCAATGGCTACAAAAGATTCAAGACGCAGGTGCTAGCGCAACTGTAGTAGCAGCACGTAATGAAATTGCTCGCCTAAGAGCAAATGCAGACACACAAATTGCAGAATCTAACAAACTAATCAATAGACTACGCAGTCAACTAGGCACAACAGATAAGACTGCTGATATTGACGCACAAGTTGACGAGCAAGCACTACGCATTAAAACTGCCAATGCAGAAATTGACACACTCACAGAAGAAAAATATGCACTAGAGGGCGAGTATCGTAAACTAGAAGCAGAAGTAGGACCGATCAAGTACATTGCTGAATTTGTCTATGGCGAGCAAGCAGATAAAAATATGCTTGAACAAGCAGTAACATGGGTGATTGTAATTATTATCTTTGTATTTGATCCACTAGCAGTTCTACTATTAATTGCCGCACAATATACCTTTGAGTTCCGCAAGAAAGAACTTGAAGATGATAGTGGTGAACGTCTTCGGCTTGAGAGAGCTGAATACGAACGAGCAAGAGCACAAGCAATAGTTGACAATCCTGGATTTACACCTAATATACCTGTATCTTCGAATAATGTTGATTCAAACGAAGATCCACACAAACCGGGTTGGATGTTCGAAAAGGAGAAGGTAGATGAAACATCTAATAGACTTGATGATGAACAATCAAATCGGGCAGAAGAAGGAAACACTGGAACCGGAGATAACACCAACGGAGACGGAGATAACACCAACGGAGGCAGTTCCAGGGGAGATAGAGAATCAGTTGAAAAAACTGATGGGGAATATGATGTTAGAGCCAGCGATATCGGACGAGACGATTCCGGCAGAGTGGAACCAGTCTTCAGAGACCTAGGCAATATACCTGATACAAAGAACAGAATGTTCTATCCCGAAGAACTAGAAGAACCCAAAAAAAAAGTAATTTTAGAGTCACCGGAAGAATTAAACCAAGAAGTTAATTACTATGAAGAGAAAGAAATAAAATCTTTAGAAGAATTAAAACGTGAAGCTGACTACGAGCTAAAAGAACAAGATAGTACCTTCCAAGTAAGTAAAACTGTTTGGAAGGACGCTAATCCTGATCAAACTCTAAAACACTATAAGAATTTGTATGTTAAAGGAGTTATAGATTCATTACCGTGGGAGCAGACTGCACAAGGTGATAACTACAATACTAGTGAAGGTTATCAACAAAATGCAGAGCAAAGTGAAAGTACTCTTTTTAACAAACTATCTAAAAAATAGGTTTTTAATTGAACAAGATTAATATTATCACGCCGCCGGATATGTTGCTCAACGACAGTTATCAACTGTTGTTAGTATATCCTAGCAAGCAATTACAAAACGAACTCCAAGACACATTTTTGAACAGCACGCCGTTAGGTATTAATGTCTATTACTATAACAAACCTAATTATGCTAAAGAAGATGCAGAATGGTTGATTAATATATTTAAGATATGCGATACTGCAATAGTTGATGTAGATAACACAGCACCATGGGCTCGCGATCTTTTGAGCTACATGATAGCTAAGCCTAAAACATATTGGTTGACAAACAGCCAAGATTCAGTATATAATAGTTTAAGTAATAACAAAGTTTATAACTTAGAATTTTTGTCCACAACAGGAGATAATAACTTTGAGACAGAATGATGACAGCGGTAAGCGTGGTTTAAGAGTAGAAGTACGTAATGGAGATGTAAACTTCGCATTGCGCAAGTTTAAAAAGAAAGTGCAAGAAGACGGAATTCTGCAAACGTTGCGAGAAAAAGAATTTTTTGAAAAGCCAAGCATTACTCGTGCAAAAGCAAAAAAAGCAGGCCGGGCCCGTTGGTTGAAAAAACTATCACAAATGAACGGCGATGTAACCACTACTTCAGGTAACAAACGAAAGAGGTAAAAATGCGCATCGATCAAGATGTCAAATTAGACTACAAGGATGTACTTATTCGTCCTAAGCGTAGTACACTAGGTAGTCGCAAGGAAGTAGACTTAGAACGTAAGTTTACATTTCGTAATTACACTCCACATTTTCCAGAAAATATTGAAGACATTCACTATCGTGGTGTGCCTATTATGGCAGCTAACATGGATGGTGTCGGTACGTTTGCTATGGCAGACAAACTAGCTGAAGGTAATGTGTTTACGTGTCTAGTTAAAACATACCCAGTTGAAAGTTTAATTGAATATTTCAATGCTGGTATCATTGAACGTACTAACAACGTTGCTATGAGTATCGGTATTACTGATAGTGATCTAGCAAAACTAGAGCAGGTATATCAACAAGTAGAAAATAACCTAAAATACGTTTGTATTGACGTAGCCAACGGATACTCAGAACGCTTTGCTGCAACAGTGCGCAAAGTTCGTGCTAGCTATCCAGATTTTGTAATCATCGCCGGAAATGTAGTAACAGGCGAAATGACGGAGGAATTGATTCTTGCTGGAGCCGATATTGTTAAAGTGGGCATTGGCCCTGGTAGTGTGTGTACTACTCGCATTCAGACTGGTGTGGGCTACCCACAACTATCAGCAGTTATCGAGTGTGCAGATGCTGCTCACGGACTTGGCGGGCATATTATCGCTGATGGCGGCTGTACTTGTCCTGGTGACGTAGCTAAAGCATTTGCTGCCGGTGCTGACTTTGTGATGCTAGGTGGCATGCTTGCCGGACACGATGAAGGCGGCGGAGAAGTACTCACAAAGTTTTATGAAACAGCAGAAGTTGATAACAAAGGTTATCGAGTTAGAGAAGCAAAACAGTTTGTACAGTTCTATGGTATGAGCAGTGACGCAGCAAACACAAAACATTTTGGCGGACTTAAAGATTATCGTTCGTCAGAAGGTCGTGAAGTACTTGTTCCTTACAGGGGAGAAGTAGCACGAACAGTACAGGACTTGCTCGGAGGTATCCGTTCAACTTGTACATACGCAGGTGCTAAGACACTAAAGCAACTTAGCAAATGCACAACCTTTGTACGTTGTACTCAGCAATTTAATGCTGTGTATGCGTCAAATGGTAAATAAAATCGAGCGCCGAAAGGGCTCAAATTAATCTTGCTTAACAAGGAGAAAAAAAAATGATTAAACCAATTCGAGATAGAATTCTCGTAAAACCGGCCGATGCAGAAACTAAAACTGCAAGCGGCTTTTATATTCCAGACACTGCAAACGACGGTCCAGTTAAAGGCACTATTATTAGTGTAGGAACTGGGCGAGTCGCTGAGAATGGTACAGTTGTACCGTTAGTAGTAACCGAAGGTAATACAATAATGTATACCAAAGGTGCAGGACAATCTGTAAAAGTTGAAAATGTAGAACATTTAATTTTAACAGAAGATCAAATCTTAGCAATTGTAGAATAAGGAGAAAAAAATGACAGCAAAAGATGTAACTTTCGGTGCGGAAAGCCGCGCCAAATTAGTAGCAGGTGTAAACACGCTTGCAAATGCAGTACGTGTAACATTAGGTCCTAAAGGACGCAATGTAGTAATTCAAAAGCCATACGGTGGTCCAACTATTACTAAAGATGGTGTAAGCGTAGCAAAAGAAATCGAACTTGAAGATGCACTTGAGAACATGGGTGCGCAGATGGTCAAAGAAGTAGCAAGTCGCACAGCAGATGATGCAGGCGATGGAACTACAACTGCAACTGTTCTTGCACAAGGCATTGTTACAGAAGGAATGAAGTATGTAACAGCTGGCATGAATCCAATGGATCTTAAACGCGGCATTGATAAAGCAGTAAGTGCTCTTATTAACGAACTGAGTGCATTGTCAAAACCGTGTACTACCCAAACAGAAATTGCACAAGTAGGTTCAATCTCAGCTAACTCGGATAATAATATTGGCGAACTAATTGCCACAGCAATGGATCGTGTTGGTAAGAACGGTGTTATTACAGTTGAGTCAGGCAAAGGACTTGAAGACGAACTAGATGTCGTAGAAGGTATGCAGTTTGATCGCGGGTATCTTTCACCGTACTTTATTAACAACGCAGAGCGTCAAGTAGTAGAATTAGAAGATCCGTATATCCTATTAGTAGAGAAAAAAATTGCAAACATTCGCGACATTCTTCCAGTACTAGAAGCAGTGTCACAAGCAGGCAAACCTATTCTTATTGTTGCTGAAGACATCGAAGGTGAAGCACTAGCAACATTAGTTGTCAACAGTGCTCGCGGCGTAGTCAAAGCGTGTGCAGTTAAGGCACCTGGTTTTGGTGATCGTAGAAAAGAAATGCTTCGTGATATTGCAGTACTAACAGGCGCTACTGTTATTTCAGAAGACTTAGGGTTAACGTTAGAAAAAACATCTGCTGAACACTTAGGTCGTGCAGCAAGAGTAGAAGTATCTAAGGATAATACTATTGTAGTAGACGGCGCAGGTACTAAAGAAGCAATTACAGATAGAATTGCTACAATTAATACACAAATCGAAACTACTGAATCAGACTACGATCGTGAGAAATTGCAAGAGCGTCTTGCTAAACTAGACGGTGGCGTTGCAGTTATCAAAGTTGGAGCAGCTACTGAAGTCGAAATGAAAGAGAAGAAGGATCGTATTGACGATGCACTTCATGCAACTCGTGCAGCAGTTGAAGACGGCATTGTTGCTGGCGGTGGCGTAGCATTGCTCCGTGCAAAACAAAATGCAGGCACAATCACCGGTGCAAATCCTGATCAAGATGCAGGTATTAAAATTGTATTACGTGCGGTTGAAGCACCTATTCGTCAAATTACTACAAACGCAGGCGATAGTGCTGATGTAGTAGTAGCTAATATTTTGGCAGGCGCAGATAATTATGGTTATAATGCTGCAAATGGCGAATACGGTGATATGATCGAACTAGGTATCATTGATCCAACTAAAGTTACAAAGACAGCATTAGTAAACGCTGCAAGTGTAGCAAGTCTATTACTAACTTCAGAGTGTACTATTACAGTGATTCCAAAGAAGGATGAAGCTGGAACATCTGGAATGGGAATGATGTAAATCGTCAGTGATAAATAAATGTGTACAGCAAAAAGACCTTTTGCTGTACACAGGATGCCGAAAGGGTCCTAATTTAAATCTTGCTTATTAAAGGAGAAAAAAATGACAAGACTACAATCTATAGACCTACCTAACTTCCACAGAGCTACTATTGGCTTTGATAGACTATTCAGTGATCTTGAAAGACAGTTTGCTAATAGTCCAAATGGAAATGGTTACCCTCCATACAACATTGCACAAATCAACGAAGACGAGTTTATGATCTCGCTTGCTGTTGCAGGCTTTGGTATGGACAATCTTGATATTACAAAGGATGGAAAGATCCTGCGAATTGAAGGAACTGCTCCTAAAGGAGACGAAAATGTAAACTACCTACACAAAGGAATCGGCGGACGCAACTTCCGTAGAGAGTTTACACTTGCTGATCACGTTGAAGTAGAAGGTGCTACACTAGAACTAGGTATGCTTAATGTACACCTAAAGCGTGAAGTACCAGAAGCGCTACAACCTAAGAAAATCGAAATTAAAAATTATCTAGATGGTTTTGGTAACGGCACTGCAATCGAAAACGACAGCAAATAAGCAGTCCGGGGGAGTGAAATATCTCCCCCATTTTATAACTTAGGAGAATAATATGACAGCTGATATTGACGTTAATATTGACGAAAAAATTAAAAAAATAGTCAAAGAACCTAGTAAGTATAATGTTATTATGCTCAACGACGATGCTACACCAATGGAATGGGTTATTAGCGTACTCAAAGAAATTTTTAGACATAGTGATGCTGATGCTGAATCACTTACAATGAAAATCCATACTGAAGGGTCTGCTGTGGTAGGTACGTATAAGTACGAAATAGCAGAGATGAAAAGTCTAGAAGCAGTTAGTGCAAGTCGCAATCACGGATTTCCTCTGCAATTAAAAGTAGAAGAGTCAGAATGAGTAATTTAAAAGAATTAACCTGGGAACATCATAAAAACGCAGAACGTCAAGCGTTTGTAAAAGAGATGTTTGCAAAAGAGCCGCAGATTAGTGCAGAGCGTTATGCATGTTATCTGTTTAATCAGCATCCGCAGTATAACATGTTAGAGACGCTGGCTATGATGCATGGACTGTTTGATGGTATGCCTGAACTACGCAGAGCACCAAGTATTCATGAAGATTATCAAGAGTTATGGGGCGAAGCAAATCCACACCAGCCTCCATTGATGCCAGTTGTAAAAGAGTATATGAATCACCTAATGTCAATTAAAGATGATGCTGACAAGCTAATGGCACATGTATATGTACGACACATGGGCGATCTTAGTGGTGGACAAATGATTGCAAAGCGTGTTCCTGGCAAGGGATTGTTTTATCAATTTGACAAAGATCACGAAGAACTTAAAACTTTAGTTCGTGCAAGGCTAAACGATGATATGGCAGAGGAAGCCAAAGTTTGCTTTGATTTTGCAACTAAAATGTTCCAACAACTTGGAGAGGCTAAACAATCGTGAGTGTAATTTGGGATAGACTAATAGAGTGTAAAGATGAAATTATCAACATTTTTGAAGAACGTGCAACAGAGTATCAAGAACCAGGCCTTGCCCATTTTAATAACGATCTGTGGATTAATCGCGTTTGGCACAATGATGATGTTAGGCGGGCTCACATTGATGTTGTAGATGCTAGAGATTCAAAAGGGTTGTGGATGATGCACGTTTGTGTATTTCCAGTGCTAAACAATCCTGGTCCTATTTACGGCTTTGATGTTATTGCAGGCAAGAATAAAATGACAGGGGCATTTCACGACTTTAGTGCAAGTGCTGATCTAGACAATCCTATGATTGCAGGATACAAGGAAGCTGTTGCAGACTTTATCCCTACTAAGCAACGACAACTGCCAGAGTGGGCTACTAATATCTTTACAGACAAGATGCTTGCTGCTGGTAATGTAAGTACCGAAGAAGAAGCAGTTGCTATCATTGAATTAGCATTAGATAATCTACGTGCGTACTTTGATGAGATTGGTGAGTTTACCGGCGCAGGCAATGTAGACCTAGTAACAGCAGCACAGAACTATTACTGTCACAATCAGCAACAGAATCCGCATACTCCTCGCACTATGAAAAGCCTAGGACTAGACGAAGCAGACGTAGATAAGTTCTGCACTGATATGTTGTTTCCTAAGATAAATACTTAAAATAAATTAGGAATTACCCAATGCGCTTTAGTGACTTTAGAATAGTAGAATCAAGAAAAATTATCAAAGAAGAAGGTATTAGTAAACAAAATCTGCTAAAGTATGGCGGCAAATATCTTGACATGTTGATAAACATGATTGCTGTTGGTAAAGATGTAGAGCTCGAAGGTCCTGCAAAACTGAAGTACGGTAAAACTATAAAATTTGATCCATCTGAAGCAAAACGCTTATCACAACTATTCTACGGACAAGATGCTCCTGTTGAAGAAAAAGAAAATGTAAATGTAGACGACCGTGGATATCTAATACCAGCAGGTGATACTCCTAAAAGTATTGCAGTTAAAATACAAGGTTCTGATGCAACGATTCCGACAGGTCAAATATTTAAAACTTCAGAAATGAAGGGAAGTAAAAAACCTTTTAATACCGGAGATGTAGGCGAAGCATTCCTTGGAGCAGCGTGTACTGCAAAGTTTGAAAAACTAGGCGAAGAAATTACCGAAAAAGATGTTCTCGACGTGCTAAAACGATTGACGGTAACTGAAGAAGGTAAGAATAAAAGAGGTGTATTAACTTCCGACGCTGGCAAAGATACTCTAAAATACGTTCTTGTGTTAAATCAAACAAGTTTTGGCGCATTAGATAGGTCAGTTAGAGAAGGAAAACTTCCGCCTGAAATGGTTGGTCTAAATAGATCTGCTATTAAATGGGCAAACACAAGTAGAGCAGTAAAAGAAGCAATTCAAGTTGCAATAGACGACCCTAAAAATAATGCTATTGTTGTTAACTCAGATGGAGTGTCAGACCAAAAAGGTACCAAAGCTGATTTGTTCTTAACTATTGATGACAGTACTATTAATTTGCTTAGTGCCAAAGCCGGCGATGTTAAACAGTTTGGACAAGTACCAGGAAATTCATACGATAAGATTCAAACGTTCTTTCAAAGTATATTTGGTGTAGACGTTAAAGACTCGTATATTGATGAAATGAACGGTAGTGATGCACAACATAACTATCCAATCTTTAAGAAAATTTATGCAGATGTTGCACAAGAACTTGAAAATGAATTAAAAGGAAACACTGTTAAAGAAGTACAATTTGTTCAAAGGCTATACAACGGTATTGCACAGCATGCATCTTTAAATGATCCTAAAGTTAGTATGGTTATTTTAAAAGCAACTCCTAACGCTCCTGGATTTAAAGAACTTAGCTTTGGACCTGAACTAAAAGCAGCAATGGAGCAATTTGATCTACAAGTGTCATATCAAGCAGATCCTCCTAAGATACAAGTACATGGAAGACCAAAAGGAACAGAAGCACTAGAAGCCGTTGCTGGCAACACAATGCTTATTCAAGCACGTACTAATATGAAAGGCGATAGTGCCCAGGGTTATATTAGAAGTATTATCGAAATGGGCGGCCTGCTTAAAGCTATTGCAGTAGTAGAAGATAAACTAGAAGATGAACCAGTAGCAGAACCAGCAGCAGAGCCAGCACCAGCAGCGCAAACTAAAGTACAACCTACTAACAATCCAAACGCTACAATCTAATACAATAAGCTAAATACTATTGTAGAGCGTGAGGGCGTTACTGCAAGTTATATTTTTTCATTTTAGCAAGCAACGTAGTGCGGCCTAAGTCTAACGATTGGGCCGCTTTTGTTTGATTATTACTTGCTAACGCTAGTGCATTAACAATCCTTTCGCGCTCTAGCTTTTCTAATTCAGCAACTAAACTATATTGCTCTTCTTCAACTACTGGCGCCCCCCACATTTCGTCAAACATTTGGTAGAAGTATTGTTGTTCTGTTAAAGTATTCATATCATTCTCATTATATTCAGTTAATTATTACAAAAATCACTTAAATACAATGAAGGATTTAAAACTTCTAG
>Ga0209137_1004865_pt1 | contig 10459 bp, 7 predicted proteins | sample SaaInl5LU_22_DNA_FD_184642 | JGI IMG/M metagenome (GOLD analysis project Ga0209137, IMG submission 184642) | Marine microbial communities from expanding oxygen minimum zones in the Saanich Inlet - ESP_105LU_22_DNA (SPAdes) (version 2) | ecosystem: Environmental > Aquatic > Marine > Intertidal...
ACCAGCAGGTGACATCTGCGTTACCTACTCAAAGATTCATCGCAGTGTATGCAGACGCGATCCTGCCGATTGCAAGTTGGTACGCCGCCTCACGGTATGTCAGCCGTACATCTTGCTCCTTTGCATTTACCTTTTGGGAAATCTCGGCAAAAGCTTGGACGATCATGTCTTCTAGGCCAGAGCGGACGAGATCAATTTCTTGGCGGACGTTGAGAAACGCGGTTTGCTCTTCGGACGGAAATGCCTTTCCCGTCATTTTCTCCATCGAACGGGCGAGGTTACGGTGGTCGCGTTCATCGGATCTGCGCTCCATCAAGCCGAATGGGATGTGCGACAAATTTTTCACCCACTCGAAGTAGCTGACGACGACGCCACCAGCATTGGCAAACAAGTCAGGAATGACAACGATACCGCGTGCGTTTAGAATCTGATCAGCGTCGTGGGTGATCGGACCATTAGCGGCCTCGACGATCAATCGCGCGTTGATATGTGATGCATTGCCCTCGTGAATGACGCTTTCCAGTGCTGCGGGCACGAGGATATCGCACTCATCCGTCAGCGCCGTAGCCCCATCCGCCTCAAATCTTCCGCCTTCAAACCCCAGAATGGTTTTATGCTCAGCAATATGCGCATGCAGTGCGTCAACGTCGATCCCGTTTGCATTTCGGATGACACCGTCGCGTTCGATGACTGTAATAACTTTGCAGTTGTCTTCATCTGCTAGAAACTTTGCCGCGTGATAGCCGACATTGCCAAGTCCTTGAACGACGACACGCATCCCATCAAGGCTGTCACTTTCTAACCCCGCCGAATGTCGGTCTTTTTCAGAGCGAAAAAAGGCTTGGATGGCGTATTGAACGCCGCGTCCCGTGGCTTCGGTCCGCCCTTCGATACCGCCACCCGCGACAGGTTTTCCTGTGACGCAGCCCATGCCGTTGATGTCTTCGGGTTTGTAACGCCGGTATTCGTCAGCGATCCACATCATCGTCTGTTGATTGGTGCCCATGTCGGGGGCTGGAACATTTGTCGCAGAGGCTAGAAATCCGTGGCGCATCAACTCTTGTGCGAACCGTCGCGTGATCTTTTCCAACTCATGGGGTTCCCATTCGGCGGGGTCGATTTCTAAAGCACCCTTTGATCCGCCAAACGGCAAATTCAACAGCGCACATTTGTAAGTCATCAGCGCCGCTAGGGCTTCGACCTCTTCTTGATTGACGTTTGACGCGTATCTGATGCCACCTTTGGCAGGGCCCTCACTGGTGGAATGCGTCGCACGCCAACCGCGAAAGGTAAACATTCGCCCCCGCAATCGCACACCAAACCGCGTTACATAAGTCGCGTTGCAGACCTTAATTTTCTCGGCAAGGCCTTCAGGTAAGCCGAGATTTTCTGCGGCTGTATCATACATCGACTCTACGTCTTTTAGAAAATTACCGCTCATGATTTGACGCTCCCGTATCCGCCGCCACCAGGGGTTTTCATAACAAACACATCACCGATATCGAGTTGCGCCTCATCGTTACCCATCAGCGTTTCGATTTTTCCATCGGCACATACGACGCTGTTTTCGCCGACGACACCGGCACCACCGCCAGCAGCTCCATGCGGCGGAACAATGCGGTGAGAGGAAAGGACTGTGACTGTCATCGGTTCAAGAAAACGCAATTTCCTGACGATGCCATTGCCACCACAATATTCGCCAATTCCGCCCGAACCACTGCGGATCGAAAATTCATCAACGCGCACCGGAAAGCGAGTTTCTAGGACTTCAGGATCGGTCATGCGGGTGTTGGTCATATGGCTATGGACAGCGTTGGTGCCGTGAAAGCCGTCTCCAGCGCCAGTCCCGCCACAGATGGTTTCATAATTCTGATGCACGTCGTTGCCGTAGACAAAGTTGTTCATCGTCCCTTGGCTGCCTGCGATCACACCAAGCGCACCATAAAGCGTATCCGCAATCGCCTGACTGACCTCGGTGTTACCCGAAATCACGGCGGCGGGTGATTTAGGATTGATCATGCTGCCTTCAGGGACCACGAGATTGAGCGGTTTCAGGCACCCCTCATTCATCGGGATGTCACTTCCGACCAACGTGCGGAACACATACAGGACAACAGCACGGCAGATTGCCAAGGGCGCATTATAATTGAACTCGTTTTGCGGCGATGTTCCGGTAAAGTCGATTGTAGCCTCTCTGTTCGGTTTATCGACAGTGATTGCCACCTTGATTTGATCCCCGCTGTCGAGTGGATAGGTGAACGCGCAGTCGCGCAGCACATCTAGAACACGGCGCACGCTTTCCTCTGCGTTGTCCTGAACATGGCTCATGTATGCATGAACCGTATCAAGCCCAAACTGTCGGGTGATTTTCGTCAGCTCGCCGACACCTGTGGCGTTTGCGGCAATTTGGGCAGACAGATCAGCCATGTTCTGACCCACGTTGCGACAGGGATATTTGCCAGATGCAAGAAGCTCGCGCGTCGCGCAATCGCGCAATTGGCCTTGTTTCACCAAAAGGAAATTATCAATCAAGACGCCTTCTTCTTCGATATGCCTGCTGTCAGGTGGAGCGGAGCCCGGTGTTTTGCCCCCGATGTCGGCATGATGACCACGGCTGGCGACCGTGTAGATGATCCGCGTCCCAGCATCGTCAAACACTGGTGTGATCACGGTTACATCGGGCAAATGTGTGCCACCGTTGAACGGGTTGTTCATCATGAATACATCACCAGGACGGATCTTGCCTGCGTTTTGCCGCAGAATGACCCGCACGCTTTCGCTCATCGACCCAAGATGGACCGGCACATGCGGCGCGTTGGCCACCAAATCGCCCGCTTCGTCAAAGATCGCGCAGGAAAAATCGTATCGTTCTTTGATGTTGACCGAATAGGCGGTGTTGGCCAGCGTCGCGCCCATCTGATCAGCAATCGACATGAACAGGTTGTTGAACACCTCAAGCATTACGGGATCGACCTTTGTGCCGACCGCCTCTTGTCTAGCCATCGCGGTCACGCGGCGCAGGATGAGGTTGCCGCCACTCACGCACTCGGCTTCCCAATCGGTTTCAAGAATATTGGTGCCCGTTGGCTCTGTCAGAATTGCTGGGCCTTTGACTGTTTCGCCAAGCTGCATTGTCGTGCGGTCCATAACAGCGACATCATGCCATGCACCTTGCGACCACATTTTCCCTGTTTTGGCAGGGGCTGCAGGCGCAGTCGTATCAGGTAAATTGACCTTTTCACCTGTGGCCCCAATGGCCTCAGCGGTCAGCACATCGATCAGCAATGTCGCGTTCTCTGGGACAAAGCCGAACCGCTGCATATGCGCTGCCTCAAACGCCTCTGTCATCTCGGCCATCGGCGCGAACGGCACTTCAAGGGTTTGCTGCGCCCCATCTGGCCGAATATGCGCCATTGTTACGGTTGTGATCTGACTTGCAGGGATACCTTGACCAGCCACCTCATCCTCGGCCGCTTTGATCAACCCGTCCAGAACGACCTCTGCTGCGTTGATCTGATCCAATGGCTTGCCAAACTGATGTTCGCGCATCGCCCGCACGTCCGCCAGCCCCATGCCAAAGGCTGATAACACGCCAGCAAACGGGTGGATAAAGACACGCTCCATCCCCAGCGCATCAGCCACCAGACAGGCATGTTGCCCACCCGCACCGCCAAAGCAGTTCATTGTGTATTTGGTGACGTCATAGCCACGCTGCACAGAAATCTTCTTGATCGCGTTGGCCATGTTTTCAACGGCGATGCGCACGAACCCTTCAGCGATGTCTTCGACCGACATATGCCCGCCGATTTCTGCCGCTAAAGTTTCGAATTTTGTGCGCACAACATCGACGTCCAGCGGTTCGTCTGCGTTCGGGCCAAAAACGGGCGGGAACAAATCAGGTTGCAGTTTGCCTAACAAGACGTTGCAATCTGTCACCGTAAGCGGCCCACCACGACGATACGCCGCTGGTCCCGGATTTGCGCCCGCACTTTCAGGACCGACCTGCATGCGCCCGTCGCGATACGACAGAATTGATCCCCCACCCGCAGCGACAGTGTGAATAGACATCATCGGTGCACGCATCCGCACGCCTGCGACTTCGGTTTCAAAGCTACGTTCGAATTCACCTGCATAGTGGCAAACATCCGTAGACGTGCCGCCCATGTCGAAGCCGATCAGCTTGTCATACCCAAGTTCAGCCGCCGTCCGCACCATGCCGACGACGCCCCCCGCAGGCCCAGACAGTATCGCATCGCGTCCCTCAAACAGGGATGCGTCGGTCAGTCCGCCATTAGAGCGCATGAACATCAATCGTTCACACCCACCTTTGGCCGTGCCCAACGCATCAGCCACTTGGCTAACGTAGCGGCGCAAGATTGGGGACAGATATGCGTCTACCACCGCCGTATCCCCGCGTGAGACGAGCTTAATCAACGGGCTGGCCTCGTGACTTAACGATATTTGGGTAAAGCCGGATTGATCAGCCATCGCGCCAAGGCGTTGTTCATGATCTGGAAAACGATAGCTGTGCATCAACGCAATCGCGACAGAGCGATAACCTTTGCCATAAGCGCGAGACAGAGCTTCGCGTGCAGCGGTCGTATTGAGAGCGGTAACAACCTCACCCTGTGCATCAACCCGCTCTTCGATCTCGATCACGTCATCATACAGCAGTTCGGGAAGTTCGATGTTAAGGTCAAACAAACGCGGGCGGTTCTGATATCCGATGCGCAGCAGGTCGCGCATCCCTTTTGTAATCAACAGCAAAGTCCGCTCGCCTTTGCGTTCCAAAAGCGCGTTGGTCGCAACAGTCGTACCCATCTTGACGGCACCAATCTGGCCCGCCGGAATAGGGTCGTGTGCATTCAGCCCAAGGAGGGCGCGAATACCATGTACAGCGGCATCAGGGTACACTTCTGGATTTTCGGACAAAAGCTTGTGGGTGCGCAATTCTCCGTCCGGAGCCTTCGCAACGATGTCAGTAAATGTGCCCCCACGATCAACCCAGAAATCCCACTTCTTTTCGCTCGCCTGATCCACATCGTTCTCCCTCGAATCAATTTGTTGTTGCCTTATGGGTATAACGATGACAAATTGTCAACGTAATGATATCGAGAGATTCGAGTCATCAACTAAGGAGAAGACAATGAAATATGCAATTTTCGGGGCTGCTACATTGGCGTTCGCAACAGCCGCCAGCGCGCAAAGCTGGGACATGCCAACGCCATATGGCGACTCTACATTCCATACACAGAACATCAGCCAGTTCGCAGACGATGTGCGTGCGGCCACAGACGGAGGCCTCGACATTACGTTGCACAGCGCAGGTTCGCTGTTTCCGCACGCCGAAATCAAAGGGGCTGTGCGCAACCGCTCCGTGCCGATTGGTGAATTCTTCCTGTCGCGCCTGTCTAACGAAGACCTCGCATTCGGTGTCGACAGCCAGCCATTCGTCGCGACGAGTTACGAGCAAGCGCAGACACTTTGGGACGCCCAGAAACCCGTCATCACGGAACTGTTGGCCGAACAAGGTTTGATGCCGCTCTTTTCCGTGCCGTGGCCAGCGCAGGGGCTTTATACAAATGGCGAAATCGCCACTGTTGAAGATTTGAACGGTTTGCGTTTCCGCGCCTACAACGCAGCCCTTGAAGAGTTCGCAACGCTGGCCGGTGCCGCACCTGTTCAGATCGAAGCCTCGGACATTCCGCAGGCTTTCGCGACTGGTCAGGTCGCCGCGATGATCACGTCCCCGTCCACGGGTGTGAACTCAACAGCTTGGGATTTTGTGACGCATTACTCTCCGATCAATGCATGGGTTCCCAAGAACATCGTTGTGGTGAACCAGCGCATGTTTGATGGTCTTGATGCGGACGTTCAGACAGCGGTTCTTGAAGCAGCTGCAGCAGCTGAAACACGCGGTTGGGAGATGTCGGCCGCCGAAGCCGAGACCATGACAGCCGCTTTGGCTGAAAACGGCATCACTGTGTATGAACCAAGCGCCGAATTGGTGTCTGGCCTGCAAGAGATTGGTGCCACGATGCTCGGCACGTGGAATGCAAACGCATCCGACAGTGCAAAGGCTGTTATGGACGCCTATAACAACTAAGGGTTTCTTCCCGACTGGCCGACAGCCCTGAATTGGTTGTCGGTCTTTTTATGTCTATCAAAGCGGGGAGGCTTTCATGGGTCACATATTACAGAAACTCTACGACGTATGCGGGGCCATCGCTGGCGGGCTTATCCTGTGTATCTGTCTACTCATTTCTGCGCAGATTGGATTGAATGCATTTGGACGTTTCGCGCCGGGCCTTTTGCCATCGACCATTCCCTCTTACGCCGATTTTTCCGGCTTCATGCTTGCGGGTGCGACGTTTCTTGCGCTTGCACATACGCTTCGCGCGGGTGGACATATTCGCGTCAATCTTGTGACCAGCCGTTTGCCTGTTCGCCTCCAAGTCGTTGCAGAAGGATTTACACTTCTGGCCGCAATTGCGCTGGTCAGCTACGCCGCATGGTTCATGGGTGATCTGGTTCGCGAAAGCATTCATTACGGCGACGTTTCAACCGGAATCGTCCCTGTTGCCTTGTGGATACCGCAAGGGATCGCTGCGTTCGGCATCACCTTATTGTTGGTCTCTATCATTCATACATTTGTTGATCTTTTGCGCGCTGGCAAACCGGTCCTCTCAACCCCTGACGAGGTATAGGCCATGTCTGATCCTATGATTGCTCTTACACTACTCGCGCTTCTTATTGCGCTGCTGGCCAGCGGCATTTGGGTGGCTGTTTCGCTCTCCGTCGTCGGGCTTGCCGGCCTTGTTTTCTTCTCCAACGCGCCCTCCGGTTTGATCATTGCAACGACGTTTTGGGGTCACTCCCATTCGTGGGCACTCACCGCGCTACCGCTGTTCATCCTGATGGGAGAAATCCTCCTTCGATCGCGGATGAGCGACGATATGTTCACTGGTCTCGTCCCATGGCTCAGCCGTGCACCCGGACGCCTGTTACATGTAAACGTGTTTGGTTGCGCAATTTTCGCCGCTGTGTCTGGATCATCTGCCGCGACTGCCGCCACCATTGGGCGGATGTCGATCCCCGAATTGACCAAGCGCGGCTATCCCGAAAGCCTGATCCTTGGGACACTCGCTGGATCCGCTACGCTGGGTTTGCTGATCCCCCCATCCATCATCCTCATCGTCTACGGCGTCGCCACCGAGCAATCCATCGCGCGTCTGTTCATCGCAGGCATATTGCCCGGCGTTATGTTGATCACTTTGTTTGCGGGCTATGTCGCCATGCGCGCATGGATGAATCCCAATCTTATCCCTGCGATCGACCAGACGTTTAGCTTTCGCGAAAAACTGCGCGCCTCACGTCGCCTGATCCCTGTCGCGCTTCTGATTGGCGGCGTCATAGGGTCAATCTATGGCGGTCTCGCGTCACCAACTGATGCGGCAGCCCTTGGTGTTGTGCTGGCGACGATCCTTGCGTGGGCCTCGGGATCATTCAGTTGGGCAAAGTTTGGCGAGGCCGTGATGTCGGCAACCCGCACGTCGTGTATGATCGCGCTGATCCTGCTGGGGGCCGCATTCTTGTCGGTCTCAATGGGCTTCACAGGGTTGCCACGTAATCTGGCCGCGTGGATATCGGACATGAATCTATCGGTACCAGCGTTGCTGTTTGCGCTGACGATCTTTTTCATTGTCCTGGGGTGTTTCCTCGACGGGATCTCGGTCATCGTTCTGACCACGTCTATCATCATGCCAATGGTCTCTGCCGTGGGTATCGACCCGTTGTGGTTTGGCATCTATCTCGTGATTGTCGTCGAGATGAGCCAGATTACGCCCCCTGTAGGGTTTAACTTGTTCGTCATTCAGGGGCTCACAGGCATCGATATTTTGCGGATCGCAAAGGCAGCATTCCCGTTCTTCTTGCTACTTTTGTTGGGTGTCATCCTGATCTGCATCTTCCCGCAAATCGTGACATTCCTCCCTGATCTGATGTCACGTTAAAGGGACGCAGCAGCGCGGCTGGCTTGATCGTATTGCCCTGAAAGGGACCGCAAGCTGGCCGCGATTTCGCGCATGTCATCGCCCGTCATATCCGTGCGCGAAAGTACGTCCAGAAAACACTGATTGCGTATATTTCGGTAGGATTCACATAGCTTTTGTCCCGCATCCGACGTGCGGTAGAATACTTCTTTGCCACGCTTTTCAGAGGCAAGAAGTTCCATTTTCATCAACTTGCGCAGTGCATAGTTGACCGTGTGCGTGTCTTCGATGTTCAGTAAAAAACTGATATCGGTCAGCCGTTTATCGCGCCCACGATGGTTTGCATTATGAAGCACTAAAATCTCGAGCGGTGTCAGATCGGTATTCCCCGCCGCCGACATGCAGCGGGTCATCCAACGTGAAAATGCGTTGTATGCAATAATCATCCCATACTCGATTTCGGATGATTCCCAGTTTTCGCCATCCGCAAGATGACGGGAGGAAACGATACGACGCTTTGGTTCTGGCTGCTCAGTCATTTGTATAACCTTATCGATTTACTGGTGTTTAGCATACCAAATGCGGGCGTATTCACCAGTCAAATCTTATCTAACTTCAAGCTGCATTGAGATATTGGCGACTATCGAAAGTTGCCAGTGGTGCAGCAACGCGAAAGGATGATCTCAAATTCCGCGATTTGGACGCTCCGAATGACTGCTCCGGTGATCTGCGTCGCACTGCCAATAGCACATTGCTGCGCATGCAAGTAAATGCTGCGTCAGCGATAACCGCAACTGCAAAGGTCGGTTTTGTCCGCATGGCTGACTTTTGTACAGCGCGCCGCGAATGGCGGCTTAGAGCCCAATATGACAGATGCTACAAAAGTATTGCACGTCTGTTATTCTATAAACTTAATGTCCGTCGTTTAGATTCGTGAGGCCAAAAATTTGAAACCCCCAGTCTACAATATTAGCCCAGACGATTTCTGGCGGGACCCGTATCCAGACCTCAAGACGCTCCGTCATAATGCCCCAATCGCTTTCGTACCTCAGCTTGGAGCTACTTTGATAACGCGCCGCGACGATATTTTTGATGTTGAAAAGAAGATCGCATATTTTTCGTCATACCAACCCGATGGGCTTATGGTTCAGTTAATGGGCCCAAACATGATGCGCAAGGATGGTCCAGACCATATGGCAGAGCGAAAGACCATCTTCCCGGCTGTTTCTCCGAAGACTGTGAAAAATGTCTGGAAGACGGAATTTGAAGGGTTCACAGATTCTATTCTGGAAAATGTCAAACCAGAGGGCCACGGGGATTTAGTGGATATCGCTAGGCAAATTTGTGGCGATGCTCTTCGGGTGATGACGGGGTTGCGCAATATGACTTGGCAGGAGATTGACCGCACCAGTCAGGGTATGATCGATGGCTGTGCAAACTACGCCGGCGATAAACAGATCGAAGCGCGGTGTAATGACTGTACTGCATCTATAGACCGACATATTGACGAGATGGCTGAGGTTTTACGCGATTGTCCTGATACATCACTCTTATCAGTGCAGCTTGAGGCTGGAATGTCGATCGAACAGATCAAGGCTAATATTAAACTTGCTATTTCCGGTGGCCAAAATGAACCTCGCGATGTGATTGCGGGAATAGTCTGGGCGTTGCTCACACATCCAGATCAGTTGGCTCTGGTGCTCTCTGGCGAAGCGACATGGATGCAGGCATTTGAGGAATATACGCGCTGGCAATCCCCGATCGGGATGAGTCCACGGCAGATGGCACAGGACTATGAATTGCATGGTGTGACATTGAAAACAGGTGACCGCGTTTTCTTGATGTTCGGTTCTGGAAACCGCGATGAAGCAAACTTCGACCGTCCAGATTATTTCGATGTGACACAAGATGCCTCCGCATCTATAGCTTTTGGGGCTGGTCCACATTTTTGCGCAGGCGCATGGGCGTCGCGATGTTTGATCGCAGAAGTTGTATTGCCGCGATTGTTCGACACTCTTCCAAATTTACGCCTGGACGGATCGACAGTAATTGGTGGTTGGGCATTCCGTGGGCCAACAACAACACCAGTCGCTTGGGATGCCGAAACTATTTCTTAGCGCACATAGAGAGGCCAAAATAGCCATTTGCGGGGCTACTTTGAGCAATAGAGACCGCATAAAGCTGCCTAAACACCTAGAATAGCAATCAGTCCTTGCTCTGACAGCTTACCCTGCTCCACCAGTTCAAGGGCTTTGAGGCGTACGTCTGGCACAACACTGTAGGTGTCTTGGTATGTGCCGATTGCTGCAAGAGCAGACTTTTCTGACAAAACTCCTCTACCCAGCATTTCCAACGCTTTTAAGCTGGCTTGCGAATTCTTGTCGTTTGTATCGCTGCTCGCATTTACACTGCGCTTTGAGCCCGCCGTTGCCGTAGCGGTTGCTTTTGGTTCGTTGGGAAGGCTCTCT
>Ga0209137_1004868_pt1 | contig 10457 bp, 10 predicted proteins | sample SaaInl5LU_22_DNA_FD_184642 | JGI IMG/M metagenome (GOLD analysis project Ga0209137, IMG submission 184642) | Marine microbial communities from expanding oxygen minimum zones in the Saanich Inlet - ESP_105LU_22_DNA (SPAdes) (version 2) | ecosystem: Environmental > Aquatic > Marine > Intertidal...
AATTTAATGTTTAATGGTTCTAATAATTTAAGCCTATTCTCAATAGCTAAACTTGCTTTGTTTCTAGGTGTTAGTAATCTTTTTATAGTCTTAGTATATGCAAAAGACGTATAGCTTTTATGGTAAGCTACAGTAGTTTTACTGCTACTAAATAAGCAAGTTAAAGTAGAGGTTGTTGATCCATAAACATCAATAATAGTATCAAATTTTTCAGACCTAATATGTTTGATAAACTTGAGAAATTTAACATTTGAATTTTTTATTTCTTGGGTATAAAAAACATATTCATCAATGTTTGGGTTGTGCTCTACAACAGGATAAGTGTGTGTGTTTATTAAATAGTAGAGTTTTGCATTAGAATACTTGTCACGCAGCGCATCGAATAGGATAGATGAAGTAAGTACATCTCCTATCATTTTATGTTGTATGATTAATATTTTCATCTCTTAAGAATTTAAAACTAATTAATGCTAAAGCTAAACCGCTACATTATACTCACGCAAGGCATCGTTTAAAGATGTTTTTTTGTTTGTACTTTCTTTGCGCTTTCCTATAATTAAAGCACAAGGCACATTAAAATCACCAGCAGGAAAGGATTTAGTGTAACTACCAGGAATAACCACAGATCTTGCAGGTACGCGACCTTTCATTTCAATAGGCTCATCAGCAGTAACATCTATAATTTTTGTACTCATTGTTAAAACAACATTAGCACCTAAAACCGCTTCTTTTTCAACATGTACACCTTCTACAACAATACAACGTGATCCTATAAAAGCGCCATCTTCTATAATAACAGGAGCAGCTTGTAAAGGTTCTAAAACACCACCAATACCAACACCACCAGAAAGGTGAACATTTTTACCAATTTGCGCACAACTACCAACAGTTGCCCAAGTGTCTACCATAGTGCCTTCATCTACATAAGCACCAATATTAACATAACTAGGCATTAAAATAGTACCACTAGAAATATATGCACCATGTCTTGCAACAGCATGAGGTACCACTCGAATGCCTTTTTCTTTGTAACCCGTTTTTAATGGAATTTTATCATGGTATTCAAAAATTCCAACTTCTATAGTTTCCATTTTTTGTATCGGGAAATACAGCACCACAGCCTTTTTAACCCATTCATTTACTTGCCAACCATTAGGCGTTGGTTCTGCAACGCGTAAAGTACCTTCGTCAAGTAAATCTACTACTTTTCTAATGGCATCCTGTGTGCTGTCTTCAGTTAATAAATCTCTGTTATTCCAGGCGTTTTCTATAGTGTGTTGTAAGTCTTTCATTTAAAATTTTATTTTTTTCCGTGTACACGGAAATCTCATTATTGTTTTAATTCTTTTGGCGTTACCTAAAGGTCGTGCTTTCCGCTATATCTTTTTAATTTTATACTCTAAACTTTAAATAAAGTTATTTGTCACCTTGAGCGAAGTCGAAAGGTCTCATAATTCAAGAAATTAAAAAGGATGTCGCATCAATCACTAACGCAAATATAGTTTCAATTTATAATTTGGCATAATATTTATGTATCTAGTATAGAATACTTAAATTTGCACAAAAATAAATAATGGCTCAAATTCTAGCAATAGATTATGGTAAAGTAAGAACAGGAATAGCTGTAACAGACGATATGCAAATTATTGCCTCTGGACTCACAACTGTACTTACAAAAGAGCTGTTAGATTTTTTAAAAACGTATACAAAAAAAGAAAGTGTAGAGTTATTCTTGGTTGGTGAGCCTAAACAAATGAATAATCAAGCTAGCGAAAGCGAAGTTTTAATAGCACCATTTATAAGTAAATTAAGAACTTTTTTTCCGCATATTCCCATTAAAAGAGTAGACGAGCGCTTTACTTCTAAAATGGCAATGCAAACCATGATTGATAGTGGATTAACAAAAAAACAAAGACAAAACAAAGCACTTGTAGACGAGATTAGTGCAACCATTATATTACAAAGTTATCTTTACAATACATAATAATTATGATACTACCTATAGTCGCATATGGCGATCCCGTTTTAAAAGTAAAAGCGAAACCAATCGCGAAAGATTATCCTAATCTAAAGACGTTAATTGCCAATATGGAAGAAACCATGCATGGCGCTTACGGTGTAGGTTTAGCAGCACCACAAGTAGGTTTGCCTATACGTATGTTTTTAGTGGATGCTTCTCCTTTTGCAGACGATGACGTTTTGGATGCAAAAGAGCGTGCCTTCTTAGAAAATTTTAAACATACGTTTATTAATCCAACTATTATTGAAGAAACTGGAGACGAATGGGCTTTTAATGAAGGCTGCTTAAGTATACCAGATGTTCGTGAAGATGTTTTTAGAAAGCCAAACATAAAAGTAGAATATTTTGACGAGGACTTTAAAAAGCATACTTTAGAACTAGACGGTTTGGCTGCAAGAGTATTCCAACATGAGTACGACCATATCGAAGGCATTTTGTTTACAGATAAGTTATCTACATTAAAAAAACGTTTAATTAAAGGGAAGTTGCTAAACATTTCTAAAGGAAAGATTAGTGTAGATTATCGAATGAAGTTTCCTAACCTAAAAAAGAAGCGTTAAAAATTTGCAAAACACAGCAGAGTACAAGATATTTGCGCTCCTTTTAAAAAAAGAATATGGCATTAGATAAAATATTAGCAATTGCAGGAAAACCTGGTTTATACGAACTAGTAACACAAACCAGAGGAGGTTTTATAGCAAAATCTTTAGTAGATAACCGTAAAATTTCTGTAGGTATCCAGCAGAACGTTAGCATTTTAAGTGAAATTGCTATTTATACTCTAACAGAAGAAGTGCCATTACGAGAGGTTTTAACAAAAATTAAAACTAAAGAAAGTGGTAAACAAACACCTATTAGCCATAAAGATGGAAAAGATAAGTTAGAAGAATATTTTTTCGAAGTATTACCAGATTACGATGAAGATAGAGTGTATGCAAGCGATATTAAGAAAGTAGTACAATGGTACAATATGCTTCAAAAAAATGATTTGTTAGATTTAACAGACGACAAAAAATCTGACGAAGAAGAATAGAAATTCTTAAACTAAATATATAAATTAAAATCCAGCTTCTTAGCTGGATTTTTTTGTTTTAAATTACCTTTACAAAAACCTTTTTTAAATGAATTCTAGAGCCAATCAACTAAAAGCATTCGATCGCTTATTAACCATTATGGACGAACTTCGTGAGCAATGTCCTTGGGACAAAAAGCAAACTATGGAAAGCTTACGTCATCTTACAATAGAAGAAACCTATGAGTTAGGCGATGCTATTTTAGATAACGATTTAGAAGAAGTAAAAAAGGAAGTTGGCGATTTAATGCTTCATTTGGTGTTCTATGCAAAAATAGGAAGCGAAACCAACACGTTCGATATTGCAGATGTATGTAATTCTATTTGCGAAAAACTAATTCACAGACATCCACACATTTATGGAGATGTAAAAGTAAAAGACGAAGAAGAAGTAAAACGTAATTGGGAGAAGCTAAAGTTAAAAGAGGGTAAAACAAGTGTTTTAGAAGGTGTACCTAAAAGTTTACCAGCTTTGGTTAAAGCAAACCGAATTCAAGATAAAGTTGCAGGCGTTGGTTTTGATTGGGAACAACCAGCACAAGTTTGGGAAAAAGTAGAAGAGGAGCTTAATGAGTTTAAAGTTGAGGTCGCTAAAAATGATAGAGACGCTATGGAGAGTGAATTTGGTGACGTTTTATTTTCTTTGGTTAATTATGCTCGTTTTGTAAATATTAATCCTGAAAATGCCTTAGAACGTACTAATAAAAAGTTTTCAAAACGATTTCAATATTTAGAAACTAAAGCAAAGGCTTTAAATAAAGATTTAAAAGACATGACTTTAGCTGAAATGGATGTTTTTTGGGAGGAAGCCAAAAAACTGTAATTAGAAAATCTCCTGATTTTCACATATTCAAGTTTTTTGGGAGGAAGCCAAAAAACTGTAATTAGAAAACATCTTGATTTTTACATCAAAAATTTATTTTTTTTATTCTTTGAAATCCAAATTAGCAATTTCTGCGTATATAATAACAAATGGTCTTCTTTTTAATAGGAGAATTGGTTAATAGTATATACTTTTTATAGACCATTTTGCATATAATTATTTCTAGAAAGCGAAATAGAAATAATTGGTTAGTTTAGTTAGAGGCCAAAATCCTGTTTGATTTAACATCAAACAGGATTTGGTTTTTAATAGCACTTTGCGTTCTTAAAAGTGCAGCTAAAAAAAGGAAAAAAAGCGCTACTAATTTTCTAATTATCAAGCATAAAAAATGCGCGTATAGAACGTGCATTTTTTATAGTTAACAGCTAAAATAATTATTCTGTTTCATTAGCTTTAGTTTCTTGTTGAGCTTCAGCTTCAGCTTCAGCTTCTTCTTTTTCTTTAGCATTTTCCATCACTTTAATTTTTTTAAGCTTGGCATTCCAGATTTTTAAGGATTCAGTATGTTGCTTGATATTATCGTATACTGACTTTACTAATGGGTTTTTTTTATCTGCATGTTTAAAAAACAATAAGTTGTTTTCTAGTTGGTTTATTTCTCCTTTTATATCACTTATTTTCTGACGAATAAAATTATACTCATTCTCAAGAGCTCTTTGGTCTTTTGCTGTAGATAATTCTTGAAGTTTGTTTTCAAACTTTATCATTTCTACTTCATTTTTATTCATATCTAAAGCACCAAATAAGGTGTCTAATGCTTTATTAAAATCACTTTCAATTTTACGTTTGTTTCCTGGAACACGACCTATGGTTTTCCATTTGGCAATGTATTCTTTAATAGTAGCTAAGTCTGCTTTTTGCTCACCAGATAATTTTGTTTCTGTAACAGTTTTTAAAAAGGCTTCTTTTTCGGTGTATGCTTTTTCTTCTTCGGCACTTGCTTCATTCTTTTTAGCATGAATACGGTCGAAATAGTGGTTACATGCTGCTCTAAATTTTTTCCATATTTTATCACTATCCTTTCTTGGTACATGCCCAATAGTTTTCCAATCGGCTTGAATCTTCTTCATTAATTGAGTAGTAGCAACAAAATCTTCACTGTCTTTGTTGTCCTCAGCAATTTTAATTAATGCTAATTTTTTGTCTAAATTATCATATTGGTCTTTTTTTAAACTCTTATAATAATCGTTTTTTTTGTGATTAAATTCGCGAACAGCAACTTTAAATTTTGTCCAAGTTGCCTCGTTTACTTTAATAGGTACTTTTCCTGCTTTAAAAAACTCTTCGCGTAGCATTTCGACTTCTTTTATTTTGGTCTGCCATGCTTTATGGGTGTTTCCTGCATCATTAGTTTTCTCTTCTATTAGCTCTATTATACCATTTTTAAATGCTAAATTTTTCTCGTAAAGCTCATCTAAATGTTGGTAATATTCTTGACGTTTATCGTTAATTACTTTAGTTGCTTCTTTAAAACGTTCCCAAATTGGTTCTCTGTGTTCTCTTGCTACAGGACCCAATTCTTCTTTCCACAATTTATGTAATGCTTGTAACTCTTTAAAGGCACGATTAGTGTTTGCGTCTTTAGCTAATTCTTCGGCACGTTCTATAATTTTTGTTTTTTGTTCGAGATTATGCTTAAAATCTTTATCTCGTAAGTCTCTGTCTAAATGCAGTAAGTCGTAAAAACGCTCTACATTAAAATGGTAGCTATTCCAGGCATTGTTGTATTTGTCTCTTGGTATAGAACCAGCAGCTTTCCATTGGTCTTGTAATTCTTTAAACTGCTTGTATTTGGTATTCATAGTTTCATCAAGGTCTGTAAGCGCTTTGATGTCTTCTATAATTTGTAATCGCGTAGATAAATTGTCTTTCAACCCTTTTTCTAAGCTCTTATAATGCGTTTTTATTTTAGTTCTGTACTCTTTATAAGCCTCATTAAAACTACGTTTTAATGGTGTTGTAAAATGAAAATCTATTTCATTTCCGCCTTGATCTAAAAAGTCTTGTTTTTTTTCTTCTAAAAGAGCGTTATACTTCTCGTTAAATTCATTTTTAATAGCTTCTACTTGCTTTTTTATGGCTTGGGCTTTTTCATTTTTTACCAGTGCTTCAAGTTCAAGAACTATAACATCTAACGACATTTCGCTGTAATCTTTTTCTTCAATGTTATGTCTATCGTTTGCGCTTTCATCTTCAGCATCTTCAGCATTAGAGTTGTCAATTTCACTAATAACAGCATCTTCATTGTTATCGTCCTCAGACTCTTTATGCGTTGCAGTTTGCTCTTCAACAGCCTCTTCAACAGCCTCTTCAAGAGTCTCTTTAACTGTTTCTTGAACGTTTTCTGCAGCTGTGTTTTCTATTGCTTTGTTTTCTTTGTTTCCGTCTGCATTTTGCAGGTTATCTTGCTCTGACATTTTATAAAATGTTTGTTTATGGTAAAAAAATTAGACTTTAAAGATACTAAAACTTGCCATTAATATAGATTTCTGTCTGTATTTAGGTAAAAAAATGTTAAACTACTTATTCCAAATCTTCCAAGACTTTTCGGCTTGAAACCTTAACATCTGTTCTCCATTAATTAGTGTCGCTTTTTTTTGTCTTCCTAATTTTAAGAATTTTGTTTCTGAAGGATTGTATATTAAATCGAATAAAATATGTTCTTTATTAATTGCTTGGTATGGAATATTTGGACAAACATTAACCTCAGGAAAAGTGCCTAAAGGTGTACAGTTTATAATTATTTGATGTGATTCTATTACAGCATTAGAAAGTGTGTTATAAGAATACTTCGCTTTTTTTGAGATGTTTCTAGACACAAAAGTATATTCAATTCTAAGTGTTTTTAAAGTGTAAGCAATGGCTTTACTTGCACCTCCTGTACCAAGAATTAATGCTTTTTTATGATGTGGCTTAAGAAACGGTTTTAAGGATTTTTTAAAACCGTAATAGTCTGTATTATAACCAATATATTCTCCTTTTTTATTAATTCTAATAGTGTTTACAGCACCAATAGCTTTTGCTTTTTTATTTAGTTTATTTAAATAAGGTATGATGCTTTCTTTGTAGGGAATAGTAACATTAAAACCTTTAATAGTATTCTCTTGCTTTAGTCTAGTTTTAAACAAAGTAATGTGTGCAATATCAAAATTCTCATAAATCGCATTTTCAATCTTTTCAGTTTCAAATTTATTTTTAAAATAATTTCGAGAGAAAGAGTAGGAGATGTTTTTTCCTATTAAGCCAAATCTACGCATGTGTTTTTCGTGTTTTTCTACCATACCATTCTAAGGCAAGAACAATAGCAATACCTATTGCAATATAAAAAAGTGCAAGATAAGTTTCGGTATTTAGTTCTGGTAAAAAACGTCTGTAGTTTTCTATAATGTGTTTGCCACGACTATCTAAAACAAAATCACCAGTACTATTTGTTTTAAAAATGGTTTCTTTCCATGGCCAAACTACACCAAGAGAGCCTATAATAAAGCCAATAATTGAGGCAATAGTTACACTTTTGTAGTGTTTTAAAATATAACTTAATACGTGAGAAAATGTAACTAATCCAACTACAGAGCCTAAGGTAAAAACGGCCAGTACCTTGAGCATTCTTATACGCTCTACATTGTTTGTAAAGCTAAAATCTCCATTTACAAGCTCATAAAAAGTATCAAATAGTGCGTTTACAGCGTCTACCAAAAGTAATACATAGTTACCTAACAAAATTAATATAAAAGATCCTGAAAATCCTGGCAATGTCATGCCAGAAACACTAATAATGCCACACAAAAACACAAACCAAAGGTTATCGTTTTGTGTTGCAGGATCTAAAAAACTTATACTAATTCCAATAACAGCACCAACTATGAGTGCAATGTAAGTTGTTGGTTTCCAGTCTTTAAAATCTTTACTAATGTAATAAATAGAACCTATAATCATTCCGAAGAAAACACTCCAAACATACAATTCGTAGTGCTTTATAAAGTAGTCTAATAGTTTAGAAACACTAAAATAGCTTACTAGCATTCCAAAAAAGAGAATTGTTAAAAACCGACCATTGATGTAGAAAAAGAAAGCTTTAAATCTACCGTTAAATAAAAGTTTTAAAGCAGTTAAGTTAACACGTTTAAGAGAATGAATAAACTCTTCGTAAAAGCCAGCAACAAAAGCGACAACACCTCCAGATACACCAGGAACTTTATTAGCAGCTCCCATTCCTAAGCCTTTTAAGATTAAGAAAATTTTATCTTTAAATGTTCTGGTGCTTTGCATTATGGTTTTTTTGAGCCTATTTTCTCTAGAATAAAAATGGTTAAGAATCCAGCAATCATTAATCCAATAGCGAATACTAATTGATGCTGTGTATGATTAATTTCTGAATACATAAAAGGCGAGATACTCTCTTCTAAAACAGTTTTATAGCTTTCAAAATCATTAGTATTCTTTTGAAAAATAGCTAAACAGCCAAGGTTAGAAACAGAATCGAATGGAATAATCTCTCCTGTAGTATCATTCATAACAGCAGTGGTTTGTTTCCATGGCCACATTTTGTTTAAAGAACCTAAAATAAAACCTGTTAGTAAGGCTAAAGTTGTATTATGATAATGTTTAAATAACCATTTTAATAAACGACTAAAGCTAAGTAAACCAACAATAGCACCAACAGCAAAAATACCAATGTTCTTAAAATCGAAATCATGTACAGCATTACTTAGTGCTTTGTAAGCACCTAAAATGATAAGTATAAAAGAACCAGAGATTCCTGGTAATATCATGGCGCAAATTGCTATTGCACCTGCAATAAATAAAAACCAAGAACTATTATTTGCTGCTAAAGAGGGCAAACCTATAATGTAAAAGGCTGTAGCTGCACCAATGATTAAAGCGACAATTGTTCCAGCATTCCATTTAGTAATTTGCTTGCCAACAAAATAAATACTCACTACTATTAGCCCAAAAAAGAAAGACCAAATTAAAACAGGATGTTGTTCTATTAGGTATTTAGCCAAACGCATAAAAGAAGCAAAACTTATAATAATTCCAGTAAGTAATGCAATTATAAAATTACCATTTGCTTTTGTCCAGAAGACTTTAATGCCATCTTGTTTTAAGGTTTTAAAAAGCGATAGATTAACATTACTTATGGAGGTTATTAACTCTTCGTAAATACCAGAGATAAATGCAATAGTGCCTCCAGAAACACCAGGAACGGCATCTGCTGCTCCCATCGCAACACCTTTAAGTGCGATAATAAAATAATCTTTAAGTGTTCTTTGCATGCTTAAATTTTTCTATTGAATCAAAGGTATACAATTTTAATAATCCAACAAGTACTTTATTAAGCTTGCGTTTTAATATTTTTTTTGTTTCACTCCATCTGCAAAAGCCTCTTTGCTTAAAAGTTTTCCTTTATTATATTTTTCAATTCTTTCAATATCTCCATTGCCAAAGAAATAATTCCATTCACCAGTTGGTTTTCCGTTTTTAAAGTTTCCAATAACTTTTAATTCTCCATTTTTAAGATAAAATTTCCAAAGCCCAGATCTTTTTCTATTTTGAAGTCTCCCAATTTCTTTAATCGTACCTGAATCATTATATTCAGTATGTTATTGAGCAAAAGTTAGAGTTGAAAATAATAATATTATGACTATTATTAATGATTTATTCATGATTGTAAATCTTGAGTTGCTTTGATTATAAATTATTTACTAATCATTTTTTTAACACGTAAAGACTCATAAACTTCTGGAAAGAGTTCTTCAAGAATAATAATTTGCTCTGCATCGAAACGCAACCCATTTTTTAAATGGTATGTTGCTTTTTCGGTTTCTATTAATTGAAAATATAAGCCTGCCAATCTAAATTCTATTTCGGCATTTTCTGGATAAAATTCTGCTGCCTGAATAAAATTAAAAGTTGCTGCTTGTTGTTCTCCCAAAGCTAACAAAATATCACCACGCACTAACCAGGTTTCTAATTCGTAATTACCTAAATCTAAAATGCGTTTGTAACCACGTTCTGCTTCTTCAAGGAAATTTAATTTATGGTTAATTTTAGCATAATATTTCCAATACAGTATGTTTTCGCCATCTATATTTATGGCTTTATTTATATAGTATAACGCTTTTTGGTAGTTTTTGTTTTTCGAGTAAAATTTAGTAATAGCAATCCATCCTTTGTCTAAAAGCGGATCTTCGTGTACTGTTTTGTAATAATATTGTATAGCTAGCTCATTATTCCCTAATTTTTCATGACAACTAGCAATTCGTAATAAGGCAAACGATGTTGGGTCTTCTAAAGACAAGGTAATGCTGTAGTTTTCTATCGCTTCGTTATACAGTTTTAGTTTTTCTAGAACTTTACCTTTTTCAAGGTATGCACCAATAAATGTATCGTCTGATATTATTGCAAAATCGTATGCACTTAGTGCTTTTTCATATTCTTTTAGCTCGTAATATTCTCGTCCTAGTTGATGCCAAGCGACT